>JGI20130J15133_1003808_pt1 | contig 10216 bp, 13 predicted proteins | sample WasSprMetagenome_FD_15133 | JGI IMG/M metagenome (IMG submission 15133) | reverse complement strand
TTATCTTCTCAATTAATTTATGATTTTGATCCAGCAATAATTGGAAATGCAGGAACAAAATTATTTATGATGAATGATAGTGAAAAAGATATAGATTCTATAATAAATATTACAGGATGTGAAATATTAAGACAAGTTTTACCTTCTTTAAAACAATTTGAAGCAGTTTCGATAAGAAAACAAGAAATTGAAGAATTAATGAAAACTACAAGAGGAAAATTATATCCTACAATTACATTATTAATTGCTTCTTTAAAGCCATATTTTGAAGAAGAAAAATTAAAGAATATAAAAAGAGAAGTAAGAGAAATTAGAATAGAAGAAAAAGAAAAAATTGAAGAAGCAACTTTCTTAAAAATAAAAGAAGAAATAATCAAGAATAAAATTATTCCAATTGATAGAGCAAGAAGAATAAAAATTGAAGATTTGAAAGCATTGAGTAATATTGAAAATATTTCAAAAGAAGAGGAAGAAAAATTAAAAGAATTAGGGTTAATTAGATCAATTGAAGGAAAAATAACATTAACTCATTCTGGAGCAGAAATATTAAAAGTAATTAGAAAATATTTGTGTCTATAATAAAAATAATTTTTTTGTTTTAAAATATTCCTATTTCAGAGATTTTCTGAAAATTTATAAATTATTTTAAGTATTGTTAAATAGAAGAAAACTTTAGGTGATGTGCCTTGTGCAAATGTGATGTAAGACAATTAGAGAAATTCTCAAGAGAAGATTTTGAATATATAGTTTATTCTGATGGGAGCCGACTTAAACGTCCACTTTGCCCCATATGCAGAAAATTCTTGAATATAAGTCAAGTTTACTATTTAGAAAAGAAAAGAATCTTATAGTTTTAAAGAGAGTAGACTATTTTAAATCAAAGGTACACCAGAATCTTCTAATGAAGAAATTTTAGAATTAGTGAAGAGGCTTAAACAATACCAAATAAAAATTGTCTTAAAAAAGGAAAAATTAGATGAATAAAAAATATTTAGTGATATAATGATAGCAGGAATAGATGTAAATGAGAAAGATATAGTAATTGCATATTTTTCAAATAATGGAAAACCAAAATTTGAAAGAATATATAGGAAAAATGATAAGGAGATGGCAATATTACTTTCAAATAGATTAAAAATGAAGGGAGTTGATAAAGTAGCAATTGAAAATCCATCTATATTAGGACAAGATAGAAGTAAATCTATAAGAAGTCTCTTATATGGAGAAGGTAGAAATATAACTTCATTCTTAGAAAGATTTAGAAAATCATGTGAGAGAATAGGAATAAAAGTAATTCTTATAAATCCAAGAGGAACAAGTAAGATTTGTCCAAAATGCAATGGGAAACTTGAAAAAATGAATGGAAATTATTACCTTCTTTATTGTAAAAATTGCAAATTAATTCTTGATGAAGACGAAGTAGGATCATGGAATATTTTAAATAGAGGAATTGAGAAAATCAAGTTATAAAAATGAATGAAGAAAATGAATTAAATGAAATTTAAGGAAATGTTTATTTCTAAAATATTTGATCTATTATAAATTTATTATGAATGACTGGCAAAAAGGAGTAGTATTTATTAGAGGAATTAATATTTATAAAAGCAAGAGAATATCTAAGGAAAAGATGCTTAAATTATGTAAAAGCGTAGAAGATGAGAATTTGAAAATTATAAAAATTGTTAAAACTGATAATATAATTTTTGAAAAGAGAAAAATTCATTATGCTGAAGTTAGCTTAAGAATTGAAAAAGTTTTATCAAATTATTTTAATGAAAAAATTTACGCAACTTCAAGAAGTATGAAAACAATTAAGCTATTAATAAATTCATAAATAAAAAATGAATATGTTTTTTATTCACAATTCCAAATAATAATATATCCAGTTGAATTTTGCTCAAATTTTATTTTATTTTGAATATAAAGATCATAGAGAATTTCTTCAGCAATATTTTTATCTTTTAAAAAATTCCAAAAATCAATATATATGAAAGTATTACTTAACTTGACAAAGCCTATGAATAAACAGTTAAAGAATAAATATTTAAGCTATTATTTAGTACTTTCTTTTTCTTGTTCTGAAATAATTGGAGAGTAAATTATGCGTTGTACTTCTATTTCAGAGGTGGTTATACTAAGAGTAGCAAAATTTTCACTTTGAGTAGTATCTACTAATTGTAATACTGAAACTATACCAGCCGTGTCTGGTAAAGCTAGGGAAGTTTTTACTTTTTCCTCAGGCATATTTTTCACTCTCTTCATATATTATTATCTAAAATCCAACCCTCCTGTAAAATTCTTTCTTGATATCCTATTGTAGGTACAGGTATGTTAGGTTGCGGAGGGACTTCAACCCTCTTAATTTCCATTATTGTTCTAAAAACATGAGTAAGACCATTAGACTCTATTATGGCTCTATTAAATTCGGATGTCGTAACTTCCGAGCCAGAAAGATACATCTCTGGATTATATGGCACATCAAGTTCTAAGATTTCAGAATAAATCTTAAATAAATTTGTAATATTTTTTAAAAGATCTCCTTCAGGCTCTACAATATTTAATCCTAAAATTTCTTTTGCTTCTCTTCTGCTTATAATATATTCATGGGAGAATCTTTTACGTGATATTATCTCAACTATTCTCCTCACTTTGCCATCGTCTTTAATATGATATTTCAAAAGATTTGAGGCTAGAAAAGCTATTTGCTCTCTTGATCTTTGAATCGCACCCAGTACTAAAGGATGCACTCTTGTTGCTAATAATTCGAAAATTTTTGTCATAGATTCTTCATTTTTTAATCCCACTTCTTTTGTTGCTAAATTTATAAATGCATTAACATCCTCCACATTAACAGGTACAAGTTGTCCGACGGGTTGCCCTGGAAGTTGTATTACTGGTGCTAGTGGATGATGGACTGACGGATCGATAGGACTTAACTGTCCCATTGGTGTCATAACAATCTCATTAGCACCTAGTGATATTAAAGTAGCACAACTTAAAGCTTTAAAAGGTATGATTACATTAAATTCTTTACAAAATTCTCTGATAAGGTTTACAAGTGCATATCCTGCTATGGTAAGCCCTCCTGTACTGTAAAGAAAAAGATCTATTCTTTCCTGTTTTCCCATACGTGATAAGTGTTCATGAAATATTGGAAATACGTCAGTAGCTATCTTTGTTTCAAGTCTTCTTCTATCGCCCGTGATATAAACTAACAGCTTTGAATTGCGTTCCTTTTCAATCGTTTTTATTAATTCCATCCTCCCTGATCTACTTGTAGACATAACCTTCACTTCTATTATAAAAATTCATCTTAAATTATTTAAGCTTTTCTTTTATGGGAGACGTACTCAATTATTATTTACTGCTTTAATATTATTTTAATTTATTTATATATATAAAATATTCTTTCCTTGTGCTTGAAAGATGAAATATTAAAGTATATAATATTGATTTTTTAATTGCAATTTTAGACTATGTTTTTAATTTGCCCATTTACATGTTAAACTAAGAAATGATGCATTATCTATATAAACAATTCTTACTTCACTTTTTTCTTATTTTTTTAAGAATTTTTCAGCTTATGAGTTATTTAAACTTCCTCTTTCAATAGTTATTTGAAAATCTAAAAATATTCTTTTATTTGAAAAAAGTTTCATCTATTAATGCAATTTTTGATTTAATATTTTGATTTATTATTTTAGAAATATTATTAAATCTATGCCACCACAATCTAATAGATTCATGGCTCCTATTTATTAATGTTTTTAATATTTCAGAAGCTAATCTAAAAGAATTAGATCTAGAATAAGTATAAATTCCATATAAAACAATTTCAATAGGATTTCTTTCTCTTTTAAAGATACTCATAAAAAAAGAAGATTAAAAACTTATAAATATGGTATTACTTAACTTGACAAATCCCTTTCTTAAGAAATTATCAATCATATTTAAAGTTCTTCATTTATTGTTCTTCTTCACCTATAATGAATGAAGTGAGTATTTTCTCAAAATCCTTATAAGTTTCTTTAATAGCTTGTGCAATCATTTGCCTTCTTCTTTTTATAAATTCTTTAAACATTGAGATTTTCCATAATTCACGATCAAGTGGTATGAGATGCTTCTTTAATACTTCCTCATTAATTCCAATTAAGTACTTTATGGGTTCCTGAGAACCAAATTTTTTGTTAGTACTTTCTTTTACGAATGTTATATTAGCTATGTCATCTACAAATGCCTCATCAGATTCTAAAATTATAGCTTTTGGGAATATATGATGTACTACAAAGTAGCTATTCATGTATTCATTCTCATCAAGTAAGTCTGATGCTTTATTAAAGCTAAGAATAGAATATAGAAGGAGTTGTTTATCTTCACCTCGTCCCTCTAATTCACTTTCTTCAGGAATAAGGTCAGCTCTAACTTGCTTCTTTAACTCGAAGATTAAACCTTTAATGCCCTTTTTGTTGTAAGCATTGAGGTCCTCATTAAGTCTTGTTTCAGCGGCACTACTATATCTTCTATAATATTGAGACATTACAAACCATTTGGCTAATAAAAGCTTATCCTCCTTACTCATCTCTTTAACACCATTAATTTTCCACATAATGTATGCTACTGTAAGTAAGGGTGCTTGAGAAAGCAGAACTTTAGAATCTACTGATTTTAAAGCAAGCAATTCATCATCGCATAAGAATTTTATTGCTTCTTTAATTGCAAAGTCAGTGTAATTAAAGATATTTTGAATTTCCATAGATCTTTCTTCAAGTTTTTTCTTAACTTCTGAAGCTTGCTCTAAAACTTTATTCCCTAACTTTACTTTTCCATCAGTAAGTATTGAAAGAAAGACCCTAATTAAGACAGATAAATCTATATCCCAACGCTTTATTTTTAACTCTTTATGTAAACTTCTGATTCTTCTTGCTATATCTTCGTTTCTTATAGCAATGATGCTATAAATTATATCAGCAGATTCAACTTTTTTTCCTCCAAAATTGATTCTATCGTATATTTCTCCTAAACTGTCAATGTCATATTCTGAAGAAACAGTATAGTATGTAATCTTATAATTTCGAAACCTACTCCAAAGCCCATTAATAATAGAAAGAATTTGACCTAAGTTCTCTTGTCCTAAATACCCAGAAATAGTTGCTTTTGCTACTTTTTCAGCTATAGATGGTAGCTCTTCAGACTTTTTATTTATTACCTCATACAATCTTATCCAAGGATAATTTAAAATTCTTCTAGAGGACTTAAAGCTACGATCAATAGGATTAAACCATACATTTATGAGTAGGGATTGATCTTCCATTTCAATAGAATTTCCAAACATCATATATATTGAAAAAATTCTCTGTTGTCCATCTAAAATTAAAAATTTTCCAGGCTCTTCTTCAAAAAGAACGATTAGTCCAATTGGATAACCCTTATATATGGATTCAGCAAGAAGAACGACTTGACTCTCAGACCAAACAAATTCTCTTTGAAAAACCGGAACTAAAATTTTTTCTTTTTTTACATATTCAACTAATTCTGGTAAAGTCCATTCAGGCATAAGTAAAGTATAGAATCAAATATTAATAAAGCTTTCTTCGAAACTGTAACTTTAAGACTTAAAGGAGTCTTATGTTTACTTCTTAAATAATATTTTTAATGAGAAACTTATAGTAAACATAAAATCAGCTTTCTACAAAAGCAACTTCAGTTTAAGACATATACTAAAGGGACTAAATTTAAGGACAGTTAAGGTTACTTTCTAATAGCATAACCATATGGACCGATATATAAAGAATTTATAATATAAATTATTTAGAAAATTCTTTAGTATGCTTCATAGTTTAGGATTAGTAATAATGCAGGATTATTATACTAGTAAAGGATATAAAATTGGAATAGAATATAAAGCTCCACCTGAAACTACAGCCTTGCTTATGAGAAAAACATTTGATGTTAAATTTGATGAAGAAATAGAAATGTTTAGATTACTATCTATTTTAATAAAAAACATTAAAAGTAGAATGTTTAATAAAAGTGAAGCAAAAAAGAACTTTAAATGAATTTGGTATATCTGAAGAAAAATTAATTAAACTTTTAGATATGTTAGCAGAGAAAAGTATAACAGGAAAATATAATATTATTGGAGCTGATTTTAGTCCACCTTTTCTTGTTTTAAATAAAGAAGCACTTAAAGATTTTATAATACAAGGTTTAAATGAAATAGTATTAAAAATCGTAAAATGAAGAAATTTAGAATATATTAAAAATTTTAGAAAACAATTTTATAAGAGAGAAGAATATAAAGAATTCGAAAATAATGTTTAATTAAGTTTCATAAAAGTTTACGCTCTTTACTAAGAATGTTGTGGCTGTTATTATACAAATCATTTTTATGATTTCTATTATTGCTTTTATTGGGTTTATATTTCTTGATTTTCTGCATATCTTAAATGCTTCTAGATATAATTTCAAATTATCCTTACATATTCCTCTATGAATTGATAGCCATGGTCTAAGAATAGATGCTCTATTCTCACAATTATTTATATGGCATTTACCTCTAACCCATTCTTTTTCTGAATGGTTTACACATTCATGCTTATAGCCTAATTCATTTAATCTTAAATATGATTTAAATTCATCTGTGTATATTATTGAATTTTTCGGTATANGTCTATCTATTATCTTAATAGCTNTTTCAGCTTCAACATTACTTGATGGAACATAATCCTCACCTCCTTCTCTACTAACGAGAATGAATATTGCTGGTTTATCATATTTCCATGAACCTCTTCCTGCTTCTTAAATGCTCTATGTCTAGGTTTTCTATCAAGATGCTTAATGCGAATACTATTATTCTTACCTTTTAATTCAACTCCTCTAGTCCTAAGCTTTAACATAAGCTTTTTTAAAGCCTTAAAGATTGTTATTGGGCTTCTATTTATTAATGGTTTTAATATTTCGGAAGATAATCTAAAAGAATTAGATCTAGAATAGGTATAAATTCCATATAAAACAATATTCAATAGGAGTTTTTTCTCTTTTTTTTTAAAAAAACATAAAATGAAAAAAATAAAAACTTAAATATAGTATTACTTAACTTGATAAAGCCGAAATTCCCATGTTAAAGCTGTACAAATATATAAAAACCAAAAGTTTTTCAAAATATAAACATTTATGAATATTACAGGACTTATGGCTTCAGGAAAAATAGATATATTAAAAATAATTATTGGAATATTCAAATTACTAAAAGTAAGAGAGCAAACTAAAAAAGTAGATGCAAAAATAATAATTAAACTATAAAGTTGGTTCTCTAATCAAGCAATTTTAGCTTTAAAATTCTATAATTCTCTAATATATATTTTTATATATTTTTATTAAAATTTATATTATAAAATTTTTAATTCATATTATGAAAAATTGGAAATTATTCGCATTTGATTTTGATGGTACACTTGTTGATAGCTATACTTGTTTAAATAAAGTATGGGAAAAAGTAGGTAAACATTTAGGTTTAAAAAATAATGAACTTAATAATTTTATAGAAATAGCATTAAAAGAAGAAGATAAAGGTGATCTTCTTAAAATACATGATAGAAGTATTTACATTAAAAATGCTTTAAACAAATTAGGTTATTCTAAAATGGATTTTAATTTAAGACAAATAGTTAGAATTTATTGGAATAAAAGAACTTATGGTACTAAGGTTTTACCATGTTCTATTAAACTTCTTAAATTTCTTAAAAATAAAAATTGTATAATTACAAGTGTATCAGAAAGCGATGGATTACCCTCATTAAAAAGGAAAAGAATTAAAGCTAGTGGTTTAGAAAAATTTTTTAATGATATCATTATAGTAGGTGAAGATGTAAAAAGCATAAAAATAGCATTAACGCAATTAGCAAACAAATATAATTTAAAAAGGTATGAATGTGTTTTTATTAATGATAAACCAGAACCTATTAATGAGGTTTCAGAATTTGGTTTTGTTACAATAAAAGTAGATTTTGAAAGCATATTAAAAGAAGCTTGGAAAATTCCATGCAATCCAAGCTTAAGAATAAAGAATTTATGTATGTTATTTAAACTTTTAAAAGATACTTTAGAATAATTATGTTATAAAAATAAATAATGATAAAAACATAATATAATATATGATGAAAATAAACTTAAAAATGATGAAATGAACCACATTTTAATAATCTTTTTAAGATATTTTAAATTAAAAAGGACTAATTTTGAAGAAAAAGCTGAGCCAAGAAGTGCTCCAATAAAGTTTATTGTTAAAGAATTTATGAAACTTAATTGAATTGAAAACCACATTAATATGATAGTAGATAATAAAGATATGAGAAGTTTGATAGGAGTTATTACTACTATATCCTCTCCAACACTTTTTACTATTCTTCTTCCAAAAATAATCATTCCAATAATAGCAGCTAAACCTAAAACAATAGATAGCATTAAATTATATTTAGAATTATGTGAAATTAAATTTATTATAAAACCTATGTTATTAGCTCCTAATGTGTATGAGATACAAAAACTACCAATTAAAGATAATAAAGTAATATAAAAATTTGATTTAATAGGATTGATTAAAATTTTTCCAATAAAAATGTTACTTAAAATATATGATATAAGAAAAGATATAAATGGAGAAATAAACCACCATATTATAAGTTCTAAAAGAGGGAAAACAAAAATTTGATTATTAAAATAAAGGGAATAACCCATTAATGAAAATATGAGAATATTAGAAAGGCTTGTTGGAATTTTTAAGAAAGTTAATAAAAGTAAGATTATTGCTGTAAGTAATATCACAATAGAAAGATCAAATTCATTATAGTATGGAAAACTAAAAAATATACTTATATGCATTTTCCAACCTTCAATTATAATACCTGTAATAAAACCAATCAATGCTATAAAAGCAGCTCTTTTATATTCCATTAATCTTGTTCCAACTAAGCTTCCAAAACATATGCTACTATTATTCCATCCTAATACAAAAGATAAGATTATTGCAGTAATATAAGAAATATACATAAAAACCATCTTTGATATAAAAATTCATTATAAAATTATTTAAGTTTTAAAAATCAATTTTTAAATAAATTTTCTATAACTTTATATTAAACCTTTTGCAAAAATTTGTAACATGATATCACTTGCATCTTCTGCAGCATCTGCTATATTATCAATCATAAGAATAAAATCTCTAACTTTTATAATATCTAATATATCAAAATTTTTAAATTCATTATAGACTTTTTTAAGAAGCTTAACTTTATAAATATCAGCTTTTTCTTCATACTTTTCTACATCTTTTAATAATTTTAATAAATTTTTTACATCAGTAGTTTTTAAAGATAAAATTGAATCATGTAAAACTTTGACAGAATTAATGATACATTCTATATAGCTTTCCATATCTTCTTCTTGAAAAAGAATTTTAAGAATATTTTTACTTGGTGCATATTCTGACAATAATCTTGTAGCATCTTTTATATTATCAGCAATATCATCCATTTTATCTATTAAGATAATAAGATCATCTCTAATATATGAGAAAATACTGCTTGATATTAATCTATCTATAATTGAACGACGAAGTTCATCAGCTTCTGTTTCAATTAATTCTATTACTTGAGATTTTTCCTTTATCTTTTCTTCATTAATTTCTTTAATTGCAAAATAAAATTCTTGAAAATTTAATATAGAATTATTAATTTCTTTAGAAAAATTTTCTATGTTTATAAATAGGCTTTCTTCTTTACTTAATATTTTTTGATAGAAATTTTTTAATATATTCTTCATATTGTATATTAAATTTGCTATAAAAAAATATAAACTTTTGCTTGTGGCTTAATTTAAATTATAGCATTCTATTAATAATATTTCTCTAAAACTTTAGAATTAATTAATAGAAATTCTCTTTTTTTAAGCTATGGATTTTATAGAAAAATTAAATTAAGCTTGCTAAAACAAAAGATTATGAAATATTTAATATAAAAATTTAAATAGTAGAATACACTTCGTTTAATATGAGAAAAAAAATGGTTGAAGTAAAAAAAGAAGAAAAAAAGTTAGCAGACGTGATTATTTAAAATACACAGGTGCTGCAATTGGTGGTTTGGTAGTTGGTGGAGCTTTAGGATATTTAGCAAAACCAGCAGAAGTAATTAAAGAAACTGTAACTGCACCAGGTGCTACA
>JGI20130J15133_1003799_pt1 | contig 10229 bp, 8 predicted proteins | sample WasSprMetagenome_FD_15133 | JGI IMG/M metagenome (IMG submission 15133) | reverse complement strand
CCGTTTCTTTCCTACCTACCTACCTACCTACCTACCTTCCTTCCTTCCTTCCTTCCTTCCTTCCTTCCTTCCTTCACCTCGCCCTATCTTCTTTCCTTCTTCTTCCTCTCCTTTCTACGATTTTATTCCTTTCCTGGCAAATTAATTTCGCTTTATCTTTTTCCCCATTTCTCCTCCAATCTGCTGCTGAATTTCCAGCCATGATTTCTGGAGAATTTGAGGGGAATGATTCTTTTCCACCAGAGTTCGGCCATTTCTGGCCAGCCGCTCTCTGAGCTCGGGGTCAGATATGAGCTGGCCGATCTTTTCCCGGAATTCGATGGGTTTATCAGCCACCAGAATATTCTGACCATCTTCTACCTCGAGCCCTTCGCAGCCAATGGAGGTTGAAATAACCGGTAGCTCCATGGCCAGAGCAGTTAAAATTTTTGTCCGGGTGCCGCTCCCAGAAAGAATGGGGGCAACGAGAGCTCCTGCCCGGGCTAAGTAAGGTCTTATATCCTCTACTTTACCCAGAATTTTGACTCGATGGCCCCATTTTGCGGCCAGATGAATGAGCCGGGGGGAGGCTCCTTCTCCAATTATTTCCAGTCTAATAGCTGGAAAGGACCGGGCCAAAAGAGGCAGTATTTCTTGAAGGAAATAAATGGCAGCTTCTTCATTGGGCTGATACCAGAGAGTTCCCAGAAAGATTAAAAGATAGGGATCACGGGCCTGATGGATGGGCCGGAAAAAATCGGTATCAATGATGTTGGGTAAAACGAAGATTTCTTTTTTCCCCGTCATTTGCTCAAGGATTGCTTTATCCAGAGAAGAACAGGCTAATAAATAATCGAACTTTTTAAGAGTCCTGGTTTCGTAAAAATTAAAGCGCCAGGCAATTAAATAATAATAGATTTTTGGTCCGAAAGAAAAAGCCTGATGGGCTCTTCGTTTTGCCCTGATGGTTTCGATATTATGGGCATGATAGATTGTTATAGCTCTTTTAATATAATTCAGATAAGGGGCCATGAGTAAAGATTCAAAAAGAACCGCCTCAATTTCTTTCGTTTCAACTAGAAAGGAAACGGTCCTGGCTGCTTCAGGTGAAAAGAAGCGAGAAACAAGAAGCGGCTTTAGTGAGAAATGATTGCTCCAAAATTGACACCGGGTAATTTGGGGTCGAGGGAAGATCCAGAAATCAGAGCAAATCTTTTTAAGCTCTTCCTCAGGAATCCTTTCCCTTTCTTCTCGGAAAGCCAGAAGGAAGACATTTTCCCGACCCATGGCCATCATCAGTTTGGCCAGCTTAATTCTCATGCCCATATCTTCAGGAAAGGGAAGAAAAGGAGCTAGAACCAGTGTTTTCATTTTCCTCTTTCAATTAATTCCTCATAAAGAGAGGCTATCTGCTGACAGTGTCTTTCTATCGTAAATTTTTCTTCGATTTTCTGTCGAGCCTGTTCACCTAACTGGCAGGCTAAATCTCTGTTTTTAAGAAGGTGGAGGCAATGCCTGGCCAGACTCGCCACATCGCCCGGTTTGAAGAGAAAACCGGAAAGGCCATCATCAATTATTTCCCCCAGTCCACCGACAGAGGAGGCTACGATGGGGCGACGGCAGGCAGCTGCTTCTAAAACGGCTCGCGGCAGCGGCTCGGGGTAAAGAGCGGGATGAACCAGGATATCTAAGGATTTTATCAATTCAGGCGCCTCCTTTTGATAGCCCAGAAAGAAGACTTTTCCTTCTAAAGATAATTCCCTGACCAGGGCCTTTAATCTATCAAGATAGCCTGCCTCGCTCTGGCTCATGATATCACCAATAATTAAGAATTTAGCTGCGGGAAACTCTTCTAATATTATTGGCGCGGCTTTAATAAGAATTTCAATTCCTTTAACTGGATGAAGAATTCCCACAAGGCCGAGAAGAGGCGCTTCTTTCTCTATTTTCAATTCTTTTCGAATTTCTCTGGCTTTAAGCGCATCTATTTTTCTAAGGTTAATGCCGTTATAAATAACCAGAGTTTTTCGGGCCAGGGGCCTCCACGCCGCCATAATTGATCTGGCAGTGGCCTGAGAGACAGCGATTATTCTATCGGCTAAAAAATTAAAGAGAATTGATTTCAGGGGGGAAGTGAGAGGAGAAAGATAGATGTCCCGAACGTGGATAATCGATGGAATTGAGGTCATCCGGGCGGCCAGTCCACCGACATACCCCATCCGAGGCGAATTGGCATGAACCAGCCTGACTCCTTCCTGTTTAATCATTTGTTTTAATTGGAAAGCACCGCGTATTATCCGGACGAGCTTTTTGAGCTGATTGGATTCGCCAAATTGAGGTAAGCCAGATAAAATTGAGACTTCAAGACCTGATTCCTCAGCCAGAGATAAAAGCGGACCTGCTTCAGGCAGGACCAGTTTGGGCCGAAATCTTTTATCCAGTCCGGTCATCAGACTGAGAAGACTTATTTCAGCACCACTGACTCTGGCTGTTTGATTGAGATAAAGAATGGTCGTTGAACTTGAGTTCATTTCTTTTTCAATCCGATTTCAGGCCGCTGGCCAAAATGGTAATTTCTTTAATTATTCTATCATTTTCCCCCTTTATTTCCATTCTTTTTTGAAGGGAAAAAGCTGAGCAGCGATCGAGGTTATAAAAAATCAGGGCCGAAAAAATCAGCCGCCGAAAGGAACAAAGATTTAGGTTTAAAAAATCATCCTCCAATTTCCCCTGAGAGGTGATGGACAGAGGCATTATCATGGTTATTTAAATAAAAAGAAAAGGATAAATTTTGGTCATTTTGCTTTTGAAAGAGAGGGTAAGGGAAATTTTTAGAAGGACTAATTTTTTATAAATAAGATTTGAACAGGGAAAGGAGGGAGAAACATCTGCCCTGAAAATAAAGAGTTAATTGAAAGAGAAGGAGGAACAATGGGAAAAAGATGTCAGCAGAAAAAAGGTTTATTTGATTTGAATAAAAAGAGATTATTTGTTTTCGCCTGCCTAATGTTTTTTAGCTTTACCGTGGTTGGGGCAGCGGTCAATGTTTCCAATTCGCCAACGACTTCTTCTGTTTCTCCCCGGGTGGCAGTTGACTCCCTGGGATATGTTCACGTTATCTGGGTAGAGCTGAGCTCCAGCTCAACCGGAGACCTCTATTATTCCCGCGGGAACAGGGATGCGACCCAATGGACAGTCCCCATTAATCTAAGTCAAAGCAATAAGGTTTATTGCCCTTCCCTGATGATGGCCGGTATTGATGTTGATGCTTGCAATCGGGTCTATGTCGTTTATGTTGATGGCAATCAAGTTAAATTGAGAATTCTGGCTGATGGGGTCTGGGGTTCGGCCATTGTCCTCGATGATAGGCCAGGAGTAGATGCACCCAGAGTGGCTGTTTCCCCTGAGGGAGATATCTTTGCTGTCTGGTGGGCTATGTCGACTTATCGGGTCTATTCCCGGGCCAGAGTGGGTGGAACCTGGGAATCAGTTCGCGAGCTGAGTGAAAGACTATCGAAATTTCCCGATATCGCTGTCGGCAAAAATATTGTCGCCGCTACCTGGGCCGATAAAAATGTTCAGGCTGATACTTACCAGACAGCCTATGTGGAGCGGTCACGGAATTATAATGCTTCTTGGAGTTCACCACAATGGATTCTTCCTTCAAGTTATTCTCAAAAGTATCAAGCCATTGAATTCGATTCCAGGGATGTGCCTCATCTTATCTGGTCAACGGAAATCAGGGGAGAGAGAATTATTGAATATACATATCGTTCCGGGGGAGGCTTTGTCGCTCCGGTTGGTCTTTCTCCCCAGGTTTTACTTCATTATCCTAACCTGGCGGAAGCTAAAGATAGCCTTTTTGCCTGCTGGCAGGTGGGCGTCTATGGCAATGGAAGCTCCATTGACTATAATGTGCGTCGGGGAAGCAGCTGGGAAGGTTATCAATCAGTTCCTAACAGCCAGGGCTGCACTTATTCAGATGTTGGTGTGAGTCCCCAGGCAGGTCGTCTCTATTTCGTCTGGGATACTTACGCTGGCTCGCCAGGTGATATTTTTATCCATTGTATCACTTATCAACCTTCAGGTCAGCCTCTATAGATTCAAGGCCATGTCAGAACGCCTGACGGGCAGGGCCTTTCCGGTGTCCTCCTGCAGGGTCTTCCTTCGGCGCCCCAAACGATTTCCACAGGTGCTTACAGTGACCTGGTTTATTCTGGCTGGTCCGGAACAGTTATTCCTTCGAAATCCGGCTATGTCTTCAGCCCCTCATCCCGTACCTATAGCCATCTTTTAGCTAATCAATTAAATCAAGATTTTACGGCTTCTTCGAGCGGCTGTACCTATAATATTTCCCCCCTGATTTTCTTATTTCCGAAGGATGGCGGGCAGGGCACAGTCAATGTGACTGCTTCAGCTGATTGTTCCTGGTCAGCCAAAACCGATTTCAGCTGGATTAGCCTGTCTTCAGGAAGTTCAGGTAGTGGCTCAGGAACAGTTCAATTTTCAGTTAGCCAGAATTCTGGCTCAAATCGAACCGGAAGTCTTATTGTGGCCGGCCAAACAGTTGCCATCCATCAGGCTGGTCAAATCAATTTTAACCTGGCTTCGCCTTACATTATTCTTCCTGAATGTCTCTGGGCCGCTGCTTCGGGTGGAGGAACATGGGTCACAGATGTTCAGATTGTCGACCTGACCGGAGGCTCTCAGGTTTCAGTTTATTTCAATTATGGCTATGGTTTAAGACGCGGTCCAATCACCGTCTGGAACAATTCAGGTGGCGAATTGAGCAGCTTTAAATTCAACAATTTCCTTTCTTTCCTGAACTCCATAGACACCGAGTTTCAGTATTATGGCCGGGCGGGAGCTGTTGAATTTATAACCCAGGATGCCGATCATAGAATTCAGGTTATGGCCCGTATTTATAATGGCAATTGTTCCAAGACGGTTCCCGGGTTAATTCCCTGTGATGAGAATACGGCTGCCGGTTCGAGACGTCTTATCATCCCTTATTTGGTTAATAATGCCAGCTATCGGTCATCCTGTGGCTTCTTCAATCCGACTTCAAATCAGATAACAGTTGAATTTAGGTTAATTAATAATTCAGGAAATATTATTGGTTCACTTTTTACGAAATCCTTCAGTGCTTATGATTTTAAAGCTTTCAATCCTTTTAAAGAGGCAGGCATTCCTTATCCAGCTTATTCCTATGATGGTGTTATTCTCTTGGTCAGGCCAGTTTCGGGAAGTGGCAAGGTAATTTGTTTCGGCGCTTCGGCCAATAATACTTCAAACGATCCTGCTGCCCATATAGCTTTGCGCTATTGAAAATCAGCTAATCTGTCACTTTAGGCAGAAGTTAAGATGACCCTTATGGTCAGGAAAAAAATTTAAGGTGAAATTTCTTTAAGCCAATTAAGTTAACTCAGATTAATCTTAGCCAGAATGATCCTTACCGGGTGAAAATCTTTAAAAGGAAAGAAATTCAAAGAGATTAAAAAAGAGTAAAGATGTCGTCCAGGACTTTCACTCTTATCAAGAGAAGAATATAATTTAAGGTGATGGTGCGGAAGGCGGTCATTCCCTGTGCCGGTTTGGGCAGAAGGTGGTGGCCCCTAGCCAGAATAATCCCGAAGGAAATGTTGCCCCTTCTGGACAAACCTGTCATCCATTACGTCGTGGAGGAGGCTATCGCCTCGGGCATAAAAGAAATAATAGTTGTTATCAATGAACACAAAAAAAGTTTAATTTCTTATTTTGAAAATAGAGATATTTTTACTTCCTCCGATCCGGAAAAAAATTCTCGCTTCAGAAAGGATGTTGGCCAGCCGCACAAATTTTCATCTGAGCCGGTGAAAATAGTTTTTATTGATCAGCCTTTACCTTTAGGTTTGGGCCACGCTATCCTTATGTGTCAGGAAGCAATTGGCTCTGAACCCTTTGCCATCCTGCTGCCTGACAATATTATTTCTTCTCCTTTGCCCTGTCTGCGCCAGCTACTGGCCGTTTATGAGAAAAATGGTGCTTCCGTCATTGCAATCGAAAAAGTGAAGAAGGAGGAGGTCAGCCGCTGTGGTTTAATCAGGGGTGAAATGATTGAGCCAGGAACCTATTTAATTCAGGATATGGTCGAAAAACCGGCTCTAAATGAGGCTCCTTCCGATCTGGCCATAATTGGCCGCTATATTTTAACGCCGGCAATTTTTGAATTTCTGGCCAGAACCGAGCCTGGAGCCGAAAACGAAATCCAGCTCACCGATGGGCTGCGACAGCTGCTGTCAGTAGAAAAAATCTTTGGTTATCTTTATGAGGGACGTCGCTACGATGTTGGAACCAAGCCTGGTTTCCTTCAAGCCACGATTGAATTTGCTTTAGGTCAGCCTGAAGTCGGCCCCAGCGTCAGAGAACTAATCAAAACCCTCACCCCAAAGCTCTGATCAAGGCTTCCTTCGTTTATCGATGCACCAAGATATGAGCGGCTGTATCATTGCTGCTGTTATTGCTGGAGGAGCCAAAAAGGAGGAGTTTACCGCTTCCCGAAACTGGGTGAACTAAAAGCCAGCAATTTTCATTACCGGAACTGACCTGAGTTCTGGCAAAAATATTGAAAGACCTGAAATCATAACCGCTAAAGGTCTGAACAAAGGAATTTCCCAGCATGTTTCCATTGGTATCAAAAAGAGTAAATTCAACGGTGATGGGGTTTGCTGTGGGATTATAGCCGCCGACAAAAAAGCGATAGGTTGAAGGATTGATTATATGGGTCAGAATTAAATCACGGCCAACCTCAGCCAAATGGCAATCAACGAGATTAATTCCCGGGAAAGTTTTCCCGTAGTTGCCATTTACTGTGCGAGCCGTAACCAGAATTTTATGAGCGCTATCCTGAGTTTGAAATTCAACGGCACCAACTCGCCCGTAATAACTAAAAGAAGGATCAGGATCGAGTGAATCGAGCCGGGAAAGTAAATTGGTGAATAAAATCGAGCGACCTGCGCCGCCAGAATTTGTCCAGCAAACAAAGGGCCCACGGGAAGCTCCATCTCCATAGCGAAAATAGGCATTAACCTGGGAGCCTCCGGTGAGATCAATTATTTGAACTTCAGTTACCCAGGTGCCGCCGCCGCTGGCCGCAGCCCAGATAACTTCGGGTATTATCTGACAATTGCCTGGAGAGTTGACGTGACCGGAATCGGCACTGATAGACAGATGAGCTGCCGGATCATTGCTGAAATTATTGGAGGATGATCCAAAGCCAATCAGCATTCCACTTCCCGAGACCGGGTGAATTTTTAACCAGCAGTTTTCATAACTACCTCCAGAGAGAACGGCCTTTTTGAAGATATTAAATGATTTATAATCGTTACCAACAAAGGTCTCGGTGAAGGGAGAGCCCAGAATATTTCCATAATTATCATAAAGCTGGAATTCCACTGTAACTGGATAGATGCTGATATTAAAAAAGCCAGCAAAGGAGCGATAGGCGTCAGTCTGGGCCAGATTGGTCAAAATCATGTCGTGGCCGACACTTATGAGCTCAGAATTAACCGGATTAATTCCCGGAAGAGTCTTACCATAATTTCCGTTGACGGTCCTGGCTGTAACGGTAAAGCGATGCTGGCTATCCTGAGAGCGAAAGGCCACGGCTCCGACCTTGCCATAATAATCCAAACCAGCATCAGACATCTGAAGTCTGTACAGGAGATTATCAAACTTAATGCTCCGGCCCGCTCCTCCTGAGTTTGTCCAGATAATCATTGGCCCCCTCGAGGCGCCCCCGCCATAATAAAAATAGGCGCTTATCTGGGAGCCACCGGTGAAATCAATAATCTGGGCTTCTGTTACCCAGGTGCCACCTCCGGTTGCCGGCGCCCAGATGGCTTCAGGGATAATTTGATAGTTGTTTGGTGAGAAAGAGGAGGGGCTGCTCTCCTGGAAAACGGTGAAAGTTTGACCGGCAACAATTATTTGTCCGCTCCTTCTGCCTGTTCCGGAATTGGTGGCTACCTGATAATTAACCACTCCGCTTCCGCTTCCGGAACTGCCTGAGGTGATGGTTATCCAGCTGGCTTTGCTCGTGGCCACCCACGAACATCCTGTGCCAGCGCTGACGTTAATACTCCCCGAACCGCCAGAGCTCGGAAAGGATTGCCAGGTAGGCGAAATGGAGTAATTACAGCCTCCGGTCGTGACTAAATAATTTTGTTCCGTAAGAATGCGATTAACCCCGGTATAGGAACGAGAGGACGGCATAAAGCTATAGAGGGATCTCCAGGGTGTAACTGTTCCTGACCAGCCGAGAGGTACCCAATCTATATAATAGCCAGAATTGTCTGTTTGGGGCGTGCTGGGTAAGCCGTTAAGGATGACATTATTAATTCCATTACCCATCGCATCACGCACGTAGCCCGAAATCATATACGGCGAGGAGATGGGTGAAGTAAAAGCTTTTAAGCAAATATTGGCTTTATAGTCGCTGGCCGAAAGGTCAAACCAGCTATTTCCACCAGAACTTATAAAGCTTTCTCCTGAATTGGCTACAGCCTGGCTGGAATAACCGGATATGGGTCTTTCGGCTGGTATAGGATAACTGAAGCCTGGTGTCGTTAATTTGATAACCACTGAGAAGAGTTCTCCTGAAGAAAGAGGGACGGGATTACTTAAGATAATTGTATGGTATCCAGGTGAAGCGATTGTGCCACCTTGATTGAGAACAAGGGTTCCACTTCTTGGTGATCCAGCTGTTACTCCCCTGTAAATATATAATTCATAAGAGCTATTGACGCTGGCTGTATAGATACCGATAGCCACAATTGGATTGGAAGAGGTGGCCGTAAAAATGTTAGCTCCCCAGGCTGTCGTGGATCCATAGCCGAAAGAAGAGACCCAACCAAGATGGTCATATTGATATATACTTGAATAATTGGTTGCGGCCTCGGCTGTGAAGACGGCTCCTGGTTTCATTCGAGTATCATAATAAGAAAGATAAAAATAGCCGCCCTCCCCCCAGCTTTCTCCCCAGCTGTTGCGGACAATAAATGCTCCATTGCCTGCAGGCGGGGTGTTAAATTTATTTTTGTCAAAATTATCATCCCAGCCAACAATAGCTACAGCGTGATTTATTTCTGAACCGGAAAGATTACAATAAAAGGTTTTATAGGTTGAGTTATAAAAAGATGAATCCCAGTACATGGAGATATAGACAGCACCATAGGTCATTACCGCAGCTTTAATATTATCATTGTCCAGAAAGTTGGCTCTGCTGGGCAGAAAAATCACTTCCTGGGCATGTTTCCTTACTGGAAAACCATTCATATCTGAGGCAAGCGAATGAATATATGGATTATCCTGTTCCCAGACAGGGCCAGACCAGCGGGTTAAATAGGCACTGGAGATGAAGTGGTTGCCGCCATCACAGGGTCCCCAATCAAAGCCATGCGTATCAATTAAATGCTGCTCGGAAAAATCCCAGTATTCGCCAGGAAGGAGGAAAGATTCTAAGGAGCCATAGGTAGCAAAGGCCCAGCAACTGCCACAGGAACCCTGGTTTTTTATAGAGGTTAACTTATTTGTCGCCCTTAAATCGTAGGAGGCGGGGTAAGCCTCTCTGGGCGGGAAAATGATTTGACCCCGATTATGCTCAAGTTCAACGGGTACGGGGATTTCGCCCAGCCAGTAGCCTTCTTTGGTTATGGCTAAAGGCAGCCGGTTTTCCCTTTTAAGCTGAATGTATTTTAAAAAATCAGGATTTAGCGGGGCAATTTGAGGTGTGAGTTGTTGGCTGCCAGATTTCTCGGTAAGCTCTAAGCCAACTCCTAAGAATAAGGTCAGGAGAAGAGGGAGAAGAAAAAAGAGACAGGCTCTTTTTCTGGCTCTATTATTTTTCCAGTTCCCGGATAAAATCATCTTCATTTTTTTCCTCCTGTAAAATTGGACAAATTATATTACTTTAATTTTTTAATGTAAAATTTTTTTACTTGTTGCTTTCAGTTATTTTAACTTTTGTTTGACAAAAGGAAAGATAATGACTAGAAAAATTTATTCTTGCCTTCAGCCTATAGTATTATCTGCCTCTCAGCTTTATGGAATTAGCTTCTATATCCATATAAATGCTCCTGCCTGGAAGCAGGCTCGCCTTCCCTTATCTGGCTGGGACGGCGATATGGGCTGCCGGGTCATTGGTATTATTGTTGGCGGTGGCGCCAAAGACCATCACCCGGCCTGCCCCTGAAACCGGTCTTACCTCTACC
>JGI20130J15133_1003797_pt1 | contig 10230 bp, 7 predicted proteins | sample WasSprMetagenome_FD_15133 | JGI IMG/M metagenome (IMG submission 15133) | reverse complement strand
AAAGCCGCTATAAACGGCGTCCCGTCCATTGCTTCACGGGACGGCGCAGTGGTAGAGCTTCTCGAGGACGGCGTGAACTCTTGGCTCTTCGGAGAAGACATCCGAGAATTGATAGACTTCGGCAAGGACCCGAGAGTACAAGAGATAGACGAAAGAGACTACAAGGAATTCAAGGAAAAGTTCCTAGCCGCCAAAAACCTCTACATAAACGAGCGAGAAGAATTCTGCAAAATATCGCTAAGCGCAGTCCTGACAACAACATCACGTGTAGACATGAAAAGAGTGTTGAGAGACTACTACCCCGACCTAGTAGACTAACTAATATTTAAAATAAAATTCCTAGCAAATTTTAACACATTTTGTGTCATTCTGGCAGGGCTATAGCCTTGTCCGGCTTTAGGAAGGCATATACTTGTTCGCCCTCGGAGGCTTCGAAGTCTGGAGAAGTTTGTACCCGGAACTCAATCTCATTGTAGTTCAGCCAGTAGTAATTCATGTTTCCGAGATAGACCCTGTGCGCCACTTTGACAGGCAACGTGTTTTCACTTGGTGGAGAATCTTTGTAAAGTATTATGTCTTCTGGGCGTATTAGCAAATACGCTTTATCGTTTTCTCTTAGGCGAGAAGAAACGGTACATCTTATTATGGCTCCATCTTCTGTCACTACTATTCCTTGGAAGTTTTCAGTAATTTTCTTTACTGTGACTGGAATAAAGTTCGCAACTCCTATAAAGTCTGCCACAAATCTGTTAGCAGGCTTTCTATAGACTTCTTCAGGTTTACCAACTTGTTCAATTTTTCCATGATTCATTACCACTATCCTGTCGCTTATCACAAGCGCTTCTGCCTGGTCATGTGTGACATAGACAGCTGTCAAGCCTAAATTCTTCACGAGGCTCCTAATCTCAAACCTCATTCTTTCGCGGAGCTTCGCGTCAAGGTTGCTAAGAGGCTCATCAAGCAATAAGAGCTGCGGCCTTGTAACAAGAGCACGTGCTAAGGCTACTCTCTGTTGCTGTCCTCCACTTAATTGTGTGGGATATCTATCTCCAAGACCACTTAGACCCACAAGATCTAGCGCCTCTTTCACTCTTCTAGCAATCTCTTCTTTGGGTAGCTTCTGTAGCTTCAAGCCGTATGCAATGTTTTCGAAAACTGTCATGTGCGGCCAAACAGCATAGTTCTGGAAAACCATGCCTATGCCCCTTTTATGTGGCGGAACAAATACACCTTTTTCTGGGGCCGAAACCAGAATGTTATTTATGTATATTTCACCGGAATCAGGTACCTCGAGACCAGCAATTAGGCGAAGCGTTGTTGTTTTTCCACATCCGCTAGGTCCTAAAAAGGTAACTAGTTCTCCTTTATTAATCGATAGAGATATTCCAGCAACAGCTGTTACTTTTTTATATGTTTTGACCACATTTACTAGTTTTACAAATTCTTGTCCAACATTCATATTTTTCACCTCATGCCGCTACAAATGCACCTCCCATTACTTTCTGACCTGTTTTACTAAATATAAGCAACAAGATAAGGGTAAATACTATTAATATGAAGGCGGCAGCCGCTGGTACGCCAAACTCTGTTCCCCTATTCCACTGGAGATATATTCCTATTGGAAGTGTTTCCCATCCTGGTCTGTAGAGGAAGATTGTGGAAGAAATCTCTTGAATGGCCATAACCAAGAAAAGTATCATTCCGGCAAAAACTCCCTTCAAAATTAGTGGTAATGTAATGTTAAAGAATGTTCTTAGCTTTGAGGCTCCCGAGACCATCGCAGCTTCTTCTAAGCTTTTTTCTAATTGGAGAAAGGACGCATGAGTAGTTCTAGTCATATAAGGAAGTCTCCTGGCAGTCAATACAAGGGGCATAATTAGCCATATCCTGCTTAGAGACTCTCCTAGGAAAGGCAAAGGATAATCGAAACCTATTAGGTAACCTATTCCCATCATTATTCCTGGTATAGCAAGTACTGATGCGATTATTCCGTCAAGAATATTTTTTCCGGGAATATTTGTTCGAGTGAGTATATAGCCTGTCCCCAAGGCCACTGGGAAAGCTAGCAACAATGCGACAATGCTAAAAACTATTGTATTCTGGATATAACTTGGTAACTCAATGAACAACATTCTTATGTTTTCAAATGTATAATATTCTGGAAATGGTGTAAGTATCCATCTTCTCGAAAACGCCGCAATAGTTATTACAAAAGGAGAAAGAAGAACAAGCACCATTATGAAGAAAACATAGAGATATGCAACTATCTTCTTTGCACCACTTATCGGTATAACTCTTCCCTCAGCTGTCGTACCCTTCGAAAGAGCCGCATAACTCTTTCTTTCAACGTATGCCCTCACAAATAGGAGAAACGCCACTGAAAACAAAGAGGCAAGAACGGCTGCAATTATTCCCATATATTTTCTCTCTATATCGGTAAAATGATAAGCCAAGTTCAAAAAGGCTACAGTGGCTAAGTAGTCCTTTTGACCTAGGATTAATGGAGTCAACCAGTCACCAAGAACATAGCTGAAAACCAAAAACACTCCACTCGCATATTGTGGTGTAATCAAGGGTAGAGTTATTGTTAATGCACGGCGTAGCCCCGAAGCGCCTGCAACTTCTGCAGCTTCCTCGAATGATGGGTCTATTTGTGTTATGCCAGCCGAGGCTGTTAAAACAATGAATGGTAGAAGGTGAACGGTTTCAACAAAGACGAGACCATGCAGACCATAAAGGAAATTAATAGGTTGTTTTATCAGCCCACTCTGCATGAGTAACAAGTTTATGGTACCCATTTTCCCAAAAAGTATAATGAATGCGAAGGCTCCCACATAGGGAGGAAGAAGAATTGGAAGCAAACTGAGCGCTGTGTACAATGTTTTTCCTGCCAATCTATATCTAGCAAGGATATATGCAAGAGGTATCCCGAGAAGAGTAGTGACTAGAATAGTTAAAATAGCCGCTATTATGCTATTCATCAAACATTGATAATAATAGGCATCTGTAAAGAATTTAATATAATTATTTAGAGAGAATGCTTGAGTTTTTGGATCATGAAAACTCTCAACGACAACGATCAGCATTGGATATATGATAAAAACTAGCGAATACAACATCAAGACTGCAAAGACCATTATTTCGCCAATGGAAACTATTCCTTTGCCAAGTCTTTTCATTCCATGGTCAAAAACGTTAAACTCAAATAATTTTATATATTTTTTGCTTCGCGAAAACTATATATACTTTTATTTTACAGATAATTATGAAAAACATGAAAAACACAAGAATCGGAATAACGCTCGGAGTGCTGTTCTTGATACTTTCACTATTTATAACGCCTCTTCTAACCCCCCCAGTCAAGGCCGCTCCAGAAATCGAGGATAGACTCGTCTTAATAGGCCCAGTTTATAAACAAGAGGCAGAATCTGTTATTCGAGGCTTCAAGGATTACGTTAAGAGAACATATGGCAAAGATATACAAGTGGACTATTTATCTCCCGGCGGATGGCCAGTCTGTGTTGATAGGGTTCGCGCCTGGAAGGGTAAACCAGATGCCGATATATTCTTTGGTGGAGGTCCACCAGCCTACGAGGTTCTAAAGGCTGAGGGGCTCGCTGAAAAATATGTACCGGCAACTGCCGATAATATACCTCTACAAGCTTTTGGAACGTATGTCAAAGACCCCGAGGGCTATTGGTACGCTTTTTCCCTATGGTTTATCACTATTATTTACAATGAGAAAGTACTAAAATCGCTGAATCTGCCTCCTCCTGCCACTTGGGACGACCTTTTGAAGCCCATGTATAGAGGTTACCTTGTCTACACAATTCCATATGCTTCTGGTACTATGCACGAGATGGTGGAAGTCTTGATATCCTATAAAGGCTGGGACGGTGCATGGGCATATCTAAGGAGATTGGCCGTAAACACGGCTCGTTATTCGACTGGAAGCACAGATACTCTACAAATAGTAGAAAGAGGAGAGGTTCCAATAGGATTGGCTCAGCCCCAAATGAATGCAATGATGGCTCAGGCAGATGGCTATCCAATTAAAGCCGTTATACCCGAAGTGACTCTACTGGTTGCAGAGGGTGTAATGCTTCTTAAAAACGCACCACACCCCAATATTGCGAAAGTTTTCATGGACTGGATTCTCTCCGAGGAAGGGCAGAAATATGTTTTGGCTGGAGGCTACTTCCCAGCAATGAAAGACTTTAGATATTCAAAATACAAAGATGAAATCAAAATGGCATCCTTCGCGATAACTGCACTGGGAGGTGTTGACAGCTTCTATGACCTCAAAGGTGTGAAGGCAATTACCTATGATGCAAAAACTGCTATTTCAAGGTGGGACCAGATAAACACAATGTATGAACAAGAAATCTATAGAAAGCTAGACGAAATAAAATCAACCTGGGGTCTTCTCGAGCAAGTTCAAGAAGAAATTAATATTTCCAAGACTAAGGGCCTAGACGTTACAGCTGCACAAAATAAGTTATCAGAAGCCTTTGCTCTCTTCGATAAGGGTCAACTAGCTGAGGCAAGACTTGCCGCTCAGACTGCTAGACAGCTCCTTACCCAAACAACCCCAACACCTCAACCTTCTCAACAACCCTCGGGACCTTCCTACGAAATCTACCTAGCTGCACTCATTATTGCTATTGCAATAATAATTGCTGCCTTCCTATATTATCAGGCAAAAACAAAGACATCCAAAGCATCTACTTAAAAATATTTTTCTTTTTCTTTTTTATTTTTCAACACATGATACCGTGAAGATTTATGTCTTTCTCCGGAGAATTATCCAAGTGCAAGCTATTTGTCTTCGATATGGATGGAACGCTTATTCTAGGAAAGAGACCACTTAAATGCGCCCGCGAATTGATCGAGTATTTGAGAAGCAAGGATTACAAGTTCGTCATTGTTACAAATAATTCGTCAGAGCCGAATGAAAAACATGCTAGAAATCTCTCCAAGATACTAGGAGTAAAGATAAGAAACATTGAAATTTACAGCTCACTTGACCATGCTGGTTCATACTTGCACAACAAGAGATTAACGAATGATGTTTTCCCTTTATTAACACGTAGCTCGAAAAAATACCTGCAGAGGAAATACAACATTAGGTTCAACACTAAAACGCCGAGACTAATAATTGTCGGATTTGACAAAGAACTCACCTACTCCAAGCTCGCCAAAGCATGCATCCTTATACAAAAAGGTATACCTTGGGTACTTGCACATCCAGATCTGCGATGTCCCAGTGAAGAGGGATATCTGCCAGACGCAGGAAGCATAGGAAAAACAATAGAGTTGACAACAAATACTCGACCTATAGCAGTTCTAGGAAAACCTTCCCCAGAAGTACTCAGAGAGATTGCTAATAAATATAAAGTAAGCGTAAATGAAATCTGTTATATTGGAGATAGACTCTATACAGATATTAAGATGGCCCTAGAGAGTAATGCTATTCCAATTTTAGTGCTTAGCGGTGAAACAACCACCCAAGACCTAGCAAAAGAAACATTCTTGCATGAAAGAAAAATTTTAATTTACAAGGACCTGTGCGAACTTCTGCAAGAATTGAAAAAGCGTTCTCCATAAGATCTCGGTTATATTTCTTAATAGTATATTAAGAAAAGGAAGAGATAAATAATATTTAGCAGGACGTCTTTCATCAAGTGACACATATGAGTATATGGAGGCTCGCGTTGAAGTTTGTCGAGAGGGACATATTGTTCAAGAAGCTGATAGCTGTTTTGACCATACTAGCAATAGCGAGCGGCGTGGCTACCTTTGTCAGCCTGAGGATTCTTAGTATCGGCAGCAGGACGGCGGCAATGAACATTGTCCAGCAGGTCTTGCCTGGCGAGGTTGTTGTCTATGGGCAGGGGCTATACGATGTTTCTGAAGACGTGTTGGCAGATATTAAGCGTCTCCCAGGAGTAAAGGATGTTACCCCAGCTATTCTGGTAACTGGCTACGTTGGGCGTAACGCAGTCTTCTTGCTGGGTGTTCGCCCAGAGGATATTGGAAACGTTGTCTCGAAGTTTGAGAGCGGCCAGGCATTTACCAGTCTCAGTGGGCCCTATGCCATCGCAGATGTTGGTCTAGCGAAGAAGCTGGGCCTTAAGGTTGGGGACAAGGTCACTGTTAAGCCTCCCTATGGAACATCCTTCAGGCAATACGAGATAATTGGCATAGCGGAGGTCACAATGAAGATCGAGGAGATTGGAGCCGCGGGTGGCTACCTTATCCTGCCTCTCCGTGAAGCTCAAAACCTACTAGGTAGGCCAGGCTATGTGAGCATGGCTGTAGTAAAGGTTGAGGACGGGGTGGACCCAAACGAGGTTAAGAGCCTCATATCAGTCGTGTTCCCAGGGTCGAGGGTCATGCTTCGGGAAGAAGTGATAGGCATAGTTTTCAAGGTGATGTCATTGATCGAGGGGCTTCTCCTCTCCACCACAATGGTGGGTCTGGCTGTGGCTGTCTTTGGAACTACGAGCACTATTACTTCGACTGTCAGGGAGCATCAAAGGGAAATAGCTATCATGCGTGCTGGCGGCTCTTCGAGGAGAGATATAGCACTCATCTTTATGCTCGAGGCTCTTGTCTACGGGGTTGCAGGAGGCTTGCTGGGAATAGTTTTCGGCATCATGGGGGCACAAGTGGGAATAGAAATAGTTGCCTCGTATGGGTTCCTAAATCCTCCACTAATACTTGAGCCCCAGAGCTTGTTGCTGAGTTTTGCCTTGGCTTCCATACTCAGTGTTCTGTCCTCGATTTATCCCGTGTGGAGGGCCACGTCTATTAGACCAGTAGAGGTGCTGAAGAGTGAGTGAGGACGCGCTTGTCTTGAGGGACGTATGGAAAATCTACAAGACCGCGACAGAGGAGATACCAGTACTCAAAGGCATTAATCTCACTGTCCACCAGGGAGAACTAGCAATCATTATGGGTCCCTCTGGAAGCGGTAAAAGCACACTTCTATCAATAGCCGGGGGCCTCGAGAACCCTTCCCGTGGAAACGTGATTGTTGGCGGAGTAGACATAACTCATCTAAGCGAGGACGAGCTAACAAAGATAAGGGCTAGAAAGATCGGCTTCGTCTTCCAGTCATTCAACCTGATTAGAAACTTNACAGCCCTAGAAAACGTAATGATGCCCCTAATCTTTACNGGCATATATTCGTGGAAACAGGCTAGAGAAATAGCCCAAAAGATGCTTGAAATCGTCGGCCTAAAGGGACACGAGGAAAAGTTCCCAAGACAGCTGAGCGGCGGCCAACAGCAAAGGGTAGCAATCGCAAGGGCACTTGCACCAAGCCCAGACATCATTCTAATGGACGAGCCTACAGGCAGCCTTGACGTAGACTCTGCATCTAGGGTGCTCTCCCTCGTCAAGTGGCTTAACGAGGCCTTCGGACAAACAATAGTTATAGTTACACACAACCCAGAGATAGCTGAGCTGGCCTCGAGAACATTCTATATTAGGGGTGGACAAATCTTTGAGCAACCACCGACAGCAACATTGGCAGATAAAGTAAAAGAAGTCAAAGCTTCGACAAGGAAAGGAGAACTTGAAAAGCTACAGCTGGAGCTCCTAAAAATCAAGCTCGACGCGCTTGAGTCTGCTGCCAGGGAGGGGAAGATAAGGCCAGAAATCCTAGACGCAGAGCTGAAGTCCCTAGAAGCAAGGATAGCGAGGCTTGAGAAATTTATCGAGAAATAGCTATTCTTTTTGTATTGCTTTTGATTTTTCGACAATGAACGAATTTTTAAGCCAATAAAAGAGATAGACTTAAATATATGATATACAATAAAAACACAAGAGCGATATGAAGAGGCAACTGCTGGTATCGTATCTCATTACGCTACTCATACTCGTGCAAGTTTTTGGACAGCCCGTGGTAGGAGTCAAAAAGATGGTTGTTAGGGAAATGGACGTGTTGCCTGGATGCACGTACAATACTACAGCTACTGTCACATTGGTTTTCGACAGCGATACTGTGCTGAATTTTACGGACTATGTTGCCTATGGCTCCGAGGGAGACGCCTCGTCAACTGTTGACATTTATGGTTCTCGGCTTGTAGATGGCTTTAGGGCCACGTCCTTCAGAAACCTAAACGTNACCAAGGGCTATACCTTGAAATATAGTGTCCCCGTCAGGAACCTATTTAACATCTCNATAAACATCTTGGCAGACGGCAAAGAGGTTACACTAAACTGCTCCGGTGGCTATTGCGTTGGTGTAGCTCTCAAGGCAAGGTCAATCAACTATTCGTTGACAATATTGCCTCTAGACCCCATGTTCAGTAATCTCCAGTTGCCAGTCTCAGTCAGCTGGAGTGTAGACCCCACGTATCTTTATCCCGTGGCTTTTTCAGATTCTCCCCAAAGCATGAGAGAGTCGGGCAGCGAGGTTAGCTTCCAGTGGAGCTCTGTAATGAACGGCTCCTATCATCTAAGCGTTGTGTTCGAGGTTAGAGGCGAGAATCCATGGGGAGAGGTTTTCGTGCCTTCGCCAATAATCACTATTACTCTTGATCCTAGGGTCCAGTCGATGCTNATCTCGAAGTATAAGGAGTACACAAAGAAGTTTCTAGGAAGCAGTCTCGGAAACTTGTCGGCATTCCAGGAAAACGCTACACAGCTTCGGGATCTTCTCTACAATCTTAGTAAGAGCTTTAGGGAACAGGCAAGGCTTCTNGGCGANGCTGGTTCCCAAGCCGAATCAGCGGCCAGCATTATGCTTACGGCTTCTTCTCAGCTCAANGTTNTGGCCCAAATGACACAAGAGATGAGAAACAATGTTGCTGGGCAACTTGGAAACGTATCTACATTAATAAACAGGACCAGGGCTGTCTTGGAAAAAGCTTCTAAAAACGTTACCGTTACCCAAGAACAACTACAAGTGATACTTCAAACACTCAACTTGACTAATAGCAATGTTACCCTTACAGAGATAAAACAAATGATAGACTCTTCACTTTCAAGCATTGGCGAAGTCGAGACGTTGCTCGAAAAATATGGGTCTACAATCCGAGACCTAGACAGGCTTTTAGACCAGTCCACAGCTGCGGCAGAAAACATGGCAACAGCCGCCAACAAGCTGATATTGATGGCTAACATGCTCCGCGAGGCCTCCTACAACCTTAACCAGCTTGCAGACGGCCTAGCTAGGGCGGCAGATCTCTTGGACTCTATGATTGCAAAGATGAGCAAGATTGAGACTGCAGAGTATTTTCCCGAGGGGTTCAAAAGCTTCAATGANACGTTCTATAAACAAATAGTAGTGAGCGAGACNNCGGGCGTCTCCGTCAGGACAGATTTTATGGGTGAAGCATATTACTTTGCCTTGCCCTCTATAAAGATCAAGAGAAGCGAGCCAGACGTTTCAAATGTTACACTGGAAACACCTCAGAAAAGAATAGCTTCACTTTGGCCTGTAGCACTCATAGCTGTCGTTCTGGGTGTAGCCTTCTTTATCGGGAAAAAGGGACAACAGACTAGTAGCATCGACGAGGAGAAGCTTGCCAGGCTTCATGCCCTGAGAGACAAGATTTCGAGAATCATGGGTGGTCGAATGTCTAGCCCGAGGCAGAGGAACGTGCTGATTAGGGGTGTCGATAGCGATGCATACGAGGAAATCTCCAGCCTTGCAAAAAACATGGGTGTGAGTGTCGGCTACCTTGTCTCACAGGCATTAAAAACATTTATTGCCCTCGCAGACGCCGGTCCCCAGCTAATAGGACTTAAAAAGGATACGCCCGGAATACTCAGCCGCCTCGTAGCACTGGAAAAGTCTAGGAGACCCGTATTTATCAGACACGTAGGACGGCTCGAGCTTTCGAGAGAAGACCTCGAGAATGCAGAGGGCCCCCTCTTCATTATAGGCGTGGACGAGCTTATCTTTGACCCCTCTGTGGATACAAAGCTGTTCGAGGAGAAGATCCTAAGGATAGTTGACTGTGGAAAAGTTGTAATACATCGAGGCTTGAACAAGCTCACCGTGCTGTCGAAGACGCTCTTTGTAAGGGAAATCGTAGAAATAATCTGATTTTCGATGTGTATGGTAGATAATATCACAATGGCATAAAAAGCTATTTTATTTTCTTAAATTTTCATAGCGCGCGAAAAGGCTCTTCGCTGTCCCCCGCCAATAAAGAGTCACAACTTATTTTCCAATAGTTTTTCTGATTAATTCTGGGTTGTCAGCTGTGATAA
>JGI20130J15133_1003794_pt1 | contig 10243 bp, 10 predicted proteins | sample WasSprMetagenome_FD_15133 | JGI IMG/M metagenome (IMG submission 15133) | reverse complement strand
CCTATCACGTCTACAATAACAAGATCTGTTTTCAAAGCATTTTGTATATCTTGTGGAGTACCTTCATATGTGTGAGGATCAACCCCCGGTGGAATTGGCGACACTGCTTTCACAAGACCTCCTCCGATGAGATCTACTATAGAGACATACATTGGAGGGATCACTGCTATGGTTACTAGAGGAGTATTTTGAGAGTACACCGTGGATGCTGACTGTATAAATGTAAATATTATCAAAATAATCATCAGAAAGATCTGTCCGAAACTTTTTGTCAGATTATATCTACTTCTTATCATTACATGTCCCTAGAAATAGTAATATGATTATAGCTTATAAGTTTTTAGGTAGTACCTAAAAATCATAGAGAATCTTTATGTAAGATCATTTTATTTTCATTTTTGAATAATATCTTAAAACATCTTTCAGAGAAATATTAGAGATGAATTAGTTAAGACGTCTCTAACTATAAAACACTGTTTATATCAATGATCCTTAGACTTTCAGGGAATCTCTCTCTATATCTCTCAATAATATGCCCAGCAAGATCAAAAGTTTTAAAAACTTTCTCTAGAACGACATAATCGCTTGATGCCACAACGCCTTCTCTAGATCTTTCTATGAGGGTCTTATCGGCTTTCTCTGCTAATATATTTTCGCTATATACTCCTTTCGAGGATGCTATAAGCTCTATCTCTCTCATCAGAATGATGCTATACGAAATATTTTTATCTAAGACAAAAAAACTTTTATCACACTCAAGATCTTTTAATACATCAATAATTAATTCAAAGATCTTTTTAACAAGATCTTTGTTTTTTGAAATTGTTTTAGATCCTCGAATATCTCTTATGAAGGTGTCATCACATCTATATACACATTCATCTTTTAAAGCGGCTCCTAAAGTGCTAGTCACATTCATAAGATCTATGATAAGAACGTTTCTCCTAAGATCTTTCTCAGAAACTTTTTTCTTCAAAATCTCTCTCACATAATCTGATCTATGTATACATCTTATTAGAAATTCTCTCTCAAAACTATTTAAGATATATCTGCTAGAGACTACGTCAGCAGAAAGTTTTTGTCCGTATCCTCTGTCGAGAAGATATTTATAATCAATGATAGCATTTATAATCCTTTGGTCAGGCTCTACGCAGACTGTTTTAATACTCATGTTTTTAAGCCCTTGTTCTTCTAAGGATCTCTTTTATCTTTTCTTCGATTGATTCTATGGATCCTTCTAAAACCCCTGACACATGATCTTTTTTGCCGCCTCCTCTTCCTCTGAAATATTTTGAAAGCTCCTGTATTAGTTCTCTAGCATCAATTTTATCAATAAGATCTTTTGATAATGAAATCTCTATGTTAACGCCTCTATCGCTAGGGATCATGATCATAGATATGATCTTTGTTTCTGAATCAGATAATTTCTTAATTAACTCTCTAGCAACATCTTCTTCGGGAGGCTCTCTTAATATTAACAATCTTATGTCATTGATCTTTTCTAACTCTGAAAGTCTTTTAACAATATTGTCTATCCATATACTTCTATATTTACTTATAATACTTCTCATGCTCCTATACGAGTCGATATAAGACTTAAATCGTGACACAAGATTCTCATCATATGGAGCGTTAAGAGCCTCAGATATTTCTCTGAGACTCTTCTCCATCTTATAAGCCTCTTCAGATACTCTAGTTCCTGCCACAAACCTCGAATCTTACAACTCCATCAGCTATCTTAGATGTAGAGATTATCTTGAATCCTCCTACCTCGCCTGTGTTTGTCAAATGTGTGCCGAAACATGCCTGTGCATCCCAATCTTCAATCTCTACAATTCTTATCATCTTATCCTCAGGAACTCCTCCCTGATATATTGAGAGACCATATATCTTCTCAGCCTCATAACGATCCATATATCTGGCAGTTATTTTTCTTCTCTCATCAATAATTTTGTTCACAAGATCCTCTATTTTCTTAATGTCTTCTCTAGATGGCGTCTCGTAATGAGTGACATCAAGTCTTCCTCTGTATTCGTTTTTATCAGCGCCAGCCTGCCAAATGTGATCTCCGAATACTCTTCTTAATGCCCCCATCAAAATATGTGTGGCAGTGTGATGTCTCATGATCTTGTATCTTCTCTCCCAATCAATCACACCTTTAACTCTTTCGCCAATAAGATCTTCTGACGCCTCTCTATCCAATTTATGAATTATCACGCCATTGATATTTCTAACATCAACAACATTAAATCTCTTGTCTCCAACGATTATATAGCCCTGATCATATGTTTGTCCTCCTCCAAGTGGATAAAATGATGTCTGGTCAAGAATGATATAATTATTATAAACTCCTAAGATCTTTGCTTCAAAAGTTTTTAACATAGGATCCTCGTGAAAAAGTCTTCGAGTCTCAGGATATTTAGAGGCCCATTTAACAAGATCTTCTTCTACTCTCTCTCTCAATTTTATCGGAGCTCTGGAATGTCTTGATGCTATGATCGAGTAGAAATTCTGTGGAATCTCCACCTTAATATTTTCTGTAGACGAAATCTCTGAAACTATCTCTGGAGGGATCCCATGACTATCATAGATCTCCACAAGATCTTCTAAAGATAATCCTCCTCTGATATATCTTCTGACGATTGATGGAGCTCTACGTATGATGTCTCTGAACTTCTCCTCCTCGATCTCTATGACTCTAATGATATAATCACTATTTCGTCTGATATTTTTAAATGTGTCTTGCCATCTGCTTATCTGAAGCTCTGCAAGCTCTTTAAGAGACACATCAGATCTAAGTCTTCTGAGAGTTCTCAAAGCTCTTCTCAGAACAAGTCTGGCCAGATATCCTTCTCCACTGTTAGAGGGCACTACGCCGTCTCCAAGCATTAAAAGAAGAGTCTTCACATGATCCATTACGGCAAAGACGTTCATAGCTTCTCTCAAAGTCTTCTCAACATCATCTCTGTTTCTACCTAGCTCTTTTGATAATCTATTGAAAAACTCTTCTAAAGACCTTGGATTCTGAGGATCTATCTTCCCAGAATATATCGATGATAGGCCTAAAAGATCTTTATCAGGCTCTGCAACTCCTATCTTTTTAAAATATTTATGAACAAGATCGTTTCCAAACACGGCGTGAAATGCTGTGGGAGTCTTCTGTGTAAGCCATGTTATTCTCTCGATGCCATATCCTACATCAACAATTTTCATAGGAATCTCTCTATAGCCTCCATCGACAATCTCGTATTGCATAAACACTAACGTGGCAACCTCGAGACCTCCCACGGTGACCTCCATACTAGGTCCTGCATTGCCTCCTCCCTCCCACCAGCTCTCTTTAAATGTCAGCTCCTCCTCAGGTACTCCTATAAGTTCTCCGAAAAACTTTTCTGCGTAAGCAACAGTCTCATCTTTCCAATATATATATTTATCAGGATAATTAAACGCGTGATGACCTCCCATAGTGAAGCTTGTCATATGTCTTCCAAATGTCAAACCCACGTTGTCTATATCCTCGAGTCTTATACATGGCTGAGCAATCACAAGAGGATTAGCTGGCGGAGGCACTCTTCCTGAGGTCACATGAGGCTGAAAAACCACTATAGAAGCTATTGTCAGATAAAGATCTTCTCTCCATCTAGCTATCACAGGAGCAGGATCAATGATTTTATGGCCTTCTCTCTCAAAAAATTCTAGGAAAAGTCTGACAGTATCTTCATAACTTAAATTCTTGATCTTTAGAGGAATGTCATAAAATCTATAATCTGTACATGGTATGTCATTACATATCTCAGAAGATCCTTTGGTCCAGAAGGGAGTTTCACAGATCTTACAAATTCTTCTGTTATAATTATGTTCTCTAAAGATCTTTAGTCTATACTCAGAAGGATCTCCAAACCTTGGCAATAATTAGCACACCACCATCGAACAAATATTTTTGATAAAAGAAAATAAATTTTGAATATATGAAGAGGAGAAATCCTTGAGAGAGAAAGAGAGTCTAAGAGAGAAGATTTTAAAGCTGATAATATCAGCAGGGTACAAAGGGATCACTCAGAGAGAGTTAGTAGGGATCACAGGAGTATCTAAAGGCTATCTATCAGATCTTATAGACGAGTTTGAGAAGAAAGGTCTTGTGATAAGATATAAAGGTCCTGGCAGAACTGTTGTTGTGAAACATGTCAGATATACTCATCCAGTAACTGGCAGATTAATAAGAATTGGATTAGTAAAATCTAGTGAATACGTGTTTATGCCTATCATGATTAAAAAATTAAAAGAGGACGGTTATAATGTTGAGATAATATTTTATGAAAACGTTTTTGATTTAACAAGATCTTTATCAAGAGGAGATGTTCATATGGCCATGACCCCTATATACACTCAGATAGCTTACAGAGGATTTGGAGCACCTATAAAAAGTTTAAAAGGAGGAGTTTTAGGAGGCGCATACATGATCTCTAAAGAAGATCCTGAGGATCTTAAGAGTCATGAAAAGATCTATGCTTTCTCATCTCATCTATCTACAATGGAGATTCTTACACATTCACTTATGAGAAGCCTCAGGACGTACTACCAGATCAGTTATTACAGATCTGTTGAAGAGATCGAGAGAAAAATATTCGATATAAAAAGCGGAGAGATCATAAGTCTCTGGGAGCCTCATGTCTCAAAGATCATGAGAATCAGAGGCGACCTCAAGATCATACCATATAGAGAGCTTTTCGGAGAATACCACTGTTGCACACTTGCTATACATGAGAATCTTATGATGGGATTGACAGATTATATAGAGAAGATATATATAGACTCGCTTTCGAGAGTTAGAAAAGAGATTGATAGAGCAGTTGGATCATATGCTGAGATAATAAATGCGGATAAAAACGAGATCATGAGAAGCATAGATCAGTATGTGTACGTAGATTATATTGATGAAAAGATCTTAGACAAAATATTGTCTGCTGGAGGAGGCTACATCATATCAAAAGAATTTGTCAGAGACCTCTTTATGTAGCTATTGCTGGACAGGTCTGACAAATTCTGCTGGTAATGTTATTGTGAGAGGAAACTGAGATTCTGTTATAAATACGACAACCTCTTCACGTGCTTTATCTATGGCCTGTATAACTCCTCTAGAGCCTCTGAAAGGTCCTGCTATGATCTCTACGACCATTCTCTCTCTCAAGCTTTCTATGATCGGTTTCACTCTGATCATCTCCTCAAGATCTTTATAACTAACAGATCCTGCGGCTCTGCCTTTCACATGTCTAATATCTCTCACAGCCAGATAAACAGTATGAAGATTCTGTACCTCAAATATCACGTATCCCTTCACCTCTGGAGGAACTATTATAGCTCTAATATCTCTCAGATAGCTGCTCATAGGATCCTCTCTCCCAGAGTTTTTCAATGCATTAACCACTGCCTCTACTGTGAGAGCCACATCAAGCTCTCTGCCGCCGATGGTTCTTACAGCGAAGAGCTGAAGTTTTCTAAACTCATCAGGCAGACTCTCTTGTTCTTGTCTATCAGAGCTCATAATCCTCCACCGAATACAGAGAATATTAGATACGCGATGATCCCAACCGCGAATCCTATGGCTCCAACGAGAAAGAATCCTAGAAAAATTATTCTGAGAAAAAGTTTATACTCGTCAGAGTCAGGTCTTCTAGCCAGCTCAAGGATCTTTCTCCAAGACTCAAAGATCTCATTTATATTCGTCTTATACACCTAATTATTAATAATCTTCATATAGATTATTAAATGTTTTGTAGATGTGCATCTGACGAGTGGCGGCTTCAGTTTCAAAGATCTTTATAATATTTTTTGAGATAAGATCTTATTTTCTCAGCAAGATCTATTATATATTGTGAGGGTGATCCTCTGACATGCACAACTTTGTCGTGAAGATCTTCTATATCAATATCTAATCCTGCCAGTCTTATCACGCCAATACTCCAGATCCTGGCTGTGTTATTAACATTATATCCTCCTCCTCCTGTGACTAATATTCTTCCACTAGACAACTCATGTGAAAGCTCATGAACTGTATCCATGATCTCTTGGTAACCTCTTGTTGTCAGACCAAGTCCTACAAGAGGATCCTCATAATGAGAGTCTGCGCCATATTGAAGTATTATAAGCTCTGGTTTATACTCTCTGACTACTGGAACAACTATATTATTAAACATATATAGATATGATATGTCGTCAACCCCCTCGGGCAGAGGTATATTTATGCTAAATCCTTCTCCAGCCCCAGACCCTACCTCTGTATACCATCCTGTGCCTGGATATATTCCATATCTATGTAGAGAGATTGTTAACACGTCAGGATCTTCATAAAAAATATTTTGTGTTCCATCCCCATGGTGACCATCTACATCTATGATCGCAATTTTTCTAATATTATATCTCTTCTGAGCATATCTGGCTGCGATCGCGATATCATTAAATACACAAAATCCTGCTGCAGCATCTTCTCTAGCATGATGAAGACCTCCGCAGGGGTTGAAAGCATGTTTATAAACATTATTCATCAAAAGATCTATTCCTACTAAAGATCCTCCTACTCTAACCACAGCTCCCTCGAAAACACCTTTTCTAGCAGGAGTATCTCCATAATCTAGAAAACCTTCTCCTCTCTCACTCATTCTCTTAACATACTCAATATACTCAGGCGTGTGAACCAGCATCAGCTCTTCTAAGGTGGCGTATCTCGCAGAGATTCTCTCTACATAACCTGTCTCAAAAACTTTCTTTTTCTCTAAGATCTCTAGAACAAGTCTCCATCTATAAGGTTTAAAAGGATGCCACGGGCCGAAATCATATTTCAGATAATCATCATGAACAATGACGGCTGTTTTACAAGGCATTACATCCCCTAGAAAAAATTGTTTAATTGTTTAATTAGTATAAAACTACTGTGGGAATAGTCGTTGGAATTGATCATTTTAGCCGGAGGAAAAGGTGAGAGACTTAAACCTATAACCGACACAAGACCTAAGCCTCTGATACCAATACTTGGGAAACCTTTGATTGAGAGGATGTTAGATATGTTTCGAGACAAGATCTCTAGGGTCATAATAGTTGGAGAATATAGATTTGATGATCTAAAGAAATTTGTAGATAGCTACACATCAAAAACTGGTTTAGATATTCAGCTGGTGAGACAGGGGAAAGAGCTGGGCACTGGACATGCAGTTCAGACAGCTCTTCCATATCTCAGATCTGATGAAGCCATGATTATATATGGAGATCTTTATTTTGAGAAAGAAGTTGTCGACAAGATCTTTTCTTCAAATATCAATACATTAGTCTCGGTTCCTGTGGAAGATCCTTGGAATTATGGAGTTATTATTCATGATGGAGACAAAGTTTTGAGAATATTAGAGAAGCCAGACCCTTCTCAGACGATCTCCAATCTGATCAATGCTGGAATATATAGATTCAGTTCAGAGATCCTTAGATATGTTGATGANCTAACTCTATCTGACAGAGGAGAGATCGAGTTTACAGATATTGTTAAAATAGCAACGTCTCATGGAAAAATTATTAGACATGTGACTGTTGATAGAGAGAGTTGGAGAGACATTGGAAGACCATGGGATCTGATCGAGATTCATAAGAAGATGCTTTCAAAAATGAATGAGAGAATAATTGAAGGAAGAATAGATCCTAACACAATTATTGAAGGCCCAGTATACATAGCAAAAGGAGCTGTCGTGAAAGGAGCATCATATATTGAAGGCCCAGTATACATAGATGAAGATGCTCAGATAGGTCCCAACGCTTATATAAGACCTTATACATATATAGGGAAAAGAGCTAAGATAGGATTCTCAACAGAAGTTAAAGAGAGCATCATATTTGAAGAGACAAAGCTTCCACATCTTAATTACGTGGGCGACTCAGTGATATGCGAGAGAGTGAATTTTGGTGCAGGAACTTTGGTGGCTAATCTCAGATTTGATGAACAACCTGTTAAAGTGACTGTGAAAGGTGTGAGAGTAAGTAGTGGAAGAATTAAACTAGGATCTTTCGTAGGAGGATATGTCAAAACAGGGATAAACGTGTCTATACTACCTGGAGTAAAAATCGGTGCATACTCTATAATATATCCAGGAGTAGTTGTTGGAAGAGATGTTGAATACGGATCTCTAATAAAGTCTTCTCTAATATAGATTTATGAAACAAGATTTTTTCTCCTGGCTATATGTTTCATATACAAGTAGGAGGGCTCGAAGACTGCTATAAATATGATAAACAACAGAATAGCTGTCACATCTGGCAAGAAGAATACTAACACTATCCATATGATCACGTAGACAAGTTTTCTATTACTCATGAAGCCTGTGTAAGGATTTAGATAATCTAATTCGGTGGCTATGATCATAAAGAATGGTATTAGAAACACTAACATTGAGCCTAACATTGAGTTTAGAACTATCATCAATAAAATTCTGAAAATTAATATAAAATTCTGCGCCAACTGATCTTGCCCAGAAAAATCCTACTCTCATGACNGTTTTTGCAACAATAAAATATCCTACTGTNAGTCCTAAGACGATATATAAGGTTGCTAAAAGAAGATATTTTTTAGCAATCTTCTTCTCATGAGGATATAACGCGGGCCATATGAAAGCCATGATCTCATATACAATATAGGGAGAGACTATCATGATTGCTAATACAAATGTTGTCTTAAGAATCACTAGAAAAGTTGTGACAGAACCTCCGGCAATTATTATAGACTCATTGGGAAGAACATAATCTCTGGTGAATTTTATAAATCTTGTTGTGAGAGAGTCATAGCCTTCTCCACTTAAGACATTGAGATAATATGTGAACATTTCGACAATATATTCAATAGGATCTTGAGAATTAATTTTTGGATTGAAAGAGCTTGAGTGAAAAAAGTTTAAAGGCATAAAGAGTATTATAGAGACTATTAATATCGCAATAACTATTCTATAAAGTCTTCTGCTGAGCTCTTCCAAATGTTGTGTTATCGACTTTTTCTCATCATAGCTCATGTGTCTCTATTCCAATAAATATAGTTAGAAGTAAAGATAAAGAATAATGAATATATNATAAAATCATCAGTCCATCGACCCCTAATCATCACTCATATTATGTTGGCATCATCATCTGAATAAAATATCTGTTTTTTAGCCTCCTAAGCTAATCTCTTCCGTGACAATCTTATATGAGTCTGGAAGCTTTGCCTTAGCTCTTCTAAGAGCCTCTATCGCGTGTGTGACATGTTCTCTCTCAGAGACATATATATCCATTATTATGTCTCCAGGCTTAACATAAGCTCCTGTGCCAATAGGCTTTCCAAAAGCCTGTCTCATCCCCTCCTGAAGTCTGTCAGCCCCTGCGAAGGCCAGCATCTTATTTTCTCGAATAACTTGATGAGGATATTTTCTCACCACAAAAAAGTATTTGTCTTCACCAACATATTTACTCATATATCTATGAACATCTGTTCTAGCAGCCTCCATAGCATTATGTCTTATCAAAATATTCTTCTCAGCAATTAATCTCACAACATATTTATATTGATTATGCGGATTGCCCATTGTATACTTAGTTATCTTAGGCGGAGGGATCCCATCTATATACTCTCTCCTTGTATATGGAGGCTTCTTACGTTCAGTATAACATCTGGCCGGTCTCAGAGGCATTCTTATCCTCTAGACATTATACGTGTAGAAAATATTTAAATATAAATCTCTTGAAAGCTGAGAGAAATTGTCTCAAAAACCAAAAGATCCTTTGACATCATAAGTATAAGCCTCGCCCTTCAGGGCGGATGATATTTATATTTTTAAGCTTTCAATGGAAATAAATATGGCCGTGATGAGGCATAAGGTTTTGAGGGCCTGGAGGCTGACTCATCGGCTAGGTACTCCGTTAGCGAGCCTCGATGACCCTAGGGGGGAGGCCCCGATGTTTGCCTCCGGCCTGATGATCATGAAAGTATTAATCCCCCTCCAGAGGGCTAACACCCGAGACCCAGAGGTTCGAAACCCCGCCCTTAAGAGCGGGGAGGGGTCATCTCATACAAGTTATCTTTTGTCTGAAACCATTCAAGTAAGTTTCCTGTTAGATGAGGATATAATGTTATGAAAGCTAGAATAATTGAGAAGATAAATGGTGTGAAAGGCTCTGCAAATATAACTGGTGTGAGAAAACCTATCAAGCCTCCACTTGTTATATGAATAATCTTTCTATT
>JGI20130J15133_1003793_pt1 | contig 10245 bp, 10 predicted proteins | sample WasSprMetagenome_FD_15133 | JGI IMG/M metagenome (IMG submission 15133) | reverse complement strand
CCATTTTGGCACTTTTATGCGCGCTCCAACTGTGCAATTGAACAGCGTCATAGCGATTTATATGGTTTTCCTTCAGTTGAAGCGCTTTTCAGACAGAATTAGTCCTTATAAACCCTCATTTTCGGCCAAAAACATCTTTGTTCTATGCTGAGAAACGCGGAGAGGTGAGGTTTTAATCATTTTTTAGTTTTGGTTTATGAAAGAGTAGAAGTATTCCAGTTAATGCAAGCGCTATGCCTACAAGTTGCAGATACTCGAAAGTTTCTCCAAGAATGGTTGCAGAGAACGCTGCTGCGGACAAGGGTTCTATGACGGAGAGCACGCTTCCCTTAGCAGATTCAACGTACTTTAATGCGTAAGAAAAAAGAAGGTAAGCCGTCAANGATGGAAACCACGCTATNACAAGTATAAGGTACCAAAGATGCAGCGGATAGTTCACAATCTGGGAAGAAGAATGGAAAAGAGTTGGAGCAAGAGCAACCGCACCTATTCCATCGCCATAAACCAGCAAAGTCCAGTTGGTGTAGCGCTCCCTTAGCTTTTTAGCCATTAAGAAGTAAAGGACGAAAAGTGTGCTTGTAAGCATTCCAAAAGCCAAACCCAAAATGTTAGCATTTAGCTGCGAGACTTCATAGACTCTTACAACAAGCGCAACGCCTAAAAAAGCCAGTATTATGGCAATTATAGTTGAGGATGTTACTTTTTCCTTTAGGAAAATTGAGGAGTAGGCTGTTACGAAGATGGGGTAGGTGTAAAACATTATAGCTGCTATTGTGGCGGTTGTCAAATCAACTGTGTAGAAGTAGGCTATCCTTTGAAGAGCGACCGCGAATACCCCGAAAACGATTAGTTGCGGCAGGTCTTTCCCTTTGATTTTAAGCAGACTTCTCCTAAAAAGAGCAAGGGGAACCAGCACAGTAGCAGAAGAAATCGAAATTCTTAACGCAGTTAATGTGACCGGGTTAACGCCTTGGGCAAAGGCTAGTTTTCCAAAAATACCCATTGTCCCCCAAAGGATGGACGCCGAAGCAATTAGGAGATAGCCCTTCCTCTGCTCCATAGCTTACCAAAAACTGTCTTCAATTTAAATAGTTGATGGGCAACCTTTTGCGTATTTTGCGATTCATTTATGTTTAACCTTTAGAGTTAAGGGTACTCGTAGTTAGGGTGAGGGTGAAGGCTTGGCTGTCAAAAATGAGCGCATCACCATGTTGCATGGCGCTGGCGGAACAGTAATGCATGACCTTGTCAAAAATTACATTGTGAAATATTTTGGCAACGCGGCTAATTTTGAGGTGCCGCTTGAAGCTTTGGATGACGCAGCTGTAGTTGGCGACGTTGTTCTCAAAAGCGACTCCCACGCTGTTAAGCCCATTTTCTTTCCAGGCGGGGATATTGGGCGCTTAGCTGTTTCTGGTACTGTAAATGATATTGCAGTTTTGGGAGCTGAACCTTACGCTTTGGCTTGTGGCTTTGTTTTGGAGGAAGGCTTGGCTATGGCTGATTTTGAAAGAATCTTGGCTAGTATGCAGCAAACATGTAAGGAAGCAGGCGTTAGCATAGTTACTGGCGACACCAAAGTTGTGGAAAAGGGAAGCCTCGGCGGCTGCATAATAAACGTTTCTGGGGTTGGCAGAAGAACAGCCGCATTGGAAAGAAACATCGAGGTTGTTAAGCGTTTCAGAAGTAATTTTAAGGCACGTTGGATTTTGGATTCAAACCTTAGGGCTGGCTGGCGACAAAATAATACTCTCTGGAACCATAGGCGACCACGGACTGGCTGTCTTATCCGCGCAGGAAGGGCTAAGCTTCGGAAGCGGCATAAAATCGGACGTTAAGCCTCTAAATCGCCTAATCCAACGTTTACTCGCCGAAGTAGGTGGGGTAGTTGCTATGAAAGACCCAACGAGAGGCGGCTTAGCTGACGCCCTAAACGAGTTCAGCGAGAAATCCGATGTTGGTATACTGATTTATGAGGATAAAATTCCAATAAGAGAAGATGTGCGAGCGGCATGCGAAATGCTTGGTTTGGACCCACTTGAAATTGGAAACGAAGGAAAAATAATCGTGGGAGTTGTTAAAGAAAAAGCTAATGATGCCCTAAAATTCCTTAAGGGAACAAGCGAGGGAAAAGAAGCGGAAATAATAGGCGAAGCCACCACAGACTTTAGCGGTGTAGCCATGCAAACCGTTGTTGGCGGCAAGAGGATTATTTCTAGACCGCTGGGAGACCCTGTTCCGAGAATTTGCTGAAAAGTCTCATCATTTTGAGCTCTTCCATAAGTCTGAAACGCGACCAGCCTTAACAAGTTTCCATTTGCCAAAAAAGTCCTTCTTATAAAAATGATACAAGCCGCAACGGGTGCACTGCATAATCCGTCTATTCTTCTCAAAATCAACCTCATACAAAACTAAAGGCGAACCACAATCAACACATACACCAGTGTAAGTTCTGTCATCCTGAGCGCTCATTTTCAGCAATCCTCTATTCTAAGTGAGATATACTATTGTTTAAACTTTTAACATGTAAAGTGAAGAAAAAGTAGGGTGACTGTTTGGTTTATGGCGGAGGTGATGGCGCCTGCGTCGCTGTTGGTTGAGCGGTCGTTGTTTTGACAGAGAAGAATCCAACGGCGATGAGTATCCATGAAATCCAAATCAGTATAAAACCTACAAAGATTATCGTTAACACAGCACCTATCAACCAAAGCAAACCCGCAGTTCCAAAAATTTTTTCGCCAGACCTAGTTGAGAGGCTGTCTAACGATTTTCTGACGAACACAGCTGAAACGACGACGAATATGAAAAGTATGACAAAGGCTACGAGAAGAGATCCAATAAGGGTCCAGAGGTTGTTTAGGTCCATGAAATAATTTTGAATTGCAAACGGGTCTGATATGTCCAGTCCGGAAATCGCCATCATAACCATTGCTACTAGCACTGCGAAAAACGCTACCACACCTACTATTAGTGTGATGAATCCATAGAGAGCATTGTTGAATATGCCGCTTTCTTGATAGTGGTCTGCAAAGCCCTTCAAAGCAATCAAAACTAGTATGATGCCTACGAGACACAATAAAATTGCTGGACCAGCCGCGAAGAACCCGAGAAAACCAATAACCAGCAATATAGCGCCTACGCCGCCCAATGTTTTGCTCGATTCAATACTCATTTAATAAACCTCGATGATTGGTTTTGCGTCTTTCTAGATAAAAAGCTTTTCCACAAAGCTTTAGCTTACTCTTTTAAGGTCAAGGTTTTCTTTAAGTTCTCGTTTACTTTGTTGCCTTTGCCCATATTCTGCATGTGCCTTCTATGCTTACCATGCATGCACCCCTTGGTTTTTGCGGAGTGCAAGTCTTCATGAAAAGTGGGCATTCTGTTGGTTTAATCTTGCCAATCATAACCAAGTGGCATTGGCATCCGGGCAACAAGTCTCTGCCAAACTTGATTTTGACATCGAACTTTTCTTGTGCATCATAATCGGCAAATTCTTTTCTAAGTTTTAACGCCGAGTTTGGCAGTATGCCTAATCCCCGCCAACCTCCGTCGACTGTTTCAAAAGCCTCCCTCATTAATTGTTGTGCTTTCAAGTTTCCTTCCGTGTTGACTGCGCGTTTGTACTCGTTTTCTAGGCGCGCTGTCCTTTCTCTGAGTTGTTTAAGAATCATGTAGATGGCGAATAATACATCTAGGGGTTCGAACCCAGCTACGACTGTTGGCATACGATAAGCTTTCGGAAAAACCTCGTAGGGCTTCAAACCTATAATTGTGCTTACGTGACCAGGCGCAATAAAACCATCAATGTGTAAGTCGCCTATTCCTAAAAGCAGTTCCATGGCTGGTGGGATAAGCCTATGCGAAACTAGAAAACTAAGGTTTAAGGGCGGTCTGTGCAAGACTTCAGACGCCGTGGACGGAGCAGTAGTTTCAAAACCAATCGCGAAAAAAACGAATTCCTTGTTTGGCTCTTGCTTAGCCATTTTAACCGCGTCACCAACGCCGTAAACAACTCGAACATCAGCTCCTTCAGCTTTAGCGTCTAACAGAGAACCTTCAGAACCGGGAACCCGCAGTACATCACCGAAACATGTGACCGCAACCCCTTTTTTGGCTAGCTGTATTGCCTCGTCAATTTCAGAGGCTGGAGTCACACAGACTGGGCATCCCGGTCCAGCAATGACTTCAACTGTTTCTGGTAGGAGGCTTCTGATGCCGAAATGTGTTATTGTCCATTCATGTGTGCCGCAAACATGGCATATTTTCACAATTTCTTTTTTCGGAGCGATTTCCCGAATTTTTTCTGTTACACGTTTCGCTGTTTCCGGGCTTCTAAACCTTAACTTTTCAGTCATTCCTGTCAACTGTCTCTTTTTTGTTTGATATCGGCTTCAGCCTCGAGGATTTCGCTCCACAACTTCAACGTTTCATAAGCCTCTTCTTCACTTAAAACTTGGATGGCGTATCCCGCGTGCACAAGAACGTAGTCACCTACTTTAGCATCTACAAGCGTCACATTCACTTCTCTCAAAACGCCTTCTCCGAAATCCACCTGAGCCTTATCATCCTTTAGGCTTATGACTTTCGCTGGAATCGCTAAACACATCGTCCATCAACAGAATAGCAGAATTTCACAGCAATAAATCAGTTATGGTTCAAAACTGGAAAAATCCACCTACAACCGCTTGACCGAAGGATAGCCCACCGTCGCCTGGTGGAACAACCTTATGGACTAGAAACTTTAAACCAGCCTCATCCACGATTTTCCGCATATACGAAACCAAGATTTCGTTGCATGCAGCCCCACCGGAAAACCCAACAGTTTTAACATTGTTTTCCAACGCTTTTTCTACGGCTAGAGTAGCTAAGCCTCTGGCTAGGTAGGCGTGAGCAGAGCAAGCCAAATCAACTGTACTATGCTTATCCTTGTTCTCGAATATTTCTAGAAGCAACTGGGTAGTATCCAGTGTGTCGCTTTTTATTATGGGATTAAGCTTCAAAACATCTCTGCCCTTTAAAGCGGCTGACTCAAGTTTCATGGCTGGTTCGCCCTCGTAGGTGCGTTCATAACATATACCTAGAATAGCCGAAACTGCATCTAAGACCCTTCCACAGCTCGTTGTTTCAATTATGTTATGGTTCTTTTCAAGCTGGTGGAGAATCACTTGGATTTCGCCTTCGCCGTGTGGAAAATGCTGTTTATTCTGTAACAGCCAGTTTCTCATATCTACTTTTTTGTAGAGTATTCCCGCAGCTATTCTTAGTGGATAGCGTGTAGCCAAGTCTCCGCCTATTAGAGGCTGCTTTTCAAGGTGAGCTAAACGCTTAAAACTTGAGGATTCGCTTGCGCAGAGGAGGATTTCTCCGCCCCATGCCCCGCCGTCAGCGCCGTATCCGTAACCGTCGCAGCAAACGCCCACAAGCTCCTCCACATCATGCTCAACCATCAAAGCGGCTATGTGAGCGTAATGATGCTGCACCTGGATTAGTTGCCAACCGTTTTCTTCAGCCAAATCTTGAGCAAGCTTAGTGGTCGTGAATTTCGGATGCAAATCGCAAGCAACCACTTCCACCTTGCTGTTTGTTAAGCGTACAAGGTGCCTTGTTGCGTTTTCCAAGAATTCTCTTGTTTCAACGTTTTCCACATCGCCTATATGCTGAGATATGAACGCTTTGTTTCCAAGCAAAACACAAGCGGTGTTGTTCAGCTCCCCGCCCAACCCAACAACACAACGCATGGCTTTTTTCTTAAGCATGATTGGCGCGGGCGCGTAGCCCCTAGAACGCCTAATAAAAACCGTGTCCTCGCCGTGCATTCGCACAACAGAGTCGTCGCATCTGTGGGCTATCTTTCGGTTGTGGAAGAGGAAGTAATCAACAGTGTCTCCAAGCGTTTTCAACGCTTCTTCGTTTTCTTTTATTATAGGCTGGTTCGGCGGGTTGGCACTTGTCATCACGAAAGCGGGGTCTTCCACTTTGTCGAAAAGCATGTAATGCAAGCCCGTGTAAGGCAACATAACGCCTACGTTATGCAGCCCGGGAGCAATCAAATCTGAAAGAAAATATTCTTCACTTTTGTTTAGCAGAACTATTGGGCGCGCATAGGAAATCAACATCTTTTCTTCTTGTCTGCTCACTTCAGCAAAGGTTTTTATCGCTTCTAAGCTTCGAGCCATAATTGCAAAGGGTTTCTGCTTTCGATGCTTTACCCGTCTAAGCCTCGCAAGAGGCTCGTCCTTTATGGTTGAGGCAGCAACATGAAAGCCTCCATAACCCTTAACAGCCACTATAAAGCCTTCTGAAAGAAGTTTGCCAGCCTCCCTAACCGGGTCAACACCCTCAATTAACTCGCCCTTACTCGTTGTTAAGTAAACTTTTGGACCGCATTTTGGGCAAGCCACAGTTTGCGCATGGAAACGTCTGTTTAAAGGGTCTGTGTATTCCTTCTTGCAGAAGTTGCACATTGGAAACTCTCGCATGGTGGTGTTTTCACGGTCATATGGCAACTTTTCGATGATTGTGAACCTTGGACCGCAATCAGTGCATGTAATGAAGAAGTATTCGTATCTTGGGTCTTTTGGGTTTCTGAGTTCTTTTAGGCATTCGTCGCATATGGCTATGTCTGGAGGAATAACCGAGCCTGAAAGCTCTGTTTCATCTGAACTTTTGTAAATCGTGAACTTTTCGTATTCCTCTTTTCCAATGACTTTTGTTGTTATAATGTCATAAATTTGTGCGAGAGGCGGCTTTTTCTCCTTCAAATCACGCATAAAACTTTTAATGCTACCCTCTTCGCCTTCAACGAGAATTTCAACTCCCGCATCGCCCCTGTTTCTTACATAACCTTTAAGCCCGTTTTTTACGGCTATGCGATAGATGAAAGGGCGAAAACCTACTCCTTGAACTATACCGGCAACTTTAATCTTTAATCGCAAACGTTTCATCTCTTAACGGTTTAGAAACAGAACTTTTCACTTATACGTTTCGAGAAACTGAAAACTTTGCACAACAATGTTTGTCTTTTAAGAACATCTCGCCATTCAATTTTGGAAATAAAAAGAGAAAGAAAGAATGACCATTGCTTTTCTAAGCTAACTAAGCTTTTTGTCCACGAATTTCGATGATTTTGTTTTTAAGCGCTGGCACAATCTTAAACATGTCCTCAACTACACCGTAATCTGAAAAGCTGAATATTGGCGCTTTCGGATCCTTGTTCACAGCTATGATTAGGTCTGAGTTTTTCATACCCAAGACATGTTGGAAGGCGCCACTTATGCCGAGGGCTATGTAAAGCTTGGGTTTCACGGTTTTCCCAGATGATCCCACTTGACGGTCTGCTGGAAGCCATCCCTTATCCACTATCGGACGCGAACACGCGAGCACTGCACCCAACGTTTTTGCGAGGTCTTCAACCACGGGCACGTTAGCTTGGTCTTTTATTCCGCGGCCTATGCCCACAAGCTTCTCTGCAGCTGTTATGTCCACTCCGCCCGGTGGTGGAAGAACATACTGTATGAAACGTTTCGTCGTTATTTCTTCTGTTAGTGGAGATGGAACCTCTATTATTTGGCCGTTTGCTGGTGATGCTGGCTTTTGGGCTGTGAAGGCTGCTTGGCGCACGGTTACCATGTAGCTTTCGGATTTGCGAAGTTTTGCTTTTACGTTTACTTTTCCACCGTACATTTGTCTTGTTACAACGAAAGCGTCGTCTTCGAAGGCTAGGTCTATGCAGTCTGTTGCGAGGGGAAGGTTTAGTGAAGCCGCAAGTCTTGGAGCTAGCTCTACACCATAAGAGGTGTGTCCAATCATTGTTAAGCGCGGTTTATGCTCCTTAATCAGTTTTGCAAGCACTTTCTGGTAAGCGTCCGAGTTGAAGTTCTCAAGCTTCGCGTCCTCAACTAGTAAAACTTTTTTGGCGTACTCTGACAAAGCCTTGGCGTGTTCTTTAACGTCCTTGCCGAGCAAAACAGCAGTCAGCTCTGCACCAGTTTTTTCTGCTATTTCTCTTCCTTTAGTTAACATTTCAAAGGTTGTGTCCCGCATTTGTCCTTGTCTATGTTCAGCCAAAACAAACAGTTCTGCCATTTTAAATCAGCCCCCTTGATTTGAGAATTTCGACAATTTTGGCTGCGATTTCATCTGGGTTTCCCTTGATGAACTCCGCTTGCTTTTCAACTGGTGGAACATACATTTTCTCAACGTTAAGCCATGAGCCAGCGAGGCCAACATCGTTCTCTGTTAAGCCAATGTCTGCTAAACCCATCACCTTTATCTCTTTCTGCATAGCCTTTCTAATGCCCATTATGGAAACGTAGCGGGGCTCATTTATCCCCGTTTGGACAGCGAACAACGCTGGAAGCTTAACCTCTAACTGTTCTTCGAGACCGCCTTCAAGTTCACGGTTAACCTTAGCTAATCCGGTGCCTAACTCGATTTTTTTAACCATGGTCGCGTGTGGTATGCCAAGCAATTCCGCGAGGATAGGGCCCACCATGGCACTGCCGTCGTCTCCTGCCTGCGCTCCAGTCAGTATTAGGTCGAAGTGCAGAGTTTTGATTGCGCCACAGAGGATTTTCGCGACCGCGAAGGCGTCTGAACCCTCAAACTTCGGGTCCATTAGGTGTATGGCTGTATCTGCGCCGCGAGCAAGGCACTTTCTTAGGGTGGAATCTGCGTCTTTGGGGCCTATGGTTATGGCTGTAACGGTTCCACCGAACTTCTCTTTTATGCGCACAGCTTCTTCCAAAGCATAGTCGTCCCACTCGTTAATGTCGAAGACAAGCCCACTTTTGTCTATGGATTTTCCGCTGGCGTCTATTTTCAGTTCTGCTTCGGCTGTTTCTGGAACGTGCTTAACACAAACGATTATGTCCAAACTAGTCCACTCTCCAAGCGATTGAAAAGTTGATTAACAATTCGTTATCATATAGTTTTTGCTTTGCAACCACGCTTTTGAATGTAACAAGGCTAGAGGAAAGTTTACCAGTGAAAATCCTAATTAGTGAATTACGATTTTATTTAGAGATAGAGAGTGTTATTGGCTTATTTTTTATTCATTAAGTATTGGTGAATGGCTCTTGCCGCCTTCTTGCCAGCGCCCATGGCGCTTATCACCGTCGCTTCACCCGTCACAATGTCTCCTCCGGCGTAAACTCCCTCAAGGCTTGTGCGTCCATTTTCATCCGCCACAATCGTACCCCACTTTGTAACTTCTAAGCCTTCTGTCGTGCGCTGAATTATTGGATTTGGAGTTCGCCCGATGGCTATGATAACTGTGTCAGCGTCCACGAGGAACTCTGAACCTTTAACGGGTACGGGTCTGCGTCTTCCAGACTCGTCTGGAGGACCAAGTTCCATGCGAATGCATTCCATTTGTTTGACCCAGCCCTTCTCGTCGCCAAGGAACCTTGTAGGCGTGGACAAGAACTTGAAGATTATTCCCTCTTCCTCAGCGTTCTCAACCTCTTCCTTCCTCGCCGGCAACTCTTCTCTTGAACGTCTATAAACTATGCAGACGTCTTCAGCTCCTAGGCGCAATGCAGAGCGTGCAGAGTCCATTGCAACGTTGCCGCCGCCTATTACAGCAACATGCTTGCCAATCCTTATCGGCGTGTCATACTCTGGAAAAGCATAAGACTTCATCAAGTTAACCCTAATCAAGAACTCGTTGGCAGAATAAATCCCGCCGAGGTTTTCGCCGGGCAAACCCATGAACTGAGGAAGACCAGCCCCTGTGCCAATAAAAACTGCGTCAAAACCTCTTTCCTTTAACAGTTCAGGAATCGTGTACGTCCTACCAATTAGATAGCCAAGATTAAGCTTAACACCAAGCTTTTGAATGTAGTCAACTTCAGCCTGAACTATGCTTTTTGGCAGACGAAACTCTGGGATTCCATAAACCAAAACGCCTCCCGGAAGATGCAAAGCTTCGAATATGACGACTTCGTGTCCAAGCTTTGCAAGATCAGCTGCAACCGTCAATCCAGCTGGTCCAGCACCTATCACCGCAACTTTCTTTCCCGTCGGCGGCGCTTTTTCAGGTATTGTGAAGCCGCGTGCTCTTTCCCAGTCGGCCAAGAACCTTTCTAATCTGCCTATGCTAACTGGGTCACCAGCTTTTCCCATGACGCATTGTTTTTGGCATTGCTCTTCTTGGGGACAGACACGTCCGCATATTGCTGGCAAACTGTTCTTTTCTTTAATCTTTTTTATGGCTTCTTCATATTTCCCTTCCCGCAACAATTT
>JGI20130J15133_1003789_pt1 | contig 10251 bp, 10 predicted proteins | sample WasSprMetagenome_FD_15133 | JGI IMG/M metagenome (IMG submission 15133) | reverse complement strand
TTTGTTCGTTGCAAGGTATAGCAATTCATCAGCAAAAACATCTAAATACTTTTGAGTGTTGTGAGCCAAACTCATCACTCCGTTTGCAACAAGCTGAGGTATTCGCCCAAAGAAGGCAGTTTCAACTCGCTTAAAGCTTTTAGAAGTCAGCAAAACTCCTCGTGCCACAACTTTTTCATAGAAGACGTCAAAGAAGTAACCGTTTTCCAAAATTTTGTTTAAAGGATAAAATGTCTTATTTGGATGCTCCAGCAATGATGGTTTTCTATAATAGGCTAAGTAAACAGATAGCCCCCCTATAAGAAGAACGAAGAGCAAAGTCAAAGTTGAAAAACTGAGCACCTCGTTTAAGCCCATTTCCACGCTGACATGCATGAAGTGGGAAAATGAATTTCCGAAAAACCCCATGAGGATGCAGAGTACAGCTAAGGCTCCAGCTGGGATAAGCATTATTTTTGGCGCTTCATGCACGTGAACCTGCTTCAAATACTCTGATTTCTCATGTACATACACTAATGTTATAACCCGCAAGGTATAGGCAAACGTAAGAGCAGTGGAAACATAAAGTATAAGCGTAGCATACAGGTTTCCCGATGACAGGACGCTTTGAATAATTAATTCTTTGCTGAAGAAACTTATTAATGGGGGTATTCCAGCGCGTGCCAACATTACGACGAGGCTTAGTATAAAGGTGATGGGCATTGCCTTGCGTAGTCCCCCCATCAACCGCATGTCACGTGTTTTCGTAGCGTGAACTATTCCGCCTATCAAGAGGAAATCGAGGCCTTGAAAGAAGGCGTGGCTTACCAGATGGAGCAAGCCTGCAAACCAGCCGGTCGACGAAGCGGAGTACGCGGTTCCCAAAGCAGCAAACATAAAACCTATTTGGCTAATTGTGGAGTAAGCAGCTACCCCTTTTATGTCCGTCGTAGAAACGGCCAACGTTGCTCCTATAAATGCGGTTATTGCGCCAATCCAAAGGATTAATGGCAGCCACATTGGAATTAAAGTGGCTGATGCACCAAAAATTAGTATTAACCTGGCAATTAAATAGACGCCTGCCTTCACCATAGTAGCTGAATGTAGAAGGGCGCTGACTGATGTGGGTGCTTCCATGGCACTGTAAAGCCATGTATGCAGTGGCAGTTGCGCTGATTTTGCAATGGCGCCGATAAGCATTAGGAAAGCGGTTGCGGTTAAAATAGGTAACGGGACACGGCTTATGTTGCTGATGATGTATGAGAAGGAGAATGAGCCTAATTGCGTGTAAAGGAGGCATATTCCAGCTAAAAGGCCGATGTCGCCTATACGGGTTATTAGGAAAACTTTCACACCAGCACGTACTGTTTCTGGGCGCTTATACCAGAAGGAAATAAGCGAGTAAGAGCATAGGCCTACCATCTCCCAGAAGATAAACATTTGAAGGAAGTTGTCCGACATTACAAGGCCTGTCATTGAACCTATGAAAAGAAGCATGAAAAAGTAGTATCGAGTTAAGCCTTCTTCGCCAGCCATATACCCCAAAGAGTAAAGGGTTATTATAAAACCGAAAAATGTGACTAGGCATGCGAGCAAAACGCTTAAGGAGTCAACGTAAACGCCCGCGTTAACAGCCATTGAAGGAATCCAAGGTATAACAGAATCGAAGCTTTCTAAAGCGCCAAAGTAAACGTCGGGAACCATTGAAAACGCAAATGCTAAGGCTATTAGGCTCACGGTTACAGCGAAGTAGTCTCTTGCTTTAGCATTGAAACGGGCGATTAATGGAATTAGCAGGCTAGAGGTGGCGGGAAGCAACCAGACTAGCCAAGATGCATAAGGAAACAACAATCACCGCCTCACTTTCGCGGGGCGTGCCTTATTTTGGGGGCCCTCGTGTTTTACGCCTTCTTAACTTTTTGACTAGGCTTCTGAATATGACCTCAGATTTAAATTTTGCCCATTACATGACCGAGATTAAGCGGGCTTCATATTGAAAATGCCCTACTTTGATGTTTTAGTTCTACATGAGCTTGCCNTCACGTTTAACAATTAGTTTTTATATAAGTCATAGAAGTCTGCTTCGCTGATGCACTATGAGCTATAACGCGGTAGCTGCTTTGGCAATCTTTTTAGTCACGCTTTTCATGATGATAAAGCGTCCGCGCGGCATAAGCCTTGGGCTAGCGGCTGGAATAGGCGCTGCGGCTTCGCTTTTGCTGGGAACCGTTACTTTGAATGATGCGGCTTCTGCGTTTGTTGACATTTGGGATGCTGCCTTAGCCTTTATCGGAATTGTTGCTTTCTCAGTTGTGTTGGATGCCATGGGGTTCTTTAAGTGGGCAGCTATGAAGGTGGTTAAGCTAGCAGCGGGAAGCGGCTTAAAACTCTACTTTTACGTCGCTTTGCTCACGGCTTCCACGAGCATACTCTTTGCAAATGACAGCGCAGTGCTTATACTCACTCCAATAGTTCTTGAAATAATTAGCCAGCTTAAAATAGATGCTGATGGGAGACTTGCCTACCTGTTTTCTGCTGGACTCATCGCTGACACTGCAGCCATGCCTCTCATCACAAGTAATCCAGTAAACATTGTCAGCGCCGACTTTTTCAAGTACAGTTTCGTTGACCATTTAATTTTCATGGGGCCAGTGGCGGTAGCCACCGTAACCAGCAGTCTTCTTTTGGTTTACGTCTTCTTTAGAAAGAAAATTCCAAAGAGCTACTCAATCCAGATTGTTAACACTTTAGTTACGGGACAGTTGATAGAGCCCAAGCTTTTGAAAATAAGCGTCGCCACCCTTATTGCCATAGACATAGGCTATGTTCTGGCTTCTTTGTATAAGCTTCCGGTTTCAGTCGTTATCTGCTCCGGCTCAATTTTTCTTTTTACGGTATATCAATTGACACTTAAAAAGTCAGCTATAAAAGAGGAACGGAAGGGCGTTGGCAGCTTAGCGAAGGAGATTAACTGGGACATTATACTCTTCATGGTTAGCATTTTCCTTGTTGTCCAAGGGTTAAGGCACACTGGCGCGGTGGACTTTTTCGCTTACCTTTTCACGAAAAGTTTGGCGTTACCGTCATTTCTTTCAGTTCTTGCTCCAAGCCTAATAGTTACGGTGGGCGCAAGTGTCATGAACAACTGGCCCATGACAATACTTGGTCTATTATCTATAAGACAGGCGGCAAGCATCGCCAACCTAAACGCGCAACACTTAACCAGCCTTATATTCTCGAACGTTATCGGAAACAATCTTGGCCCTCACTTTTTCCCACTAGGATCTTTGGCAATACTCATGTGGCTTGAAACCATGAGAAGGAAAGGCGTTACTATAAGGCTTGTAGACTACTTGAAAGTGGGATCCATCTTATCTATTCTTGAGGTTACAATGGCATCGTTGATTTTGTGGCTGGAACTCGCCTTTTTAAACCTCAATCTAAACATGGCGGTGTAAAGCTAAGCTCAGCCATCACTTTCCCGCTTTCTTGTGAGTTGACTCTTATAGAAGGATTTGCTTCCTGTAATGAAGTAGCTTATCGCTGCTGAAACCACTGTGAGAATTATAAAGCTTGGACCTACAGTTTCCGCAACCAAAGCTATACTCGTTAAGAGGCTTTTACTTGTTGCAGCCAGCATGGCAGCCATAGCCACTATAACATATAAAAGGGCTGGCGTAAGGTTCCACAACTGTGCATAAATAAGTCCAATGGTACCGCCGACATATAATGCTGGGATGAATAGACCGCCACTTCCGCCAAAACTCATAGTAAAACTTGTCGCTAAAATCTTAAGAATTAAAATTGAAATCAATGTTACTAGAGGCCATTGCCCCAGCCCTGTTGTGGCAATTTTGTGAATAAACTCGTAACCTAAACCGAGCACTTCTGGATAAAACAAGCCTATGACGCCTAAAAACAAGCCGACACACAGGCTCATCACACATATTGGAAATAGGCCGGAAAGGCGTTTGCTTATTGAATTTGTTTTGTTAAGGGTTTCCATGAAAGCTAAGGCGACCAATGCCGCAATAATCCCTAAAAAGGTTGCATGCAAAAGGGTTGTAAGCGTTGGTGTAAGAAGAATTGGGGTTGGAAAAAGGGTTTCTGCTCCAAGAGTTAAAGCGGACACAAAGTAGGCGGTAACTGAAGCTATGGAGGCTGGAACGAAAACCTCTGTTTCAATGTCCCTTTTGTAGGGTATTTCAAGGGCAAAAAGTATTCCCGTTAATGGCGCTTTAAAAATAGCTGAAAACCCCGCAGCAGCTCCGCAGAGGAATAAAGTTTTGACATCATTTTGGCTTAGTTTTAACTTTCGTGTGATAAATGAAGAAATCCCACCGCCCAACAAGAGACTCGGCCCTTCCAGCCCAGCGCTTCCACCGAATCCTATGGTTACCGCAGAAGCTAAACTTCTACCCAAAGTGTCTTTCAAGCTTATGAAACCCCCTCTATGATGATACCTTTCAACGACGAGGTCAGTTCCGCAACCAAAGTTTTTGCTTTCTGTAAGAAACTTTACTGTAAAATACCCGCCAAGAAGGGCTATAATTGGGCATACAACGATAATCAACTGATTCCAGCCAATAATAAGCAGAAAAACTGAGTTGAGAAGTTTGTAAACGTGAACAAATATGAATATGGCTAAGCCTACAAGGACACCTAATATTAAAGGCAAAAACCAATACTTCTCTAAATCAAAGAATCTTTCACGGTTTAACCACAAAGCTTTGCCACCTCGTTCAGCAACTTTAAGAGGCTAAAGAAATAGAAACGCTGAAACTTTTAACCGCAGCCATCTTCGCTTTTACCGTTCCGCTCCATTTCCGCCAACTTTCTAATGTCACATGTCCCATATTTTTTAGAAGCCATAACCAGCAAAGCCAAAATAATGGCAGTGACACACGTGTCTGTGGAAAAGGCAAGTATTAAAAAGGTTTGACTTAAGGCTTTGTCTAATGAAGAGGCAAGCAGCACAAAATTCATGGATGCTGCTACAGCTATCAACTCAATTGAAATTAACACTTTTAGTAGATGGCGCTTGGTCAAAAGACCAAAAATGCCAATCGCCAGCAACGTAGCCGACAAAATTACGTAATCCATCAGCTTTCACCCTCCTTTCTTTCCTTCATAAAGAATTATGGCTATTCCCATGGCAACTGCCATTATAACTAAGCCCTGCAAAACCACATCCACAGCCCTTAAATCCCAAAGCGCTTGTGCAAATGAAAAGCTGGAGGAAACATTTGCTATGGGGGCTGAAACAGACAAGAAAAATGGCGGAAGCGACAACAATAATGCCGCCGCCACAACCAATAAAGTGTTCCTTAAGGGTTTTTCACTTTTCGGTTTTTCGCTTAGCATTTCCCCAGCTAAAAAAAGAACCACCAAAGCTCCCGCGCCCACAGCCAGCTGGAAAACAGCCGCGAAAGTGGCACCGCTTAAAGCATATAAAATCGCCGCCAAAACAAACATGCAAGCTAAAGAGATGACGGAATAAACTGCCTCGTCAAGGTAGATTGCCAAACAAGCCGAAACCACAAGCCCCACAGCAATCAATTCAACAATCATTTTATACGCTTTCCTCCTTCTGAGAGTTTGTTTTAGGTTTCACCACCAAGTCGGATTTATCAGTTGAGGCAAGCTCAAAAATCTTAGAACTTTTAATCGCATTCCTAGGACAGCCTTCAGCACATTGATAACAGAAAATACAGAGATCCAAGTGAAACAACGGCCTCTTCTTCCCATCCACCTCAACCATCTCAATGGCTTTTGCAGGGCAGTCCCTAGCGCATAAGCCGCAGCTAACGCAAAGGTTTATGTCAAAAATTTGTCTGCCGCGGAAACCATCAGGGATTTCTGGCTTCACCTCAGGATATTTTCGCGTGGCAGGCCTTTTTAGAATATTTGCAAGAACTTCTTTCGACATAGGCGACAACAACTTTTTGACCATTCTAGCCTCCCTCATCTCATAACCGGATAAAGCCAAAATCCAACAGCAATTGCCCCCACGAGAGATAATATCGCCAGAGGCAATAGCACTTTCCAGTTTGCGACAAGCACCTGGTCTATGCGCAACCTTGCAAATACACATGTCAGATACTCGCTGATAACAATAACTATGAGAAGTTTAAGCACGAACCACAGAGTATACCACAAGGCAGGCAAGCCGAAAAACACAGGACCATAAGGCCCTCCCAAAAACAATTCAACAGCGATAGCCGCACCAAAGACTATTTGCACATCCTTGGCAAGTTTGAGAAAAGCCAGCCTTCTACCCGTATACTCAGTCTCATAACCACCAACTATTTCCGTCTCCGCGTTGGGGACATCAAATGGATCCTTCTCCAACTCAGCTTGAAGAGCAATAATGAAAAGCACAAAAGCCCATGGAATTAGAAACACAAATGGAAAGCGCTGACTAAGGGCTATAGTGGAGATGCTCAGATCGCTTGCCAAGAAGGCAGGAGCTAAAGCCAGAATGAAAAGAGGTATGTCGTAACCTAAAAACTGTGTTAAAACCCTAGCGGCGCTTATATCACTGTAGGGGTTGGTTGAAGACCATCCTGAAAGGAACAAGAAAAAGTTAGCAATTGAAACTAATGTCAAAACAAAAATTAAGTCGCCTTCAAAACTAGAATGAACAACACCGTTAGCCCCATCAATTGGTAAGAATAGAAATGCAAAAACGAAAATCGCAAAAGAGAAAATAGGGGCGAATCGGAAAACGAAATTTTTTGCGTTGAGGGGAACTATATCTTCCTTTGTTAATAATTTAACGAAGTCAGCGAAAGGCTGTAGAACGCCTGCAGGACCAGTGTATGTTGGGCCGATTCTGTTCTGCATTCGAGCCTCTATTTTCCTCTCAACCCAGTCACAGATCATTGTAAACAATAGAAGGAAAGCGAAGCCTGGAAAAACCAGCACACGGAAAAGTAAAACTAAGTCTAAGCTCATTTTTTATCTCCTACCTGTCTGTACACGAGAAACATGGATCAAGACTTGCAAAGATTGCAGGTACATCCGCTATGTTGCCGCCCTCTGCGATTCGGATGAAAGATGGAATGTTTGCGAAGGTTGGGGTGCGCACTTTAACGCGTTCGGGGTATGCCGTGCCATTGCTTTTAACATAGTAAAAAAGTTCGCCTCTCGGCGCCTCAACGCGTTCTAAGGCTTCGCCTTCAGGAATAATCCTCGGCGCTCTGACCCTGTAAGGTCCTGTGGGCAGATGCTCTAAGGCGTATTCGATTATGTTTATGCTTTCGTTGATCTCGTCTAGTCGCACCATGAGCCTTGACCAAGAATCGCCTTCATCATAGGTTATCATTTTAAAGGGAATTTCACCATAAGCCGCGTAAGGCTCATCTTTCCTAACATCCATTTTAACACCAGAACCTCGCGCCACTGGTCCAACAACACCTAGTTTTAAAGCGTCATTTTTGCTTAGCACTCCGACATTTTTGGTTCGCGACTTAATTGTTGGGTCGTTTTCAAAAAGGTTCCTGTAAAATGGCAGTCTGTCCCTTAAATTGGCTAGTTCTGCCTTAATTTTTGGAGTCGTCTTCTCTTCTAAGTCGCGTCTAACTCCCCCTATGGTGACGAACGAGGCTAAAACTCTGTTTCCTGTAAGCATCTCCACAATGTCCATTATTGGTTCTCGGTCGCGCCACATGTAATGGAATAAAGTTTCATATCCAATTTCCATGCCTGTGTGACCTAGAAGAAGCATATGGCTGTGAATTCTATTTAATTCAAGAATTATTACACGCAGATAATTTGCCCTAGAGGGTATAGTTAATCCCAAAAGCTCTTCCAAGGTTTGGCAGAAGCATGTGGCGTGGCAAGCGTTGCATATTCCGCATATTCTTTCAACNAGGTATATGTCTTGAAGGTATGTGCGCTTTTCTGTTGCCTTTTCTATTCCTCTGTGAACATANCCGAGGCGAGGTATGACTTTTTTCACAGTTTCNCCGTCAACTTCTAGGGAGAACTTTTCAGGTTCAATCAAAGCTGGATGCTGTGGCCCAACTATAATCTTTACCACGTTTTCTCCTTCAGAAGAGTCTTCCTCCTCATATAGGTTCTCTAAGGTCTCAAGGCTGCTTGCAAGGTTAGTAGTTTCAACATCTTTTCTAAGTGGGTAAAGGTTTTTCGGCCATTTGTCCGGAAGAATCAACCTTTTTGGGTTTGGATGGCCTTCAAAGGTTACGCCAAAAAGGTCTGCCACTTCTCTCTCATGAAAGTCTGCGCTTGGGACAATGTCGGTTATGGTTGCAACTCTAGCGTTTTCTTTATCAACTTCAACTTTTAAGGTAACAACCGTTCCAGAGAGACGCATATGATACATGATGCCGATTTTACTTCCTAAATCGATACCCGTGATTGCACTTATACCAGCTTCTTCATCTTCTTCAAACACATTCTTAACGGTTTCTTTGATGGCTTCAGCTTTCACGTTTATAAAGAGTTTTCCGTTCTGTGTGGTTTGAACTTGAAGAATTTTGCCAGCAAGCTTTTGAGTGAGTTTCTCTAGAAGTTTTTGTTTAACTTCAGCCATTAGGGTTTTCCCCCTTTTTCTCCGCCTTTTTCAGCAGTTTTACAATGCCGTCGATTATGGCTTCTGGTTTTGGTGGACAACCAGGAATGTAAACGTCCACTGGTATAACTTTGTCTGCTCCTCCAAGCACGTTATAGTTTCCTTCAAACACTCCGCCTGAGCATGCACATGCGCCTATGGCTGCAACGAACTTTGGTTCTGGCATCTGTTCATAGATTCGCTTAAGCCTCTCTGCACATTGCCTTGTAACAGCTCCGGTGACTAATAATACGTCAGCATGCCTCGGCGAGGGTTCAAGCAGCATTCCAAAACGTTCCACATCATATCTAGGCGACAAAAGCGCTACCAACTCTATATCACATGCGTTGCATGCTCCAGAATTAAAGTGAAGCACCCAAGGCGACTTTAATCTCGCCCACTTCAAAAGGTTGACGCGAGGCATTATTTTTCGTCCCCTTCAAAGAGAAGTAAAGTGGCTGTTAACGCTAGAACCAAGTATAGTAGCAAGCATAAAAAGTTTAATGTGGAAGAGAAAAGCGAAGCGAAGGCTATCAGCAAAACTGATGAATCCAAGATTACGAAATAAATTAGATACTTGTAAAGTGATAGGATAATCTTGACTTTGCGGAAATTTGCCTTTTCCCCACAAGCATATGACGCCTCTTTATCTTTATTTTTGACAGACTTGGGGGAAAGCAGCCACCCAAATATGTAAATTAGGAAGGATGCAGCTAACACTAGAATGAATGCAAAGACCATATCTGTTAAAACGGCCAATGCATTCCAAACAATAAGCGTTTTATCATGCCACCCTATGCGGAGCCTTTAATTCTTTGGTTCAAACAAAGCGCAAAGATTTAAAGTTTACCTCAATATTTGCCTTAACCAATGATGCCTTTCAGCACTAAGGGATATGCCTTTATAAAGTAAGTTTAAATATCTTTGTGCTCTATTGAAACGTCAGGTTTTATGATGAAAAAGTTGACGACCGCTGATGTGAAAGTTGGCAAAGTTATGACTAAAAACCTGATTACTGTTTTCCTTGGCACTATGGTAGAAGAAGCTGTGAAGAAAATGGTTGACCTTGATGTTGAATGTCTTCCCGTCGTTGATTCAGAAGGAGTCTTGCGTGGCTTGCTCACCTTCAGAGATATAGTGACTAAGGTTATCTATTCGCAGGTTGATGTGAGGAAGCTTAAAGTTGAAGACATAATGACCAGGGATTTGGTGACTTGTGATCTCAGTTGCACGGTTCTTGACGTTGTAAAACTAATGAAGAACAAACATCTTAGACGGATTCCAGTCGTAAACGCCAAAAATAAACTAAGGGGATTAGTCACCGATTTTGACTTGGCATTGTTCGGATGGGACTTCAAATAGCTTCACCTCATGGCTTATAGCTCTTCAACCTTATTCTTAAAAGGTGTAATTCTTTTTGCAACTTTAAACATTCTAAACCATTCAGTGTCAGATAGGAATAATCCTGAGTATGCTCCAGCATAACACGCTATTCCGCATCTTTCGCATATGGGTTTGACCCCATTCTCGTTTGTGTTGGATATGACGCAGGGTTGTTTTGGTTTGCCACTACTATCCAGATTTATAAAAAACCAGGATGGACAGTTCGCAGTCCATTTTCCGTCTCTAAACAAGTTTAATTGTTTCGACGTGTTAGCAATAAAATCTGGATATTTCTCCTTTATTTCTAGCAACCT
>JGI20130J15133_1003788_pt1 | contig 10251 bp, 9 predicted proteins | sample WasSprMetagenome_FD_15133 | JGI IMG/M metagenome (IMG submission 15133) | reverse complement strand
CTGTCTGAAAAATATTTATCTCATTACTCACTTATTTTGATGTTTGCATTGCTTATTTTTGTGCAGATTTATCTTGGTAAAATTTTATTTAAAGAAAATTTTAAAAAGTCAGCTATTGCAAGTATTTTATCTATTATAGTAACCATCATCATAGGTTTACCAATTCTTGTTTTAGCTGGAGTAGCTTTGACCTATCTTAATATAAAACGTGGGTAGGATAAAAACTTAATCAATCACAGCAACAGAGCCAACATCTACAAACTTTATAATGCTACAGGATGCTTTAAAATTTTAGCTAAACCTAAAAATTAATTAACAGATTGTCATTCTGCAGTTTTTTGAAGACCATTCGGACTAAAGTCTTCAGGATGAGAAGGAGCTTCCGAACTGTGCCATTCTGCAGCCGGCAAAAAATCTCCTTTTTCATCAATTTTTAAAAGATGAGATCCTTGAGCCTTAGGCTTCAGGATGACAAAAAGTAAACTTAAAAAATTCTGGAACACTCTCATAATATTATACAATAGTCAAACACACATAGATTAAACACGCCCTGAGTGAGAAATTAGCGATTTCTATAAAATAGATAAGGAAATCTGCGGACTAAAGTCCTCAGGTTGGCAGTGAAAGGTTGAATGATAAGCATCAGAGAAAGGATAGTCTTATTTGTCATTCTGTAGCCGTGAGAAGAATCTCATGCTTTTATTGAATTTCTCACCCGACGTATATAACTCTTGAATAAAAAAAGATAATTCTTCTAATATCCAAAAAAAATCAAACACTGTTTGATTGACAAAATTTAAATGTCGTTATATCCTAATTATACAAATTTTCCTCAAGGAGGCTTCATAATGGGAGAGTATAAAAGACCAACAGTTTCCATCGTGGGAGCGGGGAATGTTGGGGAGCATGTCGCAAATTTGATAGCAATCAAAGAATTAGCAAATATAAAACTTTTTGACCTGCCTAGGAAAACAGAAGACAAAACTTTTGAAGTTGTAAAAGGAAAAGCTCTTGATATTAAACAAATGGCTGCAGCTCTTGGAGTTGATGTTGATATAAAAGGATACAATGTTACTCCGGATGGTCAAGGTTATGAACCAATGAAAGACTCAGATATAGTTGTAATAACAGCCGGATTTCCAAGAAGACCGGGAATGAGCAGAGATGATTTACTNACAGCAAACGTTAACATNATAAGAACAGTAGCAGAAAGAGTAGCATTGTATGCACCAAACGCCGTTGTTATAGTAGTTTCTAACCCGGTTGACGTTTTAACCTATGCAACGTTAAAAATCACCGGTTTTAACAAGCATAGAGTTTTAGGAATGGCTGGAGTTCTTGACACGGCAAGATTTAAAACTTTCATATCTCAAGAGCTTAAAGTCTCTGTATCAAATATAAACTGCTTTGTCCTTGGTAGTCATGGAGATGATATGGTTCCTTTAATCTCCGTTTCAAACGTTGGAGGAATTCCGCTTAAAAAGCTATTTACAGAAGAAAAACTCAAAGAGCTTATAGATAGAACAAAATACGGGGGAGGGGAGATTGTTAACTTAATGGGAACATCTGCCTACCATGCACCCGGAGCTTCTGTGGTTGAAATGGTAGAAGCAATCTTAAAAGATAAAAAAGAGATTATGCCTTGTTCTATTTATTTAGAAGGAGAAGATGCAAGATTCTATGAAGCTTATGATATTTGCATTGGTTTACCGGTTAAAGTTGGTGCCCATGGATGGGAGGAAGTCCTAAAATTAGAGTTAAGTCAAGAAGAAAAAGCAATGTGGGAATCTTCAGTTAAATCTGTAAAATCAGGAATTGAGAGAATTAAAGAGTTAAAATTAATATAAGCTTTGTTTATATTGGAGGTTAAAAACTTTGAGAGAAATACACGTTAATGAAATCATAGATAAAGTTAAAAATCTTGTAATGGACAGTGAATACAAGCTCCCGGAGGATTTTATTCAAGCAATAAAAATAGCAAAAGAAAAAGAAGAATCTCCGCTTGGAAGGGAAATATTAGATGAAATTTTAAAGAATGCAGAAGTGGCAAAAATAGAGCAGGTAGCTTACTGTCAAGATACTGGCTATCCTGTATTTTTTGTTGAAGTTGGTCAAGATGTTAAGATTGTTGGTGGAAGTTTGAGGGAAGCTATAAACGAAGGTGTTAGAAGAGCTACGAAAGAAGGATACTTGAGAGCATCCTTAGCTTATGACCCAATTTTTGACAGAAAAAACACAGGAGACAATACTCCGGCTTTAATATACTTTGATATTGTGCCGGGAGATAAAATAAATATCAAATTTGCTGCAAAAGGTGGCGGGTCTGAAAATCAAAGTAAACAAGCCATGTTGAAGCCGGCGGACGGATTAGAGGGAGTTAAAAAATTTATTCTTCAATCTATAGCCAACGCAGGTCCAAACGCATGCCCACCTTTTACAGTAGGCGTTGGCATTGGCGGAACTTTTGATTATTCTGCAGTATTGGCTAAAAAATCTCTTTTTAGACATATTGGAGAACGTCATCCAGACCCAAGAATAGCAAAATTAGAAGAAGAGCTTATAGAACTTGCAAACCAGCTTGGGGTTGGACCACTTGGGTTTGGTGGAACGACAACGGTTGTAGATGTAAAAATTGAAATCGCACCTTGCCATATCGCTTCTTTGCCGGTTGCTGTTAATATCCAATGTCATGCAGCAAGACATAAAGAGATAGAAATATAGGAGTTTGGTTATGGTAGAAGCTAAAATAATTACAACACCTTTAACAGACGAAGTTATAGAAAATCTAAGAGCCGGAGATAAAGTTTTAATCAATGGATGGGTTTACACAGCAAGAGATGCAGCACATAAAAGAATGCTTGAAGAGTATGAAAAAACCGGAAAATTACCTTTTGACGTAAAAGGTCAGGTCATCTATTACGTTGGACCTACACCTGCAAAACCTGGTCAAGTAATAGGTTCAGCAGGACCTACAACAGCTTACAGAATGGACAAATACACTCCAAAACTTCTTGAGCTTGGACTAAAAGGAACCATAGGTAAAGGCTGGAGAGGTCCGGAGGTAAAAGAGGCTTTAAAGAAATATAAAGCAGTTTACTTTGCTGCTTATGGCGGAACAGCAGCACTTTTATCTAAGCATATCACAAAGGTAGAAATGGTGGCATACGAAGATTTAGGACCGGAGGCAATCAGAAAGCTATATTTTGAGAATTTTCCTGTAATTGTTGCAAATGATATTTATGGTGGAGATGTTTTTGAAGAAGGTCAAAAGAAGTATAGAAAATTAGTAATTTAAGTTCAATTATAAATATTGAATATGCAGGGCGAGAAATTAGGGATCTTTATAAAATTTTAGATAAAGAGGAATTCTCGGTAGTATGGCCGTCGGGATGACAGAGAAAGGCAACCTTATTTGTCATTCTGCAGCCGGCGAGAATCTTCTATTTTATTAAATTTCTTACCCGGCTTATTTTTTGATATTAGGTTTTAAAAATCATTGATATATAGAATTTTTAGCTTAGCTTTAATTAATTAAGACCATTGAGGAAAAGGTGGAATGCAGGTTATACCGGTAGATTTTCTTGAAGTTTTAGAAGAGTTAGACCCAAAAACTAAAAATGCAATTATAAAACTTGTAAAGTTTTTAGGCGAAACTGTAAACAGAGAAGATTTTGTAGAGTTAAAAACAGAAGTAGAAAAACTTACCATATCAGTAAGAGATTTAACATCATCCGTAAAAGAACTTACAGAGAATCAAAAGAAGTTAGAAGAAAAATTTCAGCAGTTAGTTGATACACAAAGGCAGACAGAGGAAAAATTAAATAGACTTACTGAAAAAGTTGAACAGTTAACCGAAAGATTAGACCAGCTTACAGAAAGGGTTAACCAGCTTGCAGAAGCTCAAAGACAGACAGAGGAAAGGTTAAATAAGCTTACTGAAAGGGTTGACAAGCTTACTGAAAGATTAGACCAGCTTACAGAAAGGGTTAACCAGCTTGCAGAAGCTCAAAGACAGACAGAGGAAAGGTTAAATAAGCTTACTGAAAGGGTTGAACTGTTAACAGCATCCGTGAAAGAACTTTCAGAGAATCAAAAGAAATTAGAAGAAAGACTTATTAAGGTTGAAGAAGGTTTAAAACTAACAAGAAAGGAAGTTGGTGGGTTAGCTCATACTGTTGGATATTCCTTAGAGGATAGAGCTTATAAATCTCTACCTAAGCTATTGAAAAAAGACTTTGATGTAGATATAGAAGGAAAGCTTATAAGAACTTACTTAGAGTTGGGTAAAGAAAAGTTTATTGAGGTTAATATTTATGGAAAAGGAAGACAGAAAGATAAACAGGTTGTAATCATAGGTGAAGGTAAAAGTCAGCTTAAAAAGACAGATGTAGATAAGTTTTTGAAAACGATTGAGATGATTAAAGGTTTTTTTACAGAAAATATTATACCTATCATGATTACTTATCAAACATTGCCGCACGTAGATGGATATGCAGAGGAAAAAGGAGTAAAGATTTACTACTCATATGACTTTGACTAAATCAATACAAGGAGGTTGACGTAGATGAAGGTCCATGAACATCAGGCAAAAGAGATTTTTAGAAAGTATGGTCTACCGGTACCAAGAGGTTATCCGGCTTTTGATGTTAAAGAGGCGGTTGAAGCGGCAGAAGAGCTTGGAACATGGCCGGTTGTTGTGAAAGCCCAAATTCACGCAGGTGGTAGAGGAAAAGCCGGTGGTGTTAAACTTGCAAAATCTATAGAAGAGGTTCAGCAAATAGCATCGGAATTACTCGGTAAAAAGCTTGCTACATTCCAAACAGGACCGGAGGGTTTACCGGTTAGCAGATTATATATAGAAGAAGCTACAGCAATAGACAAAGAATTTTATGTGGCTATTACGCTTGACAGAAGTAAATCTAAGCCGATTATCATGGTTTCTGCTGCCGGTGGTATGGAAATAGAAGAAGTGGCAGCAACAAATCCGGAAGCAATTATCACCCAAACAATAGAGCCGTTCATAGGATTAAGAAGTTATCAAGCAAGAGAACTTGCTTTAAAACTTGGTCTTCCAAAAAATCTATTAAACAAAGCTGCATCAATTTTTACAACTCTTTATAAGATTTATATAGAGTTAGATGCTTCAATGGTTGAAATAAATCCATTAGTCTTAACAAAAGATGGAAATATCGTTATTCTTGATGCAAAAATAGAGTTTGACGATAACGGATTGTTTAGACATCCAGAAATTATGGAAATGGACGACCCAACTCAAATCTCGCCGTTAGAAGTAGAAGCTAAAAAATTCAACTTAAACTACATAAAATTAGATGGAAATATTGCATGTATGGTTAACGGTGCAGGTCTTGCAATGTCAACTATGGACACAATCAAGCTTGCTGGTGGAGAACCTGCAAACTTCTTAGATGTAGGTGGTTCTGCAAACGCGACCCAAATAGCAAATGCATTTAAAATAATCCTCTCAGACCCTAACGTAAAAGCAATATTTATAAATATTTTTGGTGGTATTTTAAGATGTGATAGACTTGCAGAGGGTATTATCACTGCTGCAAAAGAAGTGTCTATAAACGTTCCTGTAATCGTTAGAATGGAAGGAACTAACGTAGAGCTTGGTAAAAAGATGCTTCAAGAATCAGGATTGCCACTAATTACTGCTGATACAATGTGGGAAGGTGCATTAAAAGCAGTAGAAGCAGCAAATAAACAACAGTAAGGAGGTCAAGATGAGCGTATTAGTAAATAAAAATACAAAAGTAATTGTTCAAGGAATAACTGGAAGGGAAGGAAGCTTTCATGCTATACAATGTAAAGCATACGGAACACAGGTTGTAGGTGGAGTTACTCCCGGTAAAAAAGGTGAAAATGTAGAAGGAATACCTGTATTTGATACTGTAAATGAAGCAGTTAAAGAAACGGGAGCAGATTGTTCACTAATCTTCGTTCCACCACCATTCGCAGCAGATGCAATTTTAGAAGCAGTGGATGCAGGAATAAAAACGGTAATCTGCATTACAGAAGGTATTCCAGTTAATGATATGCTGCCTGTAAAACAGTACATCAAAAAATACTATCCGGACACGGTTTTAATAGGACCAAACTGTCCGGGCGTAATCACACCGGAAGAGGCAAAAATCGGAATTATGCCTGGCCATATCTTTAAAAAAGGAAATGTTGGAATAGTTTCAAGAAGCGGAACATTAACATACGAAGCTGCGTATCAGCTTACAACAAGAGGAATTGGTCAATCAACGGCTGTGGGTATTGGTGGAGACCCAATTCCGGGAACAGTTTTTGCCGATGTTTTAAAATGGTTCCAAGATGACCCAGAAACTGAGGCAATCGTTATGATTGGTGAAATCGGTGGAACGGCAGAAGAAGAAGCAGCAGAATTCATAAAATCTTATGTTAAAAAACCGGTTGTTGCATATATAGCCGGCGTAACAGCACCACCAGGAAAAAGAATGGGACATGCCGGAGCTATCATTTCCGGTGGAAAGGGAACAGCAGCAGAAAAATACAAAGCTTTAGAATCTGCAGGAGCAATAACGGTTAAAAACCCATCAATAATTGGAGAAACTGTAGAGAAAATTCTAAAAGGAAATTAATAAATTCATCCCGAGGCTGTAAAGCCGAGGGATCACTTTCTATATAAAAGAGTAATGCGTCAACTAGAAAATTAAGACTGCTTGTAAAAATCCAAACCGTCATTCTAAGCGAAGCNAAGAATCTCGTATCTTTTGTTTTCAAGTCAAAAGATCAAAAAAGGAGATCCTTCAGCTTATAACCTCAGAACGACAAGGAAAGGTTGGCTTACAAAAATTTTTGCAACACTCTATATATCAACCTTTTTTCAAAACTCTACTAACAGAAATTACACCCGGCGTATTCTTTATAGACTTTAAAATCCCATTTAAATGTTCTTTATTTCTAACTTGAATTGTTAAATCTATGATTGCCTTACCGGATTTTAATGTTTGAACACGAGCATTTGATATGTTTGATTTTGAATTAGCTACCGCATTAGAAACATTTGCCAGTATTCCGGGCTTATCTTCAGTAAATATTCTTATTTGACAGTTGTATAAATGATTTATATTTTTACCCCAAGCGACATTGATGATTCTTTCAGGCTCAGATTCTAAAACCGGTTTAATGTTAGGACATTCTTTTCTATGAATAGCAATGCCTTTTCCTTTTGAAACTATGCCATAAATTTCATCACCCGGGACTGGCATACAGCATTTTGATAAATGAGACAAAATATTTGATATTCCATCAACTTCTATCGTAATATCCGAAGCTGCTTTTTTGTTTTCTGATTTTGCTTCTGTATCTTCTTTATCTTCCCTTAAAAGTCTAATAACTTTTGCAGGTGAGATTTTTCCATCACCAAGAGCAGCTAAAAAGTCTTCAAAGGTTTTGAAGTTAAATCTTTTTAGAATTGTATTTCTCTCTTCTTCTGTTAGCGTGCTTAATTTTTTGTTGATCTTCTTTAAAAATTTATCTAATAACTTTTCTCCAAACTTAATTGACTTTTCTTTCTCAATCTTTGCTATATATTGCTTTATGTTTGTTTTTGCTTTGGATGTAACTACAAAATTAAGCCAATCTCTTGAAGGATTATGTCCCTCTTTTGTTATAATTTCTACAACATCGCCACTTTTTAGCTTTGTATCAAGCGGAACCAATTTACCATTTACTTTAGCTCCAACTGCTTTATGACCAACTTTTGTATGTATGGCATATGCAAAATCTACCGGGGTTGAACCTGATGGAAGCTTGATCAGATCACCTTTTGGTGTAAAAACATAAATTTCATCAAGTATTAGGTCATTACTAATATCATTTATTATCTCGCTGTTTGAATTTTCTTTTAATGTTTCTAATAGATTTTTAAGCCAAAAGAATGTTTGTGCATCTTTTTCTGTTAAATCTTTTCCGCCTTTATAAATCCAGTGAGCGGCTATCCCCTCTTCTGCTATTTTATGCATTTGGAAAGTTTTTATCTGTATCTCTACAAATCTTCCCTCCGGTCCTACAACAGTCGTATGAAGTGCTTGATAAAAGTTAGATTTTGGTAGTGAGATATAATCTTTAAACTTACCCGGTACAGGCGTCCATATTGAATGAACGACCCCTAAGGCTAAATAACAGTCTTTGACATCTTCAACTATAACTCTAACTCCAAAAACATCATAAACATCGCTTAATTTAAGGTTTTTTCTGATTGTTTTTTCATATATGCTGTATAGGTGTTTATATCTGTATTGTATTTCTGCTTTTATTCCATGCTGATTTAAAGCATCTTTAAGAACCGGTATTACTTTTTCTGTTAGATATTTTTCATGTTTTTCTCTTGAATGGGCAAAATAAGTAGCAACTTTCTTGTACTCTTCAGGATATAGATACATAAAGGCAAGGTCTTCTAATTCTCTTTTTATGTTCCAAAGACCGAGTCTGCTTGCTATTGGAGCATATATTTCAAGCGTTTCTTTGGCGATTCTTTTTTGTTTATCTTCTCTTAAATGCTCAAGTGTCTTCATATTATGAAGTCTATCTGCAAGCTTAACAAGAATGACTCTTATATCTTTTGCAGTGGATATAATCAATTTTCTAAAATTTTCGTACTTTGCATCTTCTATATTTTCAAACTGATACTTTCCAATTTTTGTAACACCATCAACAATTTCAGCAACCTTTTTACCAAATTTTTCTTCTATCTCTTCAAGTGTAGTGTCCGTATCTTCAACAATATCATGCAAAAGAGTAGATATTATAGAAATTTTGTCTAATTTTAAATCTGCTATAATTTTTGCTGCTTCTATTGGGTGTATGTAATAAGGTTCTCCAGATTTTCTATATTGGTCTTTATGCTTTTCAATTACATAATCAATAGCATTTTCTATTTCTTGTTTTTCTTCAGGTTTTAGATAATCTATCTTATTTAAAAGCTCTTTTGCAGGTGTATCTAAGGTTTTCATTTCTCTCCTTTTAAAATATTATTTTTCATAGAGTTTAAGCTCCTTATTATAATATATTTATCGATATAGTATAAACAATACGTCCGGTGAGAAATTCAGTAAAAGCATGAGATTCTTCCTGCAGCTTTAGATTTTGGAACAGTCTCGAAAAAATTACAGCTAAACGATTAATAAGATAATAACTTTTTTACTTTTTCTCATTTCCACAACCCTCTGATATAATATATCTCAACTTATATATTTCAAATTTTTGAGGTTACCAACATGGCAGAGAAAGTTTTTATAAACGGAAAAGAGCTTGAGCAAAAAAATCTGATTAGACCTCTAATGTATGGAGAAGGAGTTTTTGAAACCTTTAGATACAAAGAAAAACTCCCAAAATACATAGACTACCACTTTGAGAGATTAAGTAAAGGCTGTGAAATTTTAAACATTCCTAAAATAACAAAGGAAGATTTTCTTTTTTACATAGAAGATGCAGTAAGCAAATCTGAAGGTGAAGATTTATACGTAAAAATAATTATTTTATCCGAAGGAAACTCTTATTTTCCATTAAAGCCTCATGGAAAAAATGTTATGGTCATTACTAAGCCTTACGAGCCAATAAAGGAAGAGATAAGGCTTACGGTTTCACCTTACAAAGTCCATTCTTCAGACCCACTTTTAAAAATTAAATCTACTAACTATCTAAGAAATATCTTGATAAAAAGATATGCAAGAGAAAACGGATTTTTTGATTGTATCATTTTAAATGAGAATAACTTTATCACTGAAACATCTTCGGCAAATATTTATTGGATAAAAGGAAGGTATTTATACACTCCATCCCTTGATAATGGTGTTTTAGATGGTATCTCAAGAAAGGTTGTTCTGCAGGAAGCAAAAGCACAAGGTTTTGTAGTTGTAGAAGGAAGGTTTACATTAAAAGACATTAAAGAAGCAGACTTAATATTTATTAGTAATGCTTTGCACGGTTTGATGAAAGTCAAAGAAATTAATGTATAAGACTGAAAAATAACTTAGGAGAGAAATAGTGGTTTTTATAGAACTAAAAAAGAAGTTCCTTCGGGCTTAAGTCCTCAGAGATGACAGCGAAAGGTTGATTAATAAGTATTATAGGAAGGATAACTTTTTTTGTCATTATGCAGCCGGCGAAGAATCTTATATTTTTTCAAGTCAAAAGATCAAAAGAGGAGACCATTCGGCTTACAGGGTAAGCTTACGAGAATTTTGGAACACTCTTATGCTA
>JGI20130J15133_1003771_pt1 | contig 10288 bp, 7 predicted proteins | sample WasSprMetagenome_FD_15133 | JGI IMG/M metagenome (IMG submission 15133) | reverse complement strand
TCCCCCCACAAAACCAAAAGAAGGGGCGAGTAGCCCACATTAGCGAACCCGCCACGAGTGGGACCCAAAACCCTGGCAAACCCTCAGCCAACGAGGGTGGGCAAAACCTGGGGGGTCCAGGAGGGCGAAGCCCCCATGGCGGGGGGCCGTGGGGGGTGTCCCCCCACAAAACCAAAAGAAGGGGCGAGTAGCCCACATTAGCAACCCCGCCATGAGTGGGACCCAAAACCCTGGCGAACCCCAAGCCAACGGGGGTGGGCAAAACCTGGGGGGTCCAGGAGGGCGAAGCCCCCATGGCAGGGGGCCGTGGGGGGTGTCCCCCCACAAAACCAAAAGAAGGGGCGAGTAGCCCACATTAGCGAACCCGCCCCGAGTGGGACCCAAAACCCTGGCAAACCCTCAGCCAACGGGGGTGGGAAAACGGTGGTCCAGGGGGGCGAAGCCCCCATGGCAGGAGGATGTTTAGCTCGCTTGTCTCAATCCCAGGAAACGGTATAATTCTCTTAGGAGGTTTGGAATGAACTATGGCGGCCAAGCAGTAATTGAAGGCGTTATGATGAGGGGGGAAAAAGCCCTGACCATAGCCGTCCGCTCCCCTGATGGCCAAATCACCATCCACACGGAACCCCTTAACCCAAGGATTTACCAAAGCTTCTGGGCCAAAGTGCCCTTCCTCCGTGGCCTCATAATGCTCTGGGATGCCCTCGTCCTCGGCTTAAAGGCCTTGTTCTTTTCGGCTAACGTGGCCCTGAAGGAGGAAAAAGTGGAAATAACGGGATTCTGGACCTGGTTCACAGTCCTGATTTCCTTTTCCTTCGCCATCGCCATTTTCTTCCTCTTGCCCGCTTTGATAGCCNGCNTGCTGGAAAAATTCATCCCNTCGCCTTTGCTCAACAACATCTTGGAAGGAGGCATAAGGCTTGGTCTGTTCGTAGGCTACATTGCCGCAATAGGATTCTGGCCTGATGTCAGGAGGGTATTTGCTTACCACGGAGCCGAGCACAAAGCCATAAACGCTTACGAAGCCGGTGCACCACTGGAACTTGAATCCGTGAAGCAGTTCGGGACATCTCACCTCCGCTGTGGAACAGGCTTCATCCTCTGGGTTGTGGTCGTTTCAATCCTGATTTTTGCCCTACTGGGCAAGCAACCTTTACCGGCGCGCATCCTCACCAGGCTGCTGCTTATCCCGGTGGTGGTGATGGTCTCCTACGAAATCGTTAAACTGGGGAGCCGCTACAACCACAATGGCTTGGTCAAAGCAATCCTCTGGCCAGCCTTGGCCCTGCAAAGCCTAACTACACGGCAACCCGACGAGGGGATGTTAGAAGTAGCCTTGGTAGCGCTCAGAGAGCTTTTAGAGGCAGAAAGAGGAGATAAGCCCCTTGGCCACAGAACTGATAATCCCTCTGCTTAAAAAGCAACCGCTCTTTGAAGGCTTAAGCCCGGAAGAGCTTAAGGAACTGGCAGCCATTGCCAAAAGCGAGCGCTTCCCCGAAAAGGCCAGGATAGTGGAGCAAGGCGAGCTAAAGCCCGTCTATTACATCATCCTTTCCGGTGAAGCCATAGCCCGCGCTCTGGATGAATTCGGGAGGGAAAGGCCAGTTCGTTTCCTTCAAGCCGGCGACTCGTTTGGGGAAACCTCGCTCTTGGTAGGGGAGCCCAGGGATGCAACCGTGATAGCCCGGACTGACCTGGAGGTCGTCTACATAGAAAAAGCCGATTTTGACCACCTCCTCAGCCGGAGGCCTGAAATCCGCCAGAAACTCCGCCCCCGCCCCGAAGTAAAAAAGCTATGGGAAGCACCACGCTACGATTGGCTGGTAGAGGGAGAGGTCGTAGTCTGGCACGGACACCGGCACTGGTGCACCCTGATTACGTGGTTCCTCCTTACGCTGTTAACTTTGGGATTATTGGGCTTTTCGGGTTACTTGGCTTACCGGATGAAAATGCCTTTGTGCTGGGGGATTGTCCTCCTTTTCTTTTTATCATGGTGCCTTTGGATCTCTATTGTATGGCGGAACTGGCATTACGACCGCTACATCGTAACCAATAGGCGGGTAGCCCTGATAGAGACAATTCCTTACAGGGTAGCAGCACGCCAGGAAGCCCCACTGGAGCGGGTTCAAGAGATTGATACTCGGAAAGCTTTCCCCAAGAGCCTATTCGGTGTGGGTGACCTAATCATTTCCACCGCCGCCCGGACCCGCCCAATCATCTTTCAAAGCATACGTAATCCGGATGAAGTAGGGAAAATCATCCAAGAGCAAAAGGCCAGGGCTATGCGGTGGGAAAGAGCCGAGGAGAGGGGTAGGATAAAGAGGCGACTGGTTGGAGAAGAGCTTCCACCGTCCCCACCCCCACAGCAGCCTTCCCGCCCATCACTTTCAATCTTCTACGCATTCATCGGGGAAAAGAGGGAATCGGGACAGGTAACTTGGTACACCCACTGGTGGATGCTTGTCCGGCGAGCTTGGTTTCAAGCCATTTTTTTCATAATTTCGCTGGCAGCATTTGCCCTTTGGTTCAAGCTTAAAGGCTGGTTTATCTGTGGGGGCTTCCTCTTCTGCGCATTTTGCACCCTCTGGTTTTCAACCAGGCTGATAGACTGGGCCAACGAAAGGTATATCGTGAACGCCCAGCAAATCGTTATGCTGCGGATTGTGCCAATTGTTCCTTTCATCCCTCCAATTGGACCCCTTTCCAGAATTGAACGCAAGGTAGCCCCTCTGGGGTCCGTCCAAGATGTAACTACTAAGATGAGCGGTTGGGGCAGGATTATGGGAATGGTGGGGCTGGGCGAGATGGGCGATGTCCTAATCACTACCGCTGCCCCCGGCGGGGTTTTGGAATTCAAAAATATCCGCAACCCGCTTAAAGTCCAAGCCGTAATCTTTGAATTCCTTGAGCGTTACCAAGAGCAACAGAAAAGGGAAAGGCTTAAAGAGACCGAAAGGCTTTTGGAAGATTGGTTTCAAGCCCACAGGGAGATTGAGCACTGATGTTGGCAAGCTACATAGATTACAAGCTTAGGCAAAGGGATTACCTACTGGAAATCGCCAAGCTCATGACTTCCCGGCTGGACCTTGACTCCCTCCTTCGCCTCATCCTCAGGGCTTCGGCTGAGCTCCTGGCCGGTGAAGTAGGACTTATCGTCCTCAAGGAAAGGGATGGCTCTTTCCGCATAAAGGCAAGCTATGGAATACCACCGGAAATCCTCCCCTATTTTGAACCCTTCTTGGCCGAAATACAATTCCTAAGGGACGGAAGCCTTTCCTTGCCCCAGTTAGAAATGCGCCTCAAGGTCGTATCCTTAGCGACAGGCATACCCTTGCGTCAAGTCATAGCTTTACCCCTGGTAGCCGAGGACGAACTTTTGGGGGCTTTGTACATCTTCCGGACCACAAGCTTAGCCTTTTCCGAGGATGAGCACCAAATCTTGGCCGGTTTCGCCGACCAGGCAGCTATAGCCGTGAGGAACGCCCGCCTCTACCAAGAGGTCCTGACCGAAAAGCAGCGCCTTAAAGCCATAATAGACCACAGCGCCGATGGCATAATGATTCTGGACCCGGAAGGGAAGATAGAAGTCTTCAACCAGGCCATGAGCCGGATTACAGGCATAAAGCCCGAAAAGGCAATCGGGAAATATTGCTGGGATGTTCTGCGCCTGAAAGACCCCCAGGGGAAAGATTTATGTCAAAAAGAATGCCCCTTCCTCAAGTCTTCCAGCACCGAACAGCCCCTCTACATTGAAGGGGAGATTGAGCGAGAGGACGGCAGGCGCATTACGGTCGGGATAACCTATGCTCGCCTTACTGGTGAAGATGGGCAAATTTTAAGCGTGATTGCAAGCGTGCGGGACATAACCCACCTCAAAGAGGCCGAGGAGCTTAAAACCACGCTCATTTCGGCCATATCCCACGAGCTTAAAACCCCCGTGGCCATAATCAAAGGCTACGCCAGCACTCTGCGTCGGGAAGATGCTCATTGGGATGAGAAGACGATTAAGGAGAGCTTGGCAGCGATAGAGGAAGAGAGCGACCGGCTCAGCCGGATGATTGACAACATCTTAGAAGCATCTCGCATCCAGGCCGGGGTTCTCAAGCTGGAAATGGGGGATGTTTGGATTCCCAAAATAGCCGATAAAGTGGTTGATTATTACCGGCGCCAGAGCCCGAAGCACAGGTTTGAAGTCGCCTTCCCCCCCGATTTCCCCGTCATCTTGGCCGATGAGGAGAGGATAAGGGAGGTCCTGGAGAACCTGGTGAGCAATGCCGTAAAGTATTCGCCGAACGGAGGGATGATTTGGGTAGGGGGGTGGGCGGACAAGGACAAAGTCTACGTTTATGTGGTGGACCAAGGCATAGGGATAGCGGAAGATGAGCAGGAGAAGATTTTTGAGCGGTTCTACCGTGCCGATTCTCCTCTGAAGAGGAGGACCAAGGGGGTTGGCCTTGGCCTCTACATAGTCAAAGCGATTGTGGAAGCGCATGGGGGTAAAATTTGGGTTGAGAGCAAGCCGGGCAAAGGGTCCAAGTTCATCTTCTGGCTTCCGAGGCGTTAGCCTCGCCGCCTTGCTTTTCCTCTTGGCGGTGTTAGCTTTGGTCCTGGGGAAGCTTCCGATTTGGTCTTCGGAGGAGAAAGCCAGGAATTTAATCTTAGCCACGGGAATATGGGGGCCTTTAGTGTTAATTCTCCTCCAAGCCCTCCAAGTCTTCCTTGCCCCGATACCGGGCCAAGTGCTTGGTGCTGCCGGAGGGTACATTTTTGGCCCCTGGCTTGGGACCCTCTACAGCATGGCGGGGGTCATGTTGGGGTCAATTTTGGCGTTGACGCTTTCCAGGCGGTATGGGCGTCCCTTAGTGGAGCGCTTTGTAGCCAAAGAGACGCTTGCTCGGATGGATGAGCTGATAGCCAAGGGAGGGCTTTGGTTCTTCTTCATTGCCTTCCTTCTTCCCTTTTTCCCCGACGATGCCCTCTGCTTCTTAGCTGGCCTTTCCCCTATACCTCTTCGCTGGCTTTTAGCGGTGATGGTTGTGGGAAGGCTACCTGGGGTAGCGGCCTCAGCCTTCTTGGGGGCGGGGATTTCGCGCCTTCCCCCGGAACTGCTTGCAGTCGTCCTAGGCCTTGCCGCCCTACTTACTGCCCTCTACCTAACCTTCCGTCGCTCCTGAAGCAAACCTGGGCCCCAAACAGCAAGCCTCAAGCGAAGGATGCTGAAGTGCCCTTTTCCGCTTGTGCAGCTTTAGGCACGTTCGGTAATAATTGCCGTATCGTTAAAGTGCTGGCTGGAAAGTTGTTAGGATGCTTATGCCTCTATGGCGTGCAAATCCATAAACTTATGTTATCTACAAAGAAACTGGTCGGATAAGAAGAATCGGTCTCGGCTTCAAAGGATAATATTAGCAATTGACCAGCATAACTTAGGAGATCAAATGTCACTGTTTGCCATGACTCCCTGATGCTTTGGTTGCTTACCTCTTCTAACGTCGTTACTAAGTTGCCCCAAGCATCACGCAGGCGAACACGCATAAAGTCGTACCGGGAAGCAGATGTTTCCTTGGTTTGCATGTACCACTGATAAGTCAAGACAGCTAAGGAAGCACTGCTGGGGATATAGATTGATTGTTGTAAAACATCGTTGGCGTAATCATACCCACCCAAGTAAGCCCCATAATGGCCACTGGCAAACCAGGTTCCATCGGCTAAGGGGTAGCCATCCGAAGAAGAGACTAACCAATAGCGAGGCTTACCGTTAATAAATTCCTCAAACCCTCCATTCCAAACCTCATTGTAGCAGTTGCCACCATAGTTCCTGAGGGCAAGGGGGAGGAAGACTTTGTGTGGGTAAGGAGGAGGTTGCAAAGTAACTTCTACCCCTTCGCTGGCAATCACACGCGCATAGCCAGTGAAAGTTTCCAAGGATTGGAATACAGCGCTCAAAGGAAATGTACGGGTCTCGTAAGGAGCTAACCTGATATAACGGTAGGGATAAACATGGTCAGGGTTAGGAGGTCTACCAAGCCACCAACGGTTGAAAGTATGGTCAGCATTGTAGAGCGCCACATCAGCTGCTAAGGTTTGGCCTGTGGTGTTCCGTAACACTATTGTTGGCCCCACGCCGTTGGCAACGTGGATGTTGGGAAGAAGGTGGAAGACTGGTTTAGGCGTATAGGAGGGAGGCCGCCAATCCCCGCTGCTACGAAGGCCAAAGATGCCTCGCGGAATAGGGGCAATGCGTGCGGGCCTCCACAGCCAATGCCAGCCTGCCTGAGCGATTTCCGAATGAGCCATCCAGCCCCAGATTTTCTCTTGGTAAGGGTAGCCAAAATCGGAGTAGTCTCCCTCACCATAAGGAGGGCGGTCAGGGTAAAAGGGCTCGCGCAGGCCTGGAGGACAACTCGGTTCGTAAGTACTTCGATTAGGGTCGTTGCATAGGCTCCATCCGTTGTAGGCCGTGACAGCATAGTACCACTGCTCCGGGACAGTATGGTCGTTGTCACCGATGAACGGCATCTCATTCCATTTCTTTATGAAGAAGTTTGTGCCTGTGCCAAGATTGTAACTCAGCTCCCCAGCAACCCGAATAGGTGCAAACCAACCACAACCATCGCTCATGCAAGAAGTTATCTGCATCAATCCATAGCCGCAGCTCTGAGTAGGAACATAGTAGCCAATAAGCGTGCAGACATTCCTGTCATCTGGATCGTTCATTCCTTCGGCAAACTGGAGCCAGTGGGATTCCTGCCAGGCCATCCCCCTCAGAATAATATGGGGGATCGGCCGCAAAGAGGAGACTATTTCCTGCGTCATACTGGGGGGAAGGCCACGATTTATCTTATCGTAAGTAGGCCCTTTGTTCCCTAAAGAGTTGCTGGCGGCGTCATTGAAAGTAGAGCGCATCTCATAGCGACTGGGCTGGTAACCGTATATCCGAGGTTGAGGACAACCCGCAGGGGGTGGAGGGCAGGTTGGTGTTGCCTGTGCCAGAGGAGAAGCAGCCGCCAACTTTAAGCTGTCCGAATAGGCCAAAGCCATTGCCATCAAGATGAGAAAGGCCGAGGGTAGGAGGAAAAGCCCAATAGACTTAAGGTGAGACAANTGGNGATTCATTTTGTTTTCCCCCTATCGGCCCGCTTTCATTCTTGGCACCCAAGCCACAAAGATGCAGTACCCATCTGGTGGGCAGGGAACAGGAACGAGCATTCCTGTAGGGATATGGATCCAATAATTCTCCCCATAATAGGTACCGGCTGTCATCCAATATGTACCGGCTGCCATCCATTGCATATCGGGAGATACAGCAATGGGACTAAAGGGGGTGTGATTGGATGGGAATCGGAAAGAAACTAACACCCGCTTTTCCCCAGTTTGTAAGTTGAGGACCTTTATGTATTCAATGGGCTCTTTCTCATCTACCTCACAAAGTATCACCTCATCTTTATTGACAGACCAGGTGAGTCCACATTGTTGTCTCCAAGGAGGAAGAGGGATGTCTTGGCGTGTTCGCCCATCTATTGAAATCCAGGCCCGCCCTTCAGGTGTGTTGAGGAGTAGTTTTGAGCCATCTGGGGAGAGGGTTAGGGGAACTGGTTCGTTGCCCAAAGTGAGAATTTTATGAGCTTCTTTCCCCTCCGGGCTTATGGCCCAAAGTTGGTAGTCATACCCCTTTTCCCCCCTCGCACCATAGGCATAGTAAAGTTCCCGCCCATCTGCTGACCAACCAATGGGACTCAGCGATACATCATAATTTATTTCAAGCAGCCGCCATTTCTTGCCAGTAGCTACTTCCACCAACATAATTGCTCCTTCCCATACGGTCACAGGGGCAGGTGTTCCATCCTTATAGCTTGGCATCATGACTTCTTTTGGCCATGCTACTCCATAGGTGAGCAATCGGTTATCGCGGCTCCAGAACAAAGGTCCACCCCCATAGTCAATCATCTGGAGACCACTACCATCTACATTTACCACCCAGACAGTAGAGGTTTTCCAATGTCCGCTCACCAAAGCTACTTTCTGACCATTTGGAGATAAAGCCGCTTCATAGATAGCATCCCGGTCAAAGCGCAGGACTTCCCGGCGGCTTCCAATATCCCTGGGGTCGGCAAGCCAGAGGACACTACCTTGACCTTCCGGAAAGTTCTCTGCCCACAGGGCATAGAAAGAAGAAGGCGGCAAGGGTAGAGGTGTTGGGATAGGTGTTGGAGTTGGAATTGGGGTAGGAGTTGGCAATGGCTTTGGCGCAGGGGTTGGGGTTTGTGGGAGGGGCTTGATAATTGGGGTGAGAGGAGGGGTAAGCTTCAGCTGAAGATAATTTGGTGGGGAATAGAAAAGTAAAGGAGGTGTATTAAAAGGGGATTGGAATGCTTGAGATGCTGGCTTAATCCAACTTTGCAACCCCCCAAAGGACATAACGAGAAATATTGCCAGTCCTGCAAACATTAACAGGCCTAATAAACTTCCTAAAATACTTATCATTCGCTTCATTTTTGACCCCCTTTAGCGTTTCAATCCCACCATAATGCTATTGCGACTAAAAAGGCCCCGGTCACAGCCGGGGCTTTGGGGGCAGTTTCAATCCCACTATGGTGCGATTGCGACTACTTTTTTGGTGCTTCTCTCTGTAGCTATTGTGGTGTTTCAATCCCACTATGGTGCGATTGCGACGATCAGGGCAGAATAAGAGGCTACTTAATCAAATACTGTTTCAATCCCACTATGGTGCGATTGCGACCCAATCGAGAACCTATCAATACGTTTGCTCTTGTAGGTTTCAATCCCACTATGGTGCGATTGCGACTGGGACCCTGTCAACCCCCCCAGATTTTGGGGGGTCGTTTCAATCCCACTATGGTGCGATTGCGACCCAGTAATAGGAGTTACCTCTATTGGCGTAATAGGGTTTCAATCCCACTATGGTGCGATTGCGACTTTTAAAATTCGCCTTTATGGTGGTGGGCCGTCTCAGTTTCAATCCCACTATGGTGCGATTGCGACCCCCGCCCCCCTATAGTGGCTGTTTTATAAAGCGCAAGTTTCAATCCCACTATGGTGCGATTGCGACTATAGAGCCCCCAGAATGGGACATGAGGCTCGAGAGATCGGTTTCAATCCCACTATGGTGCGATTGCGACCTGTTTCTTCAAGCCAGACACAGCACAAAGCAAAACAGTTTCAATCCCACTATGGTGCGATTGCGACGGTATCAGAGGGTAAGGGAAGGGAAAGGCGCTACAGTTTCAATCCCACTATGGTGCGATTGCGACTCTTTCCTCATGTCCATTGCTCATCCCTCCTGTAGCAGTTTCAATCCCACTATGGTGCGATTGCGACTTCTTGAGTGCTATCATTGTGATTCTTGTTGTTACGGTTTCAATCCCACTATGGTGCGATTGCGACTCGCACAGCTTGAATTCTCATGCCCTTCCCCGGCCTGTTTCAATCCCACTATGGTGCGATTGCGACTAGCGTTCATTGGAACCATTGTGACCTCGAATTCCTCGTTTCAATCCCACTATGGTGCGATTGCGACTAAGACCATTGCGAAACATTACCATATATGTCATAGTTTCAATCCCACTATGGTGCGATTGCGACTTAAAGGGAAGAAAGGCGACAAGGGAAGATTTCATAAGTTTCAATCCCACTATGGTGCGATTGCGACTCACTGCGCATGGGCCCAGCGCAAGGGGCGGAGTATGAAGGTTTCAATCCCACTATGGTGCGATTGCGACGATTCTCCAGGACGTTAGATGTATTTGAACAAACCCCGTTTCAATCCCACTATGGTGCGATTGCGACTCGTTATGACGTAAGCACTTCCCGCTTCGCTATAGGTTTCAATCCCACTATGGTGCGATTGCGACGTAATCTCTTTGGGTCGTTCGGCGCAATCCTGGTCGGTTTCAATCCCACTATGGTGCGATTGCGACGATAACCACCGTCTGTGAACTCGATGAACAGACGGGCGTTTCAATCCCACTATGGTGCGATTGCGACTTATGCGAATGGCGTCAAAAAGCTTGCGTTCAGCTGTTTCAATCCCACTATGGTGCGATTGCGACTTGAAAGACTTCAGCTACTACATAGAAAACTAATAGGCCTGTTTCAATCCCACTATGGTGCGATTGCGACTATGCTCATTGCGCCCCCTCTACAAGAGCAAACGTAGTTTCAATCCCACTATGGTGCGATTGCGACCGAAATGGCAAGGGCGAGCAATGGAGTTGGGCACAGTTTCAATCCCACTATGGTGCGATTGCGACTGCTGGGCATACAGAAGCTC
>JGI20130J15133_1003765_pt1 | contig 10296 bp, 6 predicted proteins | sample WasSprMetagenome_FD_15133 | JGI IMG/M metagenome (IMG submission 15133) | reverse complement strand
CCGACCACTTTAGAATAAATCTCCTCCAGCCGGCCCACGTGCTCCTCCATCGTCATCGGCGGCCGGACCCCAGCGCGCAGGCGGGAGAGCAGGTCAGGCTCATCCAGCAGGCGCTTTATTGCCGCACGCCAGGCGGCAACATCACCCGGAGGCACAAGCAAGCCATCTACGCCATCACGAACTTTTTCGCAAAGAGCACCGTGTGCCGATGCAATAATAGGTATTCCCATCGCCCGCGCTTCTTGAATAACTACCGGAGAATTCTCATACCATAAAGAAGGTACGACGATTATATCTGTATTTGCCAGTACACGCCCAATTTGGTCATTGGGTATAAGTCCTTCAAAAAAGGTATTGGCCCGATTTGCCATCTGGCGAAGGCGCTCCATATATTCGGGAAAGAAGTTAGGGTCCCCAATGATCCGCAGTACTGCGCGTTCGGGTGGTATGTCCCTAAAAGCCTCTACGATGATGTGAACTCCCTTTTGCCAGGCAAGCGCTCCCAGGTAGGCGACTCGCAGCCGTCCATCAGGTGAAGGTCGCCATACCTCGGAACGTATTTTGTTTACATCAATTCCATTTTCCAGCAAAACAAATCGCTTCTCCGGGAAACCTTCTTTAACGTAGCGGTTTATTAAAAACTGTGAAGGAGAAATCAATAGGTCGGCCTTCAGGATAGCCCTCCGCACAAGTTGATCACGCACCCTGAAAACGGGAGCAATGATCGGCCCGGCAAATTTTGCCCAGGATTTACCAACACGTACTGAAGCACACCGAACGCAGTTTAGCCCCCAGTTCTTCGCTTTACAAATCTGGCCATCTGGCCAAACCAGTTGTGAATTCGCACATATAAACCAGTAATCATGTAATGTTACCAAACAGGGTAACCCTTGCTTTTTTGTTTGGGCAATCAATCGGTAAGAGAGGGACATAACATGCTGAAAATGTACCACATCTGGATTCACGCTGGCCAGGAAATTTCTGTAGGATCGCTCTATATCCGGATTAAGAAAAGTGTCCAGGAAAAGCGCCGCAGGGTTAGCCTGGCTCGCATGAAAAGCGCGCCCGACGCGCCAGACGGTGAACCCTTCCCGCTGTTGCCACTCTTCACGGAAGAGATCACCGTCGCCATCATCCCTATAAAAGACAAATACGTTGTGACGCTGCGACAAGGCCCGTGCCAGACTATAAGTATAGACCTCTGTCCCACCAACACTGGCTGGAGGAAATTTGTGGACCACCAGCGCGATCCGCATAATCCCTACACCCCTCGGCCCAGAATGGCGTCCAAAAATCTCCAGACGAAATTCCTGCCCGATGAGTGCCTCAATGTTGCTGCTGTAGCGCCCAACTCTTCTCCTATTACGGCAATAAGCGCAAACCGGAACAAGTGAATCCACGTCCCTTCCGGGAATCTCCCTTCAGGCAACATCGGCAATGCTTTATTCGTTAAAGCCCAGGCGAATTTTAAAGCGTCAACATACCTGTCAAAAAACTTGATTGATACCAATTTTTCATAATGATCAATTTCTGCCTGCAAAAAATTGTAAATCTCTTCAGGCTCTGCCATAGAATTAAACCTCTTGGTCGTAAAGAAGAAAAGCATTCTGCGCAGCGTTAGCAAGAGGTCGCTAAACGTGAAGTCAGCAGAAGGCCAATTGACCAGTTCCACCCGCGCACCCCCATCCACGTAAGCCCGGCGTAGTTCGTATAACCACCCTCGTTCATGGGAATGCCACACCTGTGCGGCAGGTACAAAAGCGATTGAGTAACCTCGGAGTAACACCTCTTTTGCCCAGGCCATGTCTTCTCCATAATTACGCTCTGGAAAGGGAATCTCTTCCCACACCCTGCGCCGTACGCAGGAAGTGACGTTGTCAAACTCTATCAATTCCAATCTCTGGTTGGGTGAGAGTTTTGAAAACTGCTCTGGGGTGTCCAGGGACTTAATCACATGGGTTTGACGCGCTTCGCACCATAAGGCGCTTCGCGCTCTTGCTAAGAGTCCAGCATCTGGGGAAGCCACTTGCAAGCCATAACTGCTGGCCACTTCGGCGCGCTCTAACAGGGGGGCCAGTAGACGCGCAAGCCAGTACTCATCGGTCGGAAGAGCGTCCTGCACCGTTAGTGCCACAAACTCCCCTTTACTTAACTCAATAGCGTAATTTCGCGCCCGGCCATGGTTAAATTGACGGTGAGGTATGGCTAAGACTTGCGCTCCAGCAGCGCTGGCGATATTCGGCGTGTCATCCCGTGAACCGGAATCCACCACAATAATTTCTATAGTGCCAGGCACCTGCTGGCTTTTTAACCTCTCTAAGAGCCTACCCAAGCGCTTGCCTGCATTTAGAGTAGGGATCACCACGGAAACCAGCGGCTGGCTTGAAGGACTCATTGCCTCTGGACTCTCCTGGAGAGAATAAACTCCTTGAAATGATGCCCGGCAATCCAAACTATATCTTTGGCCTTTTGAACAGGGCGGAAAGATAAATATACAGCTTCCTTCAAGCGCATTGCCAAAGGGAAAATGAAGCCATTTAACCGCGTTACCAAAGGAGAAATGAAGACGAACAAGTTCCATAATATCGCATCAATTTTTGCATACTTCCACAAACTTCTGAATGCCTGGGCCAATCGCTCATACTCAAGCACTTGAACCGTGTGCTCTAACGTTAAACCTTTGCCAGGTATAGGCTTGGGACATGTGAGGTGCAACTCCTGAGCACGTTTTAGCAGTTCATCCATTCTTTTACCCATTTGGTCAATGTAAAAGAGGGTGGAGACTCTTTTTCTGGCCTCTGCTCCCATAGATTTGCGCAATTCAGGTGACCTGATCAATTTCTCCAAAGCATCAGCATATGCTTTCACCTCCTCACTTTCACCGCTTCGCTCAATCAAAATACCGCATTCCGGTGTTACCAATTCCTTTTGCCCACCTACATCTGCACTCACAGGCACTACCCCCATAGCCATTGCCTCATAAATAGCTAAAGAAATCCCCTCCATTTTGGACGGTAGAAAGAAAATATCGCTGACTGCGAGCAACTCTCTCATCTCCCTATTACTCACCGCTCCAAGGAGACGTACATGCTTCTTCAAGCGATGCCTCCAGAGATAGCGGGAAAGCCATTTTCTATATTCCCCATCTCCTGCCACCAGGCATCTGAAATTAAGCCCCCGCGATTTGAGTTCTTGCATCACTCGGGCAAAAACTTTAGGTTGTTTTTGGTCGCATAAACGACCTGCGTAAAGAATGACAGGAATCTCAGGAGGAATGCCCCATTTAGCTCGTACTTTTGATCTGCTCTCTGGGTTTGGGGCAAATTCAACTGGATCAATGTTAGTGTAACACACTTCAATCTGCTCTGGTGCTGCTCCCCGTTGGACCATCCAGTCCTTTAAATGGTTGGATGAGACAATATTCAAATCTAACAACTCTTGATATCCTACAGACAAACGCGGGTAGCCACCATTATTCCAATACTCCTCTTCCATATGACAGAAATCCACAAAAGTTACCTCCGGGCAGCGGGAACGTAAGTACGGAAGTAATTTGTAACCCATTTCACTATTAGAGATGAGCACTATATCCACCTGTCGCGACTGAATGAGGTAATGCAGAAAACGGGGATAATCAATAATCCGTAGGAAATGGGGAAGAATAAAAATATCCGGGGTTAGCGCAGCAAACTCCCTATACCACTGATAATTGCCAGGCAAAGTAGTAGCAATGCTGATCTCATACCCACGCTTCTGAAGTTGAACAATGAGGTCAAGATTGAATTTATCGGCTCCTCCCATCGCCATCCAGGGTATGATCATTAAAATCCTTGTCTTGTTTTTTGCCAATAGATTGGTGAACGGAATCTCCTCAGGAACGCTTTCGTATGGCCTCAGGGGCCGAGGAGTAATCTGGGGGATGCCTTCTTTGTACAACCTGGGATAACGCTGCTGGAGCTCTTTTCTCGTTCTCTTTATCCCTTCTTCTGTCCAGGCTTTCCAACGGTCAGAATGGGACGGGCGGCGCCTGTACCAATCCAGGTATTCTGGGATCGTATACCCCCAGAACCCCTTATCTGCACAACGTAGCCAAAAGTCCCAATCCTCTAGACCTTCTCTCATAATCTCGTCGAATCCCTTAACAAACAAAGCAACATCCCGCCTTACCATGGCCCTTACTGTTATAGGATTCCGCTCCAAAAACAAATTACCAGCCTCAAAGCCTATTGTGCTAAGGTACCTCTGGGCTCCAAAGCCAACAGTGAACCCCTTGCAGAAACCAAACTCTGGATAGGAAATCAGACCCCAGGCCATTTTTTCCAGTGCAGTGGGCTCAATCAGGTCATCCGAATCCAGGAAAAACAAAAGGTCTGATCGCGCTTCCTGAATTCCCTTATTGCGCGCAGCGGGCAGTCCTCGGTTGGAAGGAAGGTCTATTACACGAATTCGGGGGTCTTTCTCCCGAAAGAAGTTAAGGACTTGTAATGCTTCAGGATCATCGCTTCCATCGTTAATAATTAGCCATTCCCACTGCTGAAGGGATTGTTGGAAGACCGACCGGGCAGTTTCTAAAAAGATCTCCCCAGTGTTGTAATACGGTGTAATAATGCTTACTGCTGGGGGGGCAGAGTTATCGGAAGGGGCGTAATAAAAGTTTGGGCGCTTAGGAGAACCAGGGGGATTGTCAAAATCTGGTGCAAATGGATCCATCCATAACCTCCAGCAAGATTGTAATTGAAAAACAATAGCCTAAAAACCACCTTGTTTATTTCCGCTATCCCATCTCCACTTTCCCCCAACTGTTATCATCCCGTACCGCTCTTTTGCGCCGGGAAGCACGCCGAAACTGTACATTCGGTCATGGTAATCATACATTTCCGATTCTTCCCGATTGTGGGCGGAAACGGAAATATAGTACAAGCCCTCCAGCAAAGGGAGCGCGGGGATGGCATAGGTGACAATACCCTCCCCCTCCACCGCGGGGATGTCCAGGCCAGCAAACTGGGTGTTAGGGCCGGTGATGTGGACGCCGTCGCTGCGGTGGATGGCCAGGCCGAAGACGGGCCGTTCCACCCGTTCCTCAGCCCGGTAATGCATCTCTACCACCAAAGGCTCGCCAGTCCGGAACTGCTGCCGCTCCCGGCCCTTGCCGTCCAGCAGCCGCACCCGGATGATCCGAATCCGGCCGGTACCCCACCGGCGCTCGTCGCCGCCAGGCTGGACCACGGTCTGTCGTCCCCAGGAGTGCTCCAGGTACCGGCGCACCACCGCCTCGGCGGCATCATCCGCCACCACGCGGCCCTCGTGCAACCAGATGGCCCGGTCGCAGAGGGTACGCACTACATCGGCGCTGTGGGAAACGAAGAGGACCGTCACCCCCTGCCGCCGCAGGTCGTCAATCCGTTCCAGACACTTGCGCTGGAAGGCCTGGTCCCCCACCGCCAGAACTTCGTCCACCAGCAAAATCTCCGGGTCGGTGTGGATAGCCACGGAAAAGCCCAGGCGCACAAACATCCCCGAGGAGTAGTGCTTCACCGGGATGTCTATGAACCGCTCAAGTTCGGCGAAACCGATGATGTCGTCCAGGCGGCGGCGGATCTCGGCCCGGCTCAGGCCCAGAATGGAGCCGTTGAGGTAGATGTTCTCCCGACCGGTCAGGTCGGGGTGGAAGCCCGCGCCCAGTTCCAGGAGCGCCCCGATGCGGCCGCGCACCGCGATCCGGCCCGAGGTGGGCTCTATCACCCGCGCGGCCAGTTTCAGCATGGTGCTCTTCCCGGCGCCGTTGGGGCCGATGATGCCCACGGTCTCTCCCTGCTCTACAGCGAAACTCACATCCCGCAGAGCCCAGAACTCCTCGCGGGAGCGGTTATTGCGCCGGAAGAGCCCCACGGCCAGTTCCTGAAAGGAACGGGCGCGCTCGTGGTGGAGGATAAACTTTTTGGAAACCCCGTCAAACTGTATCGCCGCGCTCAAGGCGAGCCCCTGTCCTTGGGTTGGTTCTCATCGCCGCAAGCGTTCGCTCAGTTCGTCCAAGCGCCTCTCTATACCATTGAACTCGGGCTTCTTTTCCCAACAGTGGACTGCTAAGGTTGACCCTTCAAAACTGCAGGCAGAAACATCCGTTGTGTGGCAACCAGAATCCTTTCCCACAAAATGTTGTCACCTTCATCTGATTCAGGGATCGTGTCGGCGGAGTCCACCACAGCGTAAACGATATGGCTTCCCGGCGGGACGCTGCTCCAGGTCACTGCCACCGTCGCTCCGCTGGCGCATCCATCTAAAGGAGGTATACTCTGCTCGCCGATCAGGGTTCCTCCTTGATCGGGATTGCCTTCATAGAAACGAACGGTGGTAGGACCAGAAGCAGCAATGTTGCCGTTGTTGACTACATAGGCCAGCAAGGTCACTGTAACCGGTTCTCCGTTTGAGAACGGCAACGCGGGCTCTGTCCACATCCGTACCGGCTTCAGGTTGACGGTCGGGCTGACCTGCGCTGTGTAGGCGGCAAAGTTGTCCCCGAAAACGGTACGCGCTTTCGTGTTCGGGTCAAACAGCCAGCCGTTAAAGTGGTCATCGCTCAAGCTGTACCAGGCCCAACGTTGAACCAGGCGGTATTCATCGGCCGGGTACCCGAAGGTACTGGTCACTGTCATCAAATAATCAAAAGTGCCGTTCATATAAGCATTGACCCGTTCCGGCGGAAAGCCGTAATCTGGCCACATCTGCACCCCAAATTCGGTGATGATCAAGGGGCGGTCCTGATACCCCCTTTCGGCCATCCACCGACGGAAGCGCTCAATGTTCTGTTTAAAGATTTCCAGGTTGTCGTTGTCCTGAATCTCATAGAGCATTCCCTCGCATGCTTCAATCCCAGGGGGGATTTCTGCTCCCCAACAATCTTCAGGATAACAATCACAACTGCGCTCCCGCAGGATGAAGGCGTGGATGTTCCATACATCCACCGGCATGGGCTCCCCATAACGCTCCCGGTAACTTTCCAGCACCATGTCCAGATACTGAAGGCGCAGCGGCGTGGGCTGCACAATCCCTCCAGCAGCGATTTGGGCTGTGGGATCCCATCCCTTGATCAGATAGTACAGGTCGTGATAGGCCTGGGCATAGACGTGAGGTTCCAGGCTATCCTGCCAGTACCGGCGGTCGGGCTCGTTGCCGATGAGCCAGGTGGCACCAGGGAGCGCCTTGACCGTTGCCGAAAGGACATCCAGCCCCGGCGAATAACTGTACGAGTTGGGCCCGGTTTGCTGGAGACGAACGGTCGGCATGTAAGCAATCCCTCCGGGTCGGCTTGGGTTGGATGTGACGGTCCAATCCACATACCACCCCAGGCGCAGGCTGTTCACCGGATAAGTAGCAATATCACTGCCAGCCCCTACACCGAAACGGCAGAGGCGGGCTGAGGGGGGTACATAGCCATTCATAACCAGGGGAAGGTGGAGAGTGTGCGTGAAGTCTGTCTCGGAAGCCGCGTGGCTCGCCAAGACTCCAGTGTGCTGCGGTAGCCTGCCCTGGACGCCCAGGGTTACGAAGAGCCCCAGACTTGCCAGGAAAATGGCTAACCCAATACGCCCCCAGAGGAACTGTCCCCTTCTCACTGGAGCACCCTCACATAGACAGGATTAGGGCCAACGTTCACCTGAATGCGCCCATCGCTTTGGCCGTCGTCCCCATCATTGACCACCCCAATGGTATCCCCATACATATTGAGGACTTGCGCCTGCGCTGCTGGCAGCCTGATCGCCCGTGCCTGGTCGTCGTTAGACCAGAGAACATAAAGAGGCTTTCCGTCGGTCCAGGTCAGCAAGTATCCTTCCATCGCGCTGCTCCCAAGTTCCGCGGTGGTGAGGGCCCGCTGGTATGAAGCCCGGCCCAGCCAGTAGGCTGCCGTCCGATAAGCGTAGTAAGCGGGCTTAGGTTGCAGGTCCTGGGTGAGCAAGCCGAAATCACCATAGTAGAGGCCGGGATCAATCCAACTGAACCAAATAGTATACCCCAGACCAGAGGCGATGGACTGGGCGAAAAGCTTAACTACATATCGGGATTGTGTCTCTGGTGTGCTGGGTATACTCGGGTGGTTACCACTAAACCACCCTGTTTCTGTGCAAATCATCGGCTTATTAAAGATGCCATACTGCGCCAGTTTATTACGCAGGTAATTTACCTTCCCACTCAATCCAGGGCCATATAGTGACCAGGCTGTCTCAAAGGCAGGGTAATAGTGGAAATTCATCACGTCAAAGCAGTTCCCTCCACCAGCCCTCAAAACATCGTCCAGAAACTCCCGAACGAACGGGCCATTCTGGTCCTCAAACCAGTCGTAGGCCAGACCACCCAAAACAACCTGTGCCCGAGGATTGGCCGCTTTGATGACCGGATACACCGCGCACAGCATCCGGGCATACTCTGCACCGAAATGGCCCCAATATGCACCACCCCGCTCAGCCGCCAGCCGACTCCCGTTATCGGGCTCATTGTAAAATTCCCAGTGCTCTATCACGGGCGAGCCAGGGGCATCCTCCCATCCATCGCCGTCATATCGTTCCACCACCGTGCCCACAAATTCCGCGAATTCTCCAACGTCCACTTTGTCAATGGGTCCATTGGCATATGTGGCGGCCCAGGACGGGTTCCCACCAATGGTAACAATTAGCCGGAAACCAGCCTGGGTGGCGCTGAGGAACGAGGCATCGTAAAAAGAGAAGCGGTAATCTTGGGGAAGGCTGTCGGTGGGCTCAACACTGGCCCATGAGATGTCAGAACGAATCCAGTAGGCGCGCGCCTGCTGCGCTAAAGTCAGACCCGCAGAAGGGAAATGCAAGCCGCCATACGTCTGAATGCCAAAAACGCTGGGGGCCAATGGTTCGTATTCACGTGCCACTATTGGCAAGAATACAGTGTAGGTAACCAAAGATGAACTCTCCGGCAGACCCTCCATTTTCTCCACATCTGTAGTAATGGCTTTAGCCCCCCATACCGTAGAGACTATCCCCAGAAGAACCACCACGATCAGCGTAGCAATTATTCCACCCAGAATTGCCAAACCAGACCAGATATATTGCCTGGACGTATGCAATCTCATTGGGCATTCCTCATTACCAAAGGCAAGTAAACGAAACGAAAGTAGGGCGGACACCAAGCGGCTATCCTGTTACGACCGCTTTCGGCAATCCACCCGCAACCGGTATTATCTACTCCTAACCCTTTTGGTGCGCTATCAGCAGGAAGACCAAATTCCCGAAACTGGCGAAGACTCGGAATTAGCCATCCGACACGATTCCCGTGCGACTCGGTAAACCACAGTTTTCCTTGCCACAAGACTAAGTCATACGGTTCACTGAGGGTAAAAGGAAGAGTGTACCAATTCAACTGGGTGATTGTAGTGTAAAAATACTGCCCAATCCGACTCCCACTTGGTTCGGTAAACCAAGCACTTGTTCCATCTGCTTTAATCGCTCTGGGCTGACTTCCTCCCCCAGTATAGACCAACTCGAAGGGTTGCCACGAATCATCAGGTTTGAGATTACCGATCCGGTTTACTCCTGGAGCGGTAAACCAGATGCTTTTAGTAGATTCTACAAAAATGTCTTCCGGCTGAGCGTTAGAATATTGGCTGGGAAGAGCGTATTCGGTAAGGGCATACTCAGTCGTGCTGGTGACCACCAGCCGCCCCAGTTTGTTCCCGCTCCGTTCGGTGAACCAGACCGTGGTGGGGTTTCCAGGCAGGACGTCAATGCCTGTAGGTTGACTACCTGATGTAGGGATGGAGAACTCCACTATTGTCCCATTGCTTGGGTCCAGCCGGCCGATTTTGTTCCCGCTCATCTCGGTGAACCACACCGCACCCCCAGCATACTTCAGGTCATACGGCTGGCTGCTGGTTGTGGGGACTGTGTAGGTCACCACGCTGTAGTCCGTGGTTGAAGTCACAACCAGCCGACCGATGGCGTTCTGGTCGGGCAGGGTGAACCAGACCCGCCCCGGCGCTTCTACGCTCACGTAAAGCGGGCTTCCGGGGACCGGATACTCGGTCAGCAACGGCGGGCCATCGGCACGAACAATGGCCGCCACAGCCAGCAGGCCGACCGTTGCAATACCAAAGGCTACCAACAGCAACAGGCGCTTCATCTTTCACCTCCATTGTGCCACCATACCAACCCACCCCTCCCCCACCACCGTTATCGCGCCGGTCTGGGGGTCAAAGAGGCGGCCGGTGGGGTAGGTGGTGTCGTCTAAACTGTACCAGCACCAGCGCTGAACTAACCGGTAACCATCCGCTGG
>JGI20130J15133_1003756_pt1 | contig 10306 bp, 7 predicted proteins | sample WasSprMetagenome_FD_15133 | JGI IMG/M metagenome (IMG submission 15133) | reverse complement strand
CATCTACTACAACGTAGGGGATCTGGCAGATGTTGAGGCACGACCTCGTTATGACGGCTGGCGTTGGTATGCCTTCTGGCGTTACGGGTATCGCGTTAAAGCTACGGGGCTCGCCGTAAACTAAGTACTCCACATCACAAGCAGGCGTGAAGAGTGTCAAGTCGGGGGTAGCGCCCGCGACGCTAAGCCCAGGTATCGTAGAGGTCTTGGTCGAGCCTATGAAGTAGAGCGCCAGTACTCTCCCTCTCTTGGCCTTCTCAATTACTTCGCTCACGGCGTCGAGGTCGCCTAAGACCGAAAAGTCCATGAGTCAATGACCCCCCTTGGCTTAGGATCTCTTAAGCTCTGCTGCTGAATGGAGCTTTAAGAGATTTATGAAGTCTAAAGATGAAATTCCTTAAAGTTCCTTGACTACGTAAAGCGCGTAGGCCTCTCCTTTCTTCACGAAGTATCGCTTGTCGGCTATCGATGAAAGTAGCTTAGCGTTGCTGGGCAGCTTCAGGTCCTTCGGGCTCAGCGCCGTGTCCTTGTCGGCCACCAGCTTCTCGACGGCGGCCCTGCCCCTCAGCTTCACGGGCCTTAATGAGGACTTGTCGAAGTACGACCTGACCAGCAGGTCGGGCACGTTGTCCTCGCAGACCTCCCTCAGCGCCAAGTAGCTCGTGGTGAACCTAGGGTTGACCTCGACGATGTAGGGCTCGCCCCCCTTCAGCACCAAGTCGACCCCGAAGAAGCCCTTCACGCGGCCCAAGGACTTCACGGCCCCGATGGCCGCCTGCAACACCTTTTCGCCGTCCTGATGCGGGACCACGCTCCCAGCATACATGGAGGACTCCTTGGGCCCCTTCAAATGGACCCTCTGCACGTTGATTGAGAGAGGCACGACCACGTCGTCCGACGCCAGCAGACAGACGCTCAGGTTCTCCCCCTCGACATACTCTTGGACCAAGAAGTAGGGCAGGCGCGTGCTCTGCTTGGCGATGCTCAAAGCCGTCGACGCCTCCTCCGGCCTTGAGACGAGAGATAGGCCCGCGCACCCATCGCCGTCGGCTGGCTTGACGACCACCTTGCCGAAGGCGGCTAGTGCCCTCTCTATCGCCTTCAGCCCCTCCTCGTACTTCGAGATCAGCGTCTTGGGGGTCCTCACCCCCTGGGCCTCCAAGTTCTTGCAGAGGAGCGCCTTGTCAGTTGCCACGAACACGGCAGTCGACGGCGAGTCCACGACATCCAGGCCTTCTTCCTCGCACGACTTCACCAAGTTGTAGAGGGTCCTGCCAGTTGAAGGGGCTATCACGACGACTAAGTCGGCTGGCCTCTTGGGCGGTATGGAGTCAGCGACTTGCACTTCGTGCCCAGCCCTCCTCAGGTCTTCGACCACGGCCTTCAGCATCGCGTCTCCTTCGATCCAAGCGGGGCTGTAGAAGGCCCCCGTTGCGCTGAAGTGCTCGTAGACGGCGATCCTCAAATCGGCTCGCTACCTCGCGACTATCCCAGCTATCCCCCTGACGAGGTCCGTCTTGGTTATGATGCCGACGAGCCTGCCTCGCTCCACGACTGGGAGGCCGCTGATGCCGTGCTCGAGCATGATGGAGGCCGCCTTGGCCGCGTCCTCGTCCGCCTCCACGACGTAGGGATTCGGGGTCATGACGTCCTCGGCTATTGGTACCATGTACACCCTGACGACGGTCTCCCTGCCCTTGTGGCCCATAACCCTCTGCTTTATGAACTTGTCCCTAGCCGTCGATGACTTGACCTGCTTGCTGAAGACCACGTCGGTCTCAGTTATGATGCCCACTGGCCTGTCGTCGTCGACCACCACGACCCTGGAGATGTTGTACTTGGCCAGGAGCTCTTGGACCCTGAAGATTGTGTGGGTCCTCTTGACCGTTATGGGGTTCTTGGTCATCAGGTCGCTGACCTTGTACGCTCCGCCGTAGCCGTCGACGTAGGCCTCCAAGAGGTCCGTCTTGGTGATTATGCCCAGCAAGTCCCCCGAGCTCGGGGAGACGACTGGGAGGCCGCTTATCAAGTTCCTGATCATCATCTTGGCGACCCTCTTGACGGTCATCCTAGGGGTCGCGAGCTTCAGCTCCACGGGTCCCCTGACGTCGCTCACGTAGATGGACTCCAGCGGCCTGTCCCTCCACTCCTTGGAGATCATGACCCTTATCATGTCCCCTTTCGTGATGATGCTTATCGGCTTGAGGGACTCGCTCACTATGACGACCCTGCTTATGCCGTGCTTCAGCATCAAGTTCCTGACGTACGCTAAGTTGTCGGTCATCCTGGCGGTGATGACCGGCGAGCTCATGTACTCAGAGACTCGCAAATCGAGCACCACCACATCGTCGGTCTCGTCGTTGAGCTTAACTGCTTTGCTCTGTCGCTTATAGCTTTTCTAGCTTCCACCTTTGAGGTCTATCGTCGAGCCGTTCTCGGGGACTTCGATCCTCTTGGCATAGCTACTAATGGAGCTGATCAGCTTGTCGATGTTCTCCTTCTCGCCGTGCAATAGCACTAAGGTCTCGGGCTTGACTGTGGCTATGAACTTGCAGAGCTCTGAGTGCATGGCGTGCCTCGATATCTCCACGTGATAGACCTTGCAATTCACTTGGACCTTGACCCTCTCTCGAGTCACGAAGTCCAAGACCTCCACCTCCTTGGCGCCTGAGACGAGCTCGCTGGCGGGCGTCTGGGGGTCCACGTAGCCGCATATCACGACGGCGTTCTCGGGGTTCGGGGCCAGCTTTGCCAAGTACCACTGGCTCCACCCGCCTTTGAGCATGCCGGAGGGGGCTACGAGCATGCAGGGATCCTTGCCCTCGACGAGTTCGCGCCTCCTCCTCAGGGTCTTGGGTTGAAACAATCTCTCCCAATCAAACGGGTCTTGGCCGTTGATTATGAGCGCCCTCTTTATGCTGTCGCTCATGTACATTATGAACTGGGAGTATATCTTGGTGGCCCTGAAGGCCATTCCGTCGAGGACCACGGGGGCGTCGGGCAACTTCGCCTCGTGCCTCCTGAGCGCCAGCAATATTTCTTGGGCCTTGCCAACCGACATCGCCGGGATGAGGACCTTGCCGCCACTTTCGAGCGTCGACCTGACCGCATCCACAAGCTCTCTTTCTAAGGCCTCCCTCCCCTTCCTCTCCACGCCGCCGTAGGTCGACTCGCAGAAGAGCACGTCCACCCCCCTTAGCGGCGACGCGTCCCAGTACTGGAGGTGGTTCGACGAGGTGCCGAGGTCGCCGGTGTAGCCTATCCTCAGGCCATCGACCTCGAGCTCCACGAACGAGGAGCCGAGTATGTGCCCGGCGTCGTGTAGCACGAGCCTCGCGCCGCTGGAGAGCCTCACCTCTTCCTCGTAGGTCACGTACTTTATGTGCCTCGCAAGGGTGCTGTTCATCTCCCTCGAGTCCCACAGCCTGGAGTCCTCAGGCCACTCCCTCTTCATTATGCTCAGCTGGTCCCTCCACATCATACCCACGAGGGCCGCCGTGGGTAGCGTTGTTATGACCTTGCCTCTGAATCCAAGCTTCAAAAGCCTTGGCACCGCCCCGCCGTGATCTAAGTGGGCGTGGGTCAGGACCGCGTTGGCTATGGAGCTGACGTCGATGAGCTCCAGCCTTGGGATCGCGTCGAGGCCCGCGGCTGTCGGGTGCACGCCGCAGTCCAACATCAAAGATGCGCTCTTCCCCCTTATCACTACACAGGCCCTTCCGACCTCCCTGCCCGATCCCAAGACCATTGCCTTGACGACCATGTCCACGCGGGGAAAAACTATGTCGACCAGCTTAAAAGCTTGCACAGACCTTTCTGACTTCCTCCCCGCCCTGGAGGAGAGGCTTTCAGTTGTAAAAATCAGTAGTTAAGCTGTTTATATAAGTTATACACGTATCGAACCAGATATAGATGGATATTTGAGAGTAGAGGGTATTTACGTAAGGCTTTTAAAGATCAACGCACCTATTTATTTGCTCGTTTTTGGCCTTCGAAAAGAGGGCCTAGTATGAGGGAAGAGGGCTGTGATCCTAAAGTTGTGCTAGAGGAGCTGGCGAGGATAGTCGAGGAAGACGTCAGGAGGTTCACCTTTAGGGCCGTCGGCTCCATGTGCTCCAAGCCCCTCCCGATAGCCAAGATCGCTTACCTGATAGGCATGGAGAGCAACGTGGGGGACGCCGGCGTTTGGGAGGGCGTGGCGAGGCTCGAGAAGGAGGCAATCCAAGACCTCGGGTCACTCCTCTCTAACCGAGGGCCGTCGGAGCCATAGTCTCCGGCGGCACGGAGGCCAACATTCTCGCCCTCTGGGCCGCTAGGAACTACACGAAGAGGCGCGAGGTGATAGTACCAACATCGTGCCACGTCTCCCTTTACAAGGCCGCGAACCTCCTAGGCCTCAAGGTAATTGAGGCTCCTCTCAAGAGCGACTACACGGTCGACGTCGACTTCGTCAGGCGCAACATTACGAACGAAACGGCCGCCATAGTGGGCGTAGCCGGGACGACGGCTCTGGGTGCGGTTGATCCCATAGAGGAGCTCAGCGAAGTGGCTCTGGAGAAAGGCGTTTACCTCCACGTGGACGCGGCCTTCGGCGGCATGGTCTTGCCGTTCCTCAAGGAACTGGGATACGAGGTCCCAGAGTTCGACTTCAAGCTCGATGGCGTATGCTCGATCACCGTCGACCCCCACAAGATGGGCCTAGCCCCGATACCAGCCGGGGGGATATTCTTCAGAAATGAGGAGCTCGTCGAGCCGATAACCTTCGAAACCCCTTACTTAGCCGGAGGAGGGGTCAGGAGCTTCACCATAACTGGCACGAGGCCGGGAGGGCCCATAGCGGCTGTGTGGACCCTCCTGAGGGTCTTAGGGAAGAGAGGTTACAGAGAGGTGGTGAAGAGGTGCATGAAGTTGACGGAGGTGCTGGTAAGAAGGGTTGAGGAGGAAGAGGAGCTGGAGCTCTTGATGAGGCCGGTCATGAACATAGTCGGCGTCAGGGCCAAGCGACTCAGCGTCAAGGAGTTCTCGCTGAGGATGAGGAAGTTGGGATGGCTGCTGTCGGAATTCCCGACCCACCTGAGGGTAATCCTGATGCCCCATCACACGGAGAGGCTTGTCGGAGAGCTTTTGAGGGACCTAAGGAGGGCCGCTTTGAGGAGCCACGTAGAGCTGAGGGCAACTTTAAAGGCCTAGGACGATAGATTAAGCGCGTGGGCTCTGAGGACCCCGCGAAGAAGTACTTCCACCCCTCGATAACCGACAGGGAGAGGGCCATTTTCGAGGCAGGCATAGCCCTAGGGGCCCTGTACCATCAGTTCGTGGGCCTCCCCATAGCCAATAGAGAGGATGTGCTCAAAGCAGTCAAGGAGGCCATAGAGAAGACAATGTCGTTGCAACCGTTTAGGGAGAAGGTCGAGGTGCGCTTGGACGTGAGCTCCATCAAGGGAGGGGGCGGAGGCCCCTATGATTACTCCTCGCTCAAGGGCGATGCCATCGATGCGAGGGTCGTCGTGAGGTACGGCTCCGCGAGGGTCAGGGCGAGGGTACGATTCGTGGAGGAGCTGGGCTTCAACCTGATGTACGTGGAGGACGTGGAGGACCTTGAGTCTGAGCAAGATTAAATAACCTCCGGCCTTTCTGGGATTTCGAGCGGAACGATGCGCGCGATATTCAAGGGCCTCTGCCCCAACTGCGGTGGAGACATAACCGACGCTAGGTTGCTAGCGGGCTTGCCGTGCGACGAGTGCCTGCCCGACGGCGAGGACCTGAAGGGCCTCCTCGACCTGGCCAAGTTGTCGTTCCTCGACTTCGAGCTGAAGCTCGGGGAGCTCTTGGAGGCTAGGGGCAAGCTGGCGGGCCTCAAGGAGCAAGTCGCCTTAGCACGCAAGCTAAAGGACTTCGAGAAGTTCTTCAGCGACGTCACCGGGAAGAAGATGTGGAGTGCGCAGAGGACGTGGGCCAAGAGGGCCCTGTCGGGGCTCAGCTTCGCTGTCATAGCCCCAACGGGCGTCGGGAAGACCCTCTTCGCCGTGACGCTGACGCTTTACTATGCCAAGCAGGGGAAGAGGATCCTCTTCATCCTGCCGACCGTGGTGCTCGCGAACCAGGTCTACGAGTGGTTAATTAAGTACGCTGAAAGGGCTGGGCTCGGCCTGAGGGCCTTGCCGCTCTTCGGCGGACATGTCAAGGACAAGGAGGGGGCCTTCGACTCCATGAAGAGGGGAGAGGTGGACGTCGTCGTGACCACGCCCATGTCCTTAGCGAAGAACTTCGAGAAAATGGTTGGAGCTAGGTTCGACTTAGTGGTCGTCGACGACGTCGACGCGCTACTTAGGAGGTCGAAGAACATAGACAGGGTCCTGAGCCTAATGGGCTTCTCACAAGAGGCCGTAGGCCTGGCCATGAAGTTGATCAGGGAGAGGGCCAGGCTTCTCGAGCTGCTGAAGGCTGGGCGCAAGGAGAAGTTTGAGGAGGTCAGGGCCAAGCTGGAGGAAATGAACTCTGAGCTCAAGTCCATGGTCTCGAACAACGGCTTCGGCCAGCTCATAGTCTTGAGCGCAACCGGTCGAGCGAGGGGGCTGAGGGTCAAGCTATTCCGAGAGCTCTTAGGCTTCGAGGCTGGCACGATAATGGAGTACATGAGGAACATCCAGGACTGCTACTTAGAAGTCGAAGGGAATAGGTTCGAGGACTTGATGAAGACCATCCTTGACCTGGTGAAGAGGCTTGGGGGCGGGGGCTTGGTATACGTCTCTTACGACTTGGGAGCGAAGTACGCCCAAGCACTAACCGACTTCTTGATCTCGAACGGCGTCAGGGCCGCCTTCGCCAAGTCGGGCGTGAGGGGCATAAGGAAGCTCATAGAGGGGTACGCCAGAGGAGAGATCGACGTATTGGTGGGGGTCGCGAGCTACTATGGGGTGATAGTAAGGGGGCTCGACCTCCCCGAGAGGGTCAGGTACGCCATTTTCGTCACTGTCCCCAAGTTCAAGTTCACCTTGGACTCGGAGGAGAGCCACCCGATTAGGCTCCTTCAGATAATGTCCGTCCTGCAGACGATAGTCGAGGGCGACGAGGCGTTCCACCTAGCTAAAATGGTAGCTGAGATGAGGCGGCACGCCCTCAGGCTCGGGTACGAAGAGGCGAGGCTCTTAGCTGACGCCCTTCGCAGAGGAGTCAAGCTCGAAGGTTACCTAGAGGAGGTGCGGAGGCTCTTCGACAACGCTAGAAGCTTGATGGTCGAGCTACTGAAGAGAGAGGACGTCAAGAGGAAGTTCCTCAGGAGTCCAGCAATAGACGTGAGAGAGATAGAGGGCAAGCTCTACATGTTCATACCCGACGTCATGACGTACATACAGGCCAGCGGCAGGACTTCTAGGATGTATACCGGAGGGCTGACGAAAGGGCTCAGCATAGTGGCATACCTGCCCGAGGACCGCAACGCCCTCAACAACCTGATCAGGCAAACGAAGATCTACATAGAGGACGTGCAGTGGAGGTCCCTCTCCGAGGTCGACCTAGACGAATTGGTCAAGGAAATAGACCGAGATAGAGAGAGGGTTAGGAGTTCCTTGATGGGCGAGGCCGAGGAGTTAAAGGAACCGGTCAAGAGCGCCTTGATGATCGTCGAGAGCCCTACCAAGGCTAGGACGATCGCCAACTTCTTCGGAAGACCGTCGAGGAGGGTCTTGGGACCCCTGAGGGTCTTCGAGGTCTTCGCCGGGAACTACCTCCTAAGCATAGTTGCGACGAGGGGGCACGTCTACGACCTCGTGACTGAGGACATAGGCAAGTACGGCGTGCTACTGCTCGATGAGCGCTACGTCCCGATATACAGCACGCTCAAGAGGTGTAAGAGGTGCGGCTACCAGTTCACAGTCGACAGCGACCTATGCCCTAGGTGCGGGTCCAGCTACATAGTAAGAGCGGACGACGTAGTGAGGCTAATCAGGAGGGTAGCGAGCGAGGTTGACTTGGCGTTCGTGGCCACGGACCCCGACGTCGAGGGCGAGAAGATAGGCTGGGATGTCGCTTGCGCGATAGCCCCCTACCTCGCTGAGGTGAAGCGAAGTGAGTTCCACGAAGTCACGAGGAGGGCTGTCTATGAGGCCCTCAACAACCCGCGAGAACTAAGCATACCAATGGTCGAGGCCCAAATAGTCAGGAGGGTGGAAGACAGGTGGATCGGGTTTAGCTTGAGCCAGTGGCTCTGGAGCTTATTTGAGAAGAAGTGGCTAGGGGCTGGCAGGGTCCAAACCCCCGTCCTGGGATGGATAATCGAGAGGTGCGACGAGTGGAAAAGGAACGTAACGAACTTCGTGGTGGTGGACGTCGAGGGAGGCCTTCGACTTTACTTCGACGTCCCCCTGCCCTACAGGGAGGTCAAGGAGTCACTGCCGAAGATTAAGGAGTCCGAGGTCGTCGTAGAGGACGTGGCGTTCGAAGAGGTTGAGCTTAGCCCCCCGCCTCCATTTACCACTGATGAGTTGCTCTACGTCGCCTCAGCTAAGGGCTTCAGCTCAGCCGAGACCATGAGGATATCGCAGGAGCTCTTCGAAATGGGCTTCATAACTTACCACAGGACTGACAGCACAACGGTCTCGGACGTTGGAAAGATGATAGCGAGGGACTACCTCCAGGGAAGGTACGGAGACGGATTTAAGGACTGGTTTGTGCCGAGGGACTGGTTTAAGGAGGGCGCCCATGAGTGCATAAGGCCGACGAGGCCGGTCGACGCCCCGACGCTCCAGCGCATGGTGATGGACGGTTCGATAACGACCATCACGCCGCTGACGATGAGGCATTACAGGCTCTACGACCTGATATTCAGGAGGTTCGTGGCGAGCCAGATGAAGAGGGCCGTGGTCACGAGGGCGAAATACACCTTCAGTCTTGAGGTCAATGGGGTCAAGTACCTCGCCACTCAAGAGGGCATAGCCGAGGTCAGGGACCCTGGGTTCTTGGACGTCCTCGGCTACAAACTATTCAATAAGTACGATAAGGGGTGTAGCCTCAAGGTCGAGAGCGTCGAGATCAGGAGGGCCTCTAGGATACCGCTCTACAGAGAGGGGGACGTCGTCAGGCTCATGAGGGAGAGGGGGATAGGCAGGCCCTCGACGTACTCCAAGATCATAGAGGGGCTGATAAAGCACAAGTACGTGGTCAAGAACAAGTGGGGCGGGCTCGTGGCGACAGCCTTGGGCAGGAAAGTGTACGAGCAACTCGTGAGCAGGTTCAAGGAGCTAGTGTCCGAGGAGACGACGAGGGAGCTTGAGGAGAAGATGAGCTTGATAGAAATGGGCAAGCTGGACTACCAAGGCGTGCTCAGGGTCCTAGCCAACCAGCTCGACGAGATGTTGAGAGGGGCAGGGAAGGTTGAGGTTTTCTCGAAATAAGCTGGCTTGGTGCATAACCGGAGCTGGCCACCACCTCTTCGAGAGCATAGAGGTCATGGAGGAGCTCGCAACTAGGGGCTTCGACATAACGGTCTTCATATCCCAAGCCGGGCTCGAGGTAATCAGGATGTACGGCCTCGAGAAGAGGCTGAGGGCTATAGCCGACGGTAGCTACTACAGAGAGCTGGTGACCCCGAGCGACGGAGCCAGCTGTAGCAAGGCCGGAAGGTTAAGCATGGGAAGGTACATAGCGCTCGTGGCATCGCCAACGACCGCGAACACGGTCGCCAAGGTCGTGAACGGAATAGCAGACACGCCTCCAACCATAGCGATAGCCCAAGCTCTCAAGGGAGGGGTCCCCGTCTTCGTGGTCCCAACGGACGCCGAGCCCGAGTACGAGACAGAGACGCCGCACGTAGTCGACAGAGACTTATGCCAAGCCCATAGATGCGGAGAGTGCAGGCCTTCGAAGTCCTGCCCAACAGGGGCGTTCGAAATCTTGGAGGGCTTGGGTCACATAGACCTGTCCAAGTGCATTGGTTGTTCACTTTGCCTTCGCGAGTGCCCCTTCGGCGCGGTCAAGTTCAGGGTCAAGGTCAGGGCGAGGAGCAGCTCCAGTGGACTTGGAAAACGTCAGGAGGCTGTCATCTATGAAGGGGGTGGTATTGTTGAGGAGGCCAAGAGAAGTATTGCAGGAAGTGGAGAAACTGCTTACAACGCTACCATCTTCTAAGGGCTTTATGGGGCGGACGTGCCATTAAAGAGGTTAACATGTTTATACGTGGTCCAAAGCTCATGACAGCAAGGCTCTCTCCTCGAAGTTAAGGATAGATATGTGGGCGGGATGGCTAAGTTTAGCTTGGGCGATGTACCTGACCATGCATCGATAGCAAGACGCCGTGAACATATATAAA
>JGI20130J15133_1003750_pt1 | contig 10318 bp, 12 predicted proteins | sample WasSprMetagenome_FD_15133 | JGI IMG/M metagenome (IMG submission 15133) | reverse complement strand
TAGTAAAGTAAATTATAATAGAAATAACAATTATAAGAGGACTGCTTAATGCCAGTCCTATAAGAGAACCAACTATATCTATGAGACGCTTAAGTTTTAATGTTTTCATATTCCTTATTTTATCATTATTCATAGCTTTAGTAGACTCTTATACAGATCCGTATATCTGGTTACAATTTTCTTTAAATCATATTCCCTTATAGCCTTTTCTCTTGAATAATTCCCAAAATTCTTCCTTAAATCATAATCTGAAATAAGTCTTTCTATTGCCTTTTCTAAAGCCTTTATATCTTTAGGAGGTACAAGATAACCATTCTTCCCATCTTCTACTACCTCCTTGCAACCAATAGTATTCGTAGTGATAATTGGCTTCCCCATAGACGCAGCCTCTAAAAGTGTTCTAGGTATTCCTTCTCTATAAGAGGGTAAAATAAAAATATCACATAATGCCAAAAGCTCTTTAATATCATCTCTCCACCCTAAAAATTTTATAATTCTTTTATCTATATAAGTTTGTAAGACTTCTTTTGAAATATTATAAGGATTTCCAGGATCAAAATCTCCAACTAACAGAAATTCTACTTTATCGTCATACTTTTGTTTTAAAATTTTAGCAAGGTTAAGATATTCCAAAATACCTTTATGGATTAACAACCTTGCTATCATAAGCATTATTACAGAATCTTCTCCAATTTGTAAGTTATCTTTTAACCTCTTAATATATGAATTGTCAACTTTATTAGGATCAAATAAATCAGTATCTACTCCTACACTCTTTATTAAAACAACTTTATCTTCTGGAATAATCTTTCTCTTTACTAAATACATCATATCATCTGGATTTATAACTATCACTTTATCTGATAATCTAGAAGTAAAAAATGAGAGTAATTCGATTATAAATCTTACCATCTTTGATTTGATAGATTTTTCTATATATAAAGAACCCAATCCATCAATTGTATTTATTATAATAGGAACTCGAACTAGTCTTCCAGCTATTGTTCCGTATATATTAGGCTTATAATTAAAAGTATGAAGAATATTTACTCCTAAATTTTTTAGAACTATATATAACTCATTTATAACCTTAAGCTCTTTAAAAGGATTTAAACTTTTTCTATCAATATTATATTCTATATGTTCTATTCCAAAATCTTTAAATTTCTCTGATACTCTACCTTTAGGACATATAACATAGACCTTCCACCCTTCTTCTACTAACTTAATCATCACAGGCAATCTAAACAGATACAGATTGAAGTCTATATGGGATAGAAAGGCTATACTATACATACAAGGTCCTCCTGACAAGATATAAAATAATACCTGTCACAAAAGGCTATTATAATTCCATAATAAATCCAAAAAGAATTTAACTTAAGGAGAGATGAGACCATCATACCATTAATAGGCAATGTAATTAAACCCAAAAATAAGCCTAATGATATATTCCTTATATAATCAGGTAATTTTGAGTTTCTATATATTCTTATCAACATACGTAATGAGTCTATTAATAAAATAACATATACAACAAAGGTAAAGATGCCAAAATTAGTAAATATTTCTAGTAACCAATTATGACTATTACCAGGTAATCCAGCTTCCATTATATAGAAAGAATCTCCTCCAGCTCCTACCCCAAATAAGTAAGTCTTCATTATCAAATTTAAATCATATAACATTAACTCAAATCTATAACTACTTAAACTCTCATCTTGCGAGTTAAATGACAATTGGGTTATAAATTGATTAATTACTCGAGTACTAATATTATATTTTGATATTAATTCTATAAAATACCCTATATTGAAAAGGACAATCAAACTCACAGAGATAATACATATCACTGTTAATTTACTAACCCCTGTTTTTGGATACCTTGATGTTAGAAAAATAAACAGAATAGATTCAAAAAATATAGAAAATAACCCTAAAACAGAGCCTGTAAAAAGAAGCAAAAATATACTTAACAGAATGATACTTAAGACTGTAAATTTATTTTTAAACATATTGTAAGCAAGAAGTATAGGATAAAAAATTGTTATAATATAAGCAAATTCGTTGAATCCATAAAATGAGAATGCGCCTATATTTTCAAATTCTACAGAATATCCAGTTTCGAATTTTACTATATTAAAAATTTGGAGAAGAGCTACAATCTCAGAAAATATAAACAACTTAATTAAAAAGTGAACGTAATTGACAATTTTTTCCCTAGTAATAAAAGTTATTACTATTGAAAGGACAACTTGAGAAAACAAAAGAAGTGAATATCGAAGGCTAAGCGCATTGCTCGGTGCCCAAAATATAGATATAAATGAATATGTGCTGAGAAAACCTAAAAAAATAATATTTTCTTTTAAAATTTTACTTATTTTTAAAACAAGTTTACTTTTCGCAAAGAATAAGCATAACACAAGAATAACAAAAATAGGAAAGAAAATTCTATAATATAAATAAGCTGGGAGATCTAGTAATAATATTGCATTACTGCCTATCATTGCTAAAAATATAAATAATTTATTTACTAAGCCTAAAAAACTATCTAAAGCTATCATAACACCTCTATTTAACAATTAAAGAATAAACTTTCGTAAAAAGAGTGCCAATGCTTTCATAAGAAAAATGATTTTTAACGTAATTAACCATTTCCAAAGTGGGAAATTTATAATATGTATCTAACATTATATTTATAGCATTACTTAAACTTTCTATATCTCCTGGAGGGACAAATATTCCATAATTGCGAGGTACTAATTCATTAATTGGAGGAATATCTGTTGTTATTACAGGTTTCCCATTTCCGATAAATTCTAAGACACTTATGCCAAAAGTTTCGTATAAACTTGGTTGGACTCCGAAATCACATCTTTCAATATATTTACAAATTTCATTTTCTGTTTTTACTCCCAAAAATAAAACATTGTTCTCCAACCCCATATCCTTAGTCATTTGTTTATAACACTGTAACTCTTCTGCATCGATTCCACCAATCACCTCGAGTAAAAAATCTGACCTTCTAGATTTTAACAATCTCAGAGCATTCAGAAGAAAATGTAATCCCTTAACTTTAAAATTCAAACCTATAAACAATAAGATCTTAATTTCTTTATAATCTGCTTTATTAAGCCTATTAAATGAAATCTCAACTACATTAGGAATTACAAATATCTTCTCTCTATTCACACCTAATAAATTTATAGCATTAGCCATATAATTACTCACAGGACAAACCATATTTACATTTCTTAAAAGAAACTTGCCTAAAGTTTTTATAATTACCCTTCTAACTACTGGATTTTTTCTAATATATCCACTCCAGTGTTCATTAGTAATGATTGGCAATTTAGAAATCTTAGAGATTATGAAAGCTGAAATACCAACAATAGAAAGAATAGAACAGGTATTTATCAAATCCACTTCATTTTTTATAATAACTTTTATAGATGTAAAGATTACTCCAAGCATCTTAATCATCTTATTAACAAAAGAAGGGATTCTTTTATTGACAATTATTTCAAACGTCTCAATATTATCATCTCCATTTAAATGATTTATTTTGAGAATCTTTTCGACTTTGCCTGATGAAGCATATACAAGTATAACCTTATTGTATAAGGCTATAGCTCTCACATGTTTTTTTACAAATACTGCTGAATAAGGATTCTCTTTTGTTGGAAACCATCCAGGTATATATAAAATTTTATAGCTTATTTTCTTGTTCATTCAATATCTCATTAAATATTTCAGTAAGTCTTTTTATACAATTTTGAGAATAAAATTGAGAAATATATTCTATGTTAGGATTAATTTTAACTTCGCCCTTTGATTTTAAAAAATATAGTTTATAAATAAAATCTGACAATTCTTCAATTTGGTCATTTCTAAAGAAGACACCTGAGTTAGATTTTTCTATTATCTCTTTAGCTTCACCTTCAGAACCTATACCGAGGATAAATTTTTTTATCCCTAAGTATTCATAAAGTTTACCAGGAACAAAAATATCATCATACTCTCCCACAATAAGCAAAAGTACATCAGAACTTCTAAGGAAGGTAATAGCAGTTTTCCAGGGAACATAATCAATTATCTCTATAACATCCTTCAAATTAAGTTTTTCAACTGTTTCGGTTAAATCAATTTTTGAAGCCCCTATAAACTTAACATTGATTTTTGATCTTAACTCAGGTTTTTTCTCTAATAATAAAGCTAATGCATTAAGAAATACATGGGGATTTCTATGTCCGTAGAAAGTTCCTGTATAAGTAATAATAAGACGATGCTTATCAAGCTTACCTTGTAAATCTACATCTTTGAAATCTTCAGGGTCAAAGCCAATTGGTATATAAGAAATTTTTTCTTTATATAAAGGATACTTAAAAGATATATAATCTGCAAACCTCCTCGTACAAAAAATTGCTCTATCTACATATGTCATTAGCCATCTTTCTAATTTTGAATTAACAAATTTATTTAAGAGTGGAGACACGTTATAAGGATTATCTGTCCAAGGATCTAAAAAATAAGAAACTAAAGGCTTTCCAAATCTTTTTTTTAGCATTGTTCCTACTAAACTTGTAGAAAATGCAGGACTTATAGTAAATATAACATCTATCTTTTCATATCTCAATATATTTTTTGCTTTAAAATACGCAAATGGAATCCAACTCACTCTTTTATCAGGAATAAACAAATAACTATTTAAAAATCTTAATACAGGATCTAAAATTCTCTTTAAAGATTCTCTTTTCTTTTTATAAATATTCTTATCATTATTTCTATCATTTACTTCAATCTGATCAAATCTAGGCAATTTAAAAGAAGATACCCTATAAATTCTTAAAGCAGAAAAATCTATATGTTTTTCTAAAGTTCTATCAATAATCCAAAAATCATTAGTTTTGACAGTAAGAATTATAGGTTGCCAATTGAAAATTCTTAAATATTTTATTAATTTAAGGACATATTGTACACCAGCACCTCCAGCTGGAGGAAATAGATCTGTAATTATCAATAAATTCTTCTTCTCTTTTAAATCTTCTTTTAACATGATCTTTACCTTCCTTTTTTCAAAAGCTCTAAGTATATGTCTCTTTCTTTTGCTTCTCCATCTAATTCTTCAATAAGTTTCTGTCCCTTCAGACCTAATTCTTTTCTAAAGTTTGGATTTTTAATAAGTTTATTAAAGGCTTCTGCAAATCCTTCAGGAGTATTATCTACAACAATACCTACTTCATCCACTAATTCTCTTCCCTTCTCTTTTTCTAACTTTCCAGTAACAACAGGCAAACCCGCTGCCATAGCTTCTAAAACAGGGATACTTACTCCTCCATAAAACATACCTGTGGCATATATATCCGCAGAGTGATAATATTTGTGAATCTCAGTATTAGGAACCCTTGGAATAAAAAGGACTTTATTTTCTAAATGGAGCTTTTTAACTAAATTTTCAAGATATCTCTGGTAAAATTTCTGAGGAGAAGGATCTTGTCCTATTAATACTAATTTAGCATTTACATTAACCATTGCCTTGATAAGTACTTCTTGATTTTTTTCTGGTATTAGCCTTCCAACATTTAATATAATAATATCCTCACCAAATAGTCTTTCATTTGAATTCTGCCTAAATCTAGGCAGATCAACTTTATTATAAGCTAAAAAAACATTTTTAGCTCCTCTCCTTATTGCCCATTCAAGTGCAAATTTATACTTTCCTATAACAGCATCAGCTTTTTTTAAAGTCTTAGGACAAATGAAATAGTTAAGGTACAAATAATAAAATGCTCTTAAAAGATCTTTCTTCTTAAACCATTCTCTTATTAGATCTTTTTCGTAATCTCCATGAACAGAAACAACAGTTGGGATCTTCAGTTTGTTGCCAACATAAGTTGCAATCCAACCCTCTATAGTAGGATTATAAGCTCTAATTAAATCTGGTCTTATATCTGCTACAACTTTAAGCGCTCTCTTTGCTGCTGATATTGGACAAAATCTTTCATAGATTCCATATCTTCCCATAGGAATAATCTCTGTTTTGGCATTACCAACTCCAATAGAGATATCTTCAGGATTTACATCACTATCAGAAAAAACTATAAAAATAATTTCTGTGAATAAATTTTTAGGATTATAATAATTTGGAATCAAAGATCCCTTTTTCATTATATTAATTAGGGGCTCATTAGGAAATATACACAGCTTCATAAAAATAGCTCCTTTCTATATTTTTTCTCTCAGATCTTTATACCACTTAATCAGCCTTCTTAATCCTTCTTCTAAGTTTACATTAGGCTGATATCCCAAAATCTTTTTCATCTTCTCTATGGAAGGTACTCTTCTCTTAACATCTTCATAGTTCTTTGAAAAAGAAGTGTATGGTACATATTTAATTTTGAGCTCTGTATTAACCCCAGAAAACTTATGCATAAGCTTCGCGAGATCTAAAATGCTTATCACTTCTTCAGTGCCTATATTTATTATTTCTCCTATAGTCTCTTTTCTTTCTATAGCTCTTACAGTGGCTTCAGCTGCATCTTTAATATAAATAAAGCATCTCGTTTGAGAACCATCACCATGAATTTCAATAGGTTGATTTTTAAAAATTACCTCTAAAAATACTCCTTGAGGCCCACTCCACCAGTTTAAGTATTGCCTCTCACCATAAGTTCCAAAATATCTAAGTATAACAATTTCTAAATTATATTCATCCTGATAAGCAAAGGCTAAATGTTCATCAAATAATTTTGAAACTGCATAAGCCCACCTTCTACTTGTACTAGGACCTAATATTAAATCATTATTTTCTTTAAAAGGAATTTGAGGACTCTTCCCATAAACATCAGAAGTGGAACCGATTATAACTTTAGCTCTCCTTCTCTTTGCAAGTTCTAAAATATTAATAGTCCCTTGTGTATTTAATATTAGTGTATTCATCGCACTAGAATATCGAGGTATTTTATAGGCAGCCAAATGTAATATTACATCAATAGAATCTACTTCTTGAAATAAGATGTCTTTTTCCAAAATATCTAACTTTTTAAATTGAAATTTGGGATTTCCTAAATTGTGTCTTATATTTTCAATGCAGCCAGAGCTAAGATTATCTATACATAAAACATTATACCCTCTATCTAACAATATATCACATACATGAGACCCTATAAATCCAGCACCACCCACAACAAGGACTTTCATTTTATATTCTCCTTTCAGTACACTATTAACTTTACTTTTACCCTATATACTTTTTAAAATCCATATTTACTCTATAAGATATCATAAAATTATTAGAGTAATATTAAGAAGTAAAACATTTAATCTTAACCTCAGCCTTAATCTATCCATCTTTCCTCTCTCAGCACCTCTACCATCTTCTCTGCTGAATACTCATCTTTAAAATCTACCTCTTCTCCTGGTCCTATACTCTTTACTGCAGATATAATTCTATCACAATCTGCCCCTACAAGTCTATTCCATCCAAACTTCACTGTCTCAACCCATTCTGTCTCATCTCTTAATGTAATACAGGGGACTCTTAGCCAGAAGGCTTCCTTTGGATGCCTCCTGAATCTGTAAGAATCGCCCTCGCATTCTTCTCTAATTTTATCATATCCAGATATCCTACTGGTTCTATAACCTGAATCTTCTCTAGAAGAGATTCAAGATTATACTCCTTTACTCTATTCTTAGTCCTTGGATGTATAGGAAAGATTACTGGTATATCCAGTTGAGATAATGCGGTTAAGATATTCTTTAACCTCTCATAGTTATCAGTATTCTCTGCCCTGTGGATGGTAACTAGATAGTATTCTTCAGGCTTGAGATTAAGCCTCTCTAGGATCTTACTCTTTGTCTCACTTATCTTTGAAAAGTGCATCAGAGCATCAAACATTATGTCTCCAACAAGATAGACCCCTTCTGTTATTCCTTCTCTTTTTAAGTTTTCTACTGCTGTCTCAGTTGGGCAAAAGAGGATATCTGATAGATGGTCTGCCACAATCCTATTAATCTCTTCTGGCATATCTCTATTGAAGCTCCTAAGTCCTGCTTCCACATGGGCTAATTTTATATGAAGCTTAGAGGCAGAAAGAGCTCCTGCCAATGTGGAGTTTGTATCTCCATAGACTATAACTAGATCGGGCTTTTCTTTTAGAAGGACCTCTTCTATAGCTATAAGCATCCTTCCAGTTTGACTTCCATGAGAACCCGAACCAATTCCAAGATTATAATCTGGCTCTGGAATNTCAAGCTCTTTGAAGAAGAGATCACTCATATTGTCGTCATAATGCTGACCTGTATGGACTATAACCTCTTTAAAGCCCTCCTCTCTTAATCTCTTAGATAGAGGGGCAAGCTTTATAAATTGAGGTCTTGCACCAACTATAGAGACTATACTAGGTCTTCTGCAAACTGTCTTTCTCTCTTTTATCAAACTCAAGCCTTATTACTCCAGTAATCTTTTAAATTCTCCATAGTCTATCCCAATCTGCTTTAAGATACCTTTATAGGTAATTCTATATTCTCACCTTCTAAGTAAAGTTCGACAGCTTCTTTTAAATTTTTTATCGCCTCATCAACAGTCTCTCCAAATGAGGAAACCTCAATATTTAGACATCGAGCAACATAATATTTACCTTCTTGCCATAAAATAAAATCTATTTCTTTCAAACTCTTAACCTCCATTCTTTAGCTCATGACAGATAATATTCTATCATAATCCGCCCCTACAGGTCTATTCCATCACGATGGACAAACGATACGCTTGTCCTACCAATGATTATTTACTACACAAAAAGTTAAAAATCGCTACATTTCTCTTTCTATAGGGACTACCTCTTAGTAAAGCTATTACTCTCCAAGTATTTCTTTAAATAATTCCTCATTTATTCCTGCCTGTCTTAATATCTCCTTAAAAGTTCCCTTGGGAATATCTCTCTTACCTTTATGGCTTAATCGAACTTGAAGGATCGTCCCATTCTCAAGAATCTTTTCCCAAGTTTCATGTTTCCTACTTCGAACCTTTATAAAACCTAATTTACTTAATACATAACGAACCTCATCATAATTATATGTAGCCATATTGTACTTTAATCAGCCGATAAATTTCCCATAGATCCTTACATTTTAGAACTTCTTCTATGTATGGTTTATGATGGGCACGATTAGAGCTCTTTATAAACAGCTCTTCTCTTTCTTTATAATCCTCGGCATATTCTTTTATCATCTCAACTATTGCTCTCAGTGCTCTTCAGGTGTATCCATCTCAGTTACTAGGTCTAGTTCTATACATTTTGCCATATATCTTTCTTCATCTTTAAGGATAAAAACTGTAAGAATAGGAATACCGACCTTCTCTTCCAATATTTTAGAAAGATTATTCATTGGCATAATTCTAATCCTCTCCCTTCTCTATTATAAGCCATCTACTCCTTTTCTAGAAATGAACAAAAGCTTTCTAACTCTTCTACTAATTCGTTGAAAATCATTTCTAACCTTTCCATCAAAATTTTTATCCTATCAATCCTTAACTTATAAGCATAGACATTCCTAACAATATGACGAAATGCTCTATATTTAGAGAGCTAAAAACTTTTCCACTACACCTTTATACCTTCTTTCTCGATTACTTCTCTTAAAAATTCCTTACAATCTTCTATATCTAATAGATCGATCTTAAAATCTGGACTAAGAGATATAACGTCGGCCACAGCTTTTAGATACAAATCTGACGGTATCCCCGAAACTGCTATGTCTATATCAGACCATCGATTAAAACGAGAAAAGTCTGTCAAAGAACCAAAGATTATTACTTCCTTAGCCTGACACTTTTTATAAAGTATCTCAGAAGCCTTTATAACTATACTCCATGCATCTTTGAACCTCTCTCTCAAAAACTCCTTCTCTCTATCTTCTCTCTTCTTTAAAGCTTCCCAGTATTTTTCTATCTCATCTTGGGTTAAATCTCTAATTGTCTTAGGCATAGATATCTTGCCTTCCTCTTTTACTCCACAGCTTTCTTTACATCATCTACAACTTGTTCAAAGTTTAATAGGTCCATTGTATCATCTTTCATAGCCATCGCATAGATTCTATTCTTCGTTAGATATGTCACTAGGTCTTCTGGTATATATAAAGAGGAAAATATCGGTATTATCTTCTTACCCTTATACTCTGGAAAATAGTCGTAGATCTCTTTTAAGACATTGATAAACTCATTTATGTATTCTATCTTTGGGTTAGACTTTGTCTCATTGATTATTACCTTGTCATCGCATACCGCTATTACATCAAACTCCCTGACCTTACTTGCATC
>JGI20130J15133_1003746_pt1 | contig 10332 bp, 10 predicted proteins | sample WasSprMetagenome_FD_15133 | JGI IMG/M metagenome (IMG submission 15133) | reverse complement strand
CTCAAGGCATGGGATAGCCCCTTAGGCATGACGACTGCCCATTGGGTCATCTTGCGATACTTTTCATACCGTAGCTCAACGAGGATTTCTTTTTCGTCTTCTGATAGGTCCCAGTCTACATAGTAGCTAAAGTTATCTGTTGTTTGTTTGGAAAGGGCATGCTTGGTGAAGGTTTTAAAGCCTCGAGTTTTTAGCACGACTTCATCCGTTGCTTTGATTAATTCAATCTTTAGCCTTTTAAAGAATTCATAGTCCCTTTTTCTTGCGCCAAGTGGTGGCTCAGGAATTATCCTATCAATGGTGCCAAGCTCGAGGTTATCCCGGGCGGTTAGCTTTAAGGCTTTAGCCATTTTTTCTACAAGTTCCCTTGGTGGACGACCATCGCGAAGCTTGGCAACGATAGCTGCTGCTCCCTCAGGGCTTATCACTGAATAATAGCCCTTTTCAGCCATGAGCCTAAGGTCTGCTAAACCTATAGCTTCAGCACCGCCTGAACCACCCTCAGATATGAAGGATATCATCGGAACTTGGAGCTTGGACATAGCATAAAGATTCCGAGCGATCTGCTGTGCAGCACCAGGATAATCCTCAATAGGATAAGCGCCTGGAGTAAAGATGAAAAAATGGATGGGTATGCCTTCCGTTTCAGCCATTCGCATATAACGCAAAGCCTTTTCATTTCCCCAAGGAGCTGCGCTACCTCCCCTTCTAAACTCCTCTCCGCTTCCCTTTTCATGACCAATAACCATAACTTGATGCACATGAAAATCATCACCAACTCGCCTGATAAGCATAGCCTTAGCACAAACAACGGCGGGGTCAATGTTGATCTCCCCTTCTCCCCCAAGCTCCACATAGCTATCGTAAACATTCTCTAAAATGTCTTGAAGGGTAAACCTCTGAGGGTGCCTCGCAATCTTAACTATTTCATAAGGGGTAAGGGTTTTTTCTGCAAGGATGGTTAACTCTTCAAGCCTTTTTTCTGAACTCTTAAGCAAAGATTCTATCTCCTCCTCGGAAAGCTCATAAAAATTATCAAAAGCATGCTTGAGCTGAAAGTATACTTCCATAATATCCTCAAAGTCTTCACCTTTGATATCGCGGATGTACTCAGCTCTCTCGAGAAGTTCTTTAAGCCTCTTATGATCTTCGATCCTCATCTTTCCTTTTAACCCATTTTTAGCTTTTTTAAGCCTCAGTAGATGAACTGATAAATAAACCTTAATTTTTCTTTAAGGTAGGTAATGTTGTTTGGAAGGGGCGCTCCATGAGAAGTTTCTCCTTCAATAACCACCTCTGAGAGAAAGGTTTCGCACCTATCAATCAACTGTGTAAAATCCTCTGCATAGATTATAGCTAAAGCAAGGTTTGGGTCGAACTGGGTTGGGATTTCATACCTTTCATTTCTTGGGACATGCGTTCTCATGGTAAGCCAAGGATGGTCAACCCAGTCAAACCTGGTTATGGTCCCACTTACCGGTTGAAACCCCCTCTTCACATCTTCAGCAATCAAACGAAACTCCAGCGCGCATCCTTTAAACTCAATATCCTTTTGAGAATATCCTAGCTTATCCCCTAAAGCTGTTCTAATTTGCTCTTTTATCAGGTTGATCCTTTTTCCATGAACGAAGGAAATCTGAGCGGATATTTCATTTTCTACCTGGATCCTTGTATTGACCTCCATTAGGTAGTATTTCCCTTCAGGAGTTACTAACCACTCAAAGGTGCCNACATTATCGTAGTTGACATGTCTTGCAAGCTTTAGCGAGTGCTCGATAATCTCTGCTTCTATCTTCCTAGGNTCAAAGTTGTAAACCGCAAACTTTCCTTCATAATCAAAGCCTGGGGCAACTTCGATCCTTTTTTGTTTAAAAGGGCTTTGAATGGTGCAGTTTCTTGTGCCAAAATGCACATATTCCCCATTCTTTGTGCCAAGGACCTGCACTTCTAAATGCTGAAAAACTGGAATCTTTGCCTCTATTATCACCCCTTCATCTCCAAAAAGACGCTTAGCATAAGCTCTAACTCTTCTAAAGACGGGTCTGAGCTCAACAAGGTCTTTTACTTCTTCAATCCCCATTCCACCGCCGCCGGCAACGGCTTTCACAAGCAATGAAGTATTTTCGACGCCTTGGCATCTAAGTTCATCTAAAAGTTTCTCTGCCTCAATCTCTGCTTCTACCTCGTTGTAGATGGGGTGTATTGTCCCTGGGATAACAGGGACCCCTACTTCAAGGGCAATCCGCTTCATCGTAAGCTTGTTGCCAAGGTCACGAATGGCTTCCCAGTTTGGTCCGATAAAGATTAGCGGTCTTTCCCTTTTCACAACCCTTCTTGCAAAGCGATAGTTCTCGGACAAGAACCCATACCCCGGATGAATAGCCGTACACTTAGCATAATCCGCTACACAAAGCAAATCGTTCATGTCTCGATAATCTGAGATGCGATACTTCTCTTTGGCAAGCTTAACATGAAGGGATCCTTCATCCCCTTTAGTGTAGACACAGACATAATCTAGTCCAAGCTCTTCACAAGCTTCCATAATCCTTAGGGCTATTTCCCCACGATTGGCTATAAGGACTTTATCTTTCATAAGAAGACCTTAAGCTCTAAAATAGTTCAAAATCTCTAAGCTTGATTTGATGCCTTCGATCCGGACCAACTGAGACGAGGTAGATGGGAACACCCAAGTAGCTTTGAATAAACTGAAGATAGGCTTGAGCGTTTTTCGGGAGGTCTTCAAAACGGGAAATTTGAGAGAGGTCTTCATCCCAGCCCTCAAACTCTTCATACTTTGGTTCAACCCGGCTTAACTCATCAAGGGTTGACGGGAAATAATCCACTTCCCTGCCATCTATAATATAGGAGACACAAACTTTAATTTTCTTCAACCCTGAAAGGACATCAAGCTTAGTTATAGCGATGGAAGAAAGACCGTTTAATCGGACAGCAGTCTTGACCATCACTAAATCAAGCCAACCACATCTTCTCGGTCTTCCGGTTGTTGAACCGAACTCCCCACCTTTTTGTCGTAAATATTCTCCAATTTCGTTTTTTTGCTCTGTAGGGAATGGTCCCTCCCCTACGCGGGTAGTGTAGGCTTTAACAATGCCCATCACGTGGTCTATTTCAGTTGGTCCAACCCCTGAGCCACAGCAGGCGTTGCCTGCTAAGGTGTTTGAGGAGGTGACATAAGGATAGGTTCCAAAGTCTATGTCAAGGAAGGTACCCTGAGCTCCCTCAAAAAGAAGGTTTTTCCCTTCCCTTTTTGCCTGATAAAGTATGGAGGATACATCTTTGATATGAGGTCTTAGGGCTTCACCGTAGCTAAGATACTTCTCAACAATATCTTCATAGGAAAGGGGCTCGGCTGATAGGTAACGAAGAAGCTGGTTCTTCTCCTCAAGCACCACCTCTAACTTTTCCTTAAAATACATTGGATTGAGCAAATCTATCATTCTGAAGCCTCTTCTTCCCACCTTATCCTCGTAGCATGGACCGATACCTCTTCCGGTTGTACCGATCTTTCCACCCTTTGCCTTAGCCTCCCGAGCAAGGTCTAAGGCTTTATGATAGGGCATGATGAGATGAGCTCTTTCGCTTATTATAAGCTTTTCAGGACCAATGGGCACCCCTTCCTGTTTTAGCTTTGCTATCTCATCCAATAAAACTTCTGGGTCAACGACTACACCGTTTCCGATAACACAAACTGTATGAGGGTGCAAGATTCCTGAAGGAATTAGGTGAAATATGTATTTTTTGCCGTTGACTACTAAAGTATGCCCGGCGTTGTTCCCCCCTTGAAAACGTATCACATAATGAGCTTTTTCTGTCAGCAGGTCAACGATTTTCCCCTTACCTTCATCTCCCCACTGAGTCCCCACAACGACTACTGCAGGCATAATTTCCCCCTTATGGGTATCAAGAGGTATTATAGCATCAGTTTGTTCGAGGTTCAACCGAGATGGAATACCGTAGCGATGAGAAGCCATTTTTTTGAAAATAAACTATGTTAATAGACAAGGTATTTAAAGGTCTCCAAAAAGCTTTTCATAATCTGACCAAAGCTCTCCTAAGTTAACAGTCTTATAATCTGCCAACTCGAAATCAAAAACCCTAACCTCCTCCCTGCAGAGAAATTCTCTCTCTGAAAGAAGCTCTCTTGCCTTAAGATTGATAAAGATTTGAATTATGTAAGCTTGCCAAAGGGGGACCTTTTCGCGAAACACTGAGATAAGCCTAAGATAAGGTTTATCTTTTATGGACTTAGGGTTTACTTCGGAGATTCGAGCTAAGGCAATTAGGGCGTGGGGAATGTTTTCCTTAAAAGCTAAAAAAGCAATGATGTTTTTGACATAGGCTGAGTATTGGTCTCCGGTGTTTCGTATGACTTCTCCACAGGCTGGAAGGGCACCCCAGGCTGAAGAGGCAGAATCAGCCCCTGCATAAAGGAGCCTTTTAATCAGGTCTAAAACCCTTTGGGGCTCTCGCTTGTTTAAAAGACCTGCCGCCAAGCCTAAACCATAGGAAGAAAGAAGCCTTATTTTCTCTTCAGGATGGTAGAGAAGCTTTTGCAGTTCGTTCAAATTTTTAGGTTCCGCTAAAAGATAATTAACTAAATNAGAAAAATTCCTCTCGCATACGAGATTTTCTAACTCCTGTCGACGAAGCCTTTTTTTAAAAGTTGGGTCAAGAAGCGCTTTGTCTCTCTTAAGTATTTTAGAAAGATTTTCTTTCTTTAGTTCTTGAACATCATCGGCAAGCTTAATAAAAACTAATGCGGAACGAACTTTTCTACCTTTGTCCACACCTTCGGGAAACACAAGATGAGTTTCTGGATCATAGCCTTCTATCCAAATCTCTTTATAATCTTCATCCGGTATCAGGTCCCAAGCTAAATCCCAATCTCCAGAGAGGGCTAAAAGGAGGGCTGAAATAAAAACAGATCCTCTGTCATAGCCTGTTGAAGAAAGAGCATAAACAGCTCCGCATTGACAAACCCCCCCTTCATGCTCCACATAGGGCAAAGGAATAATTTCTGGTTTTTGAATGAAGCTCCCGCAGAATGGACAGGTTGGCGAATAGGGTAGCTTAAGCTTCATTACACATCCGCTCAAACTCAGGATGCACAGGATAGCCAAAATCTTTTGCCTTCCTAAGGTAGTCCTGAGCCAAAGTCTTATCCCCTAAATAATAATAACATACCGCTAAGTTGTTATAAATAACGCCGTTCTCAGGGTCAAGCTCTAAGGCTTTAAGAAGGACATTTTTTGCCGCATCAAAATCTCCCTTTTCAATATAAACGGTTGAAAGATTTATGTAGGGAGAGGGATTATCTGGCTTCAACTCTATGGCTTTTTGATAGCACTCGATGGCCTCATCAAGGTTCCCAAGCTGAAACTCAACCAGCCCAAGGTTGTTCCAGGCTTCAAAGGAACTGCTATAAAACTTTAGCGTAAAGGTAAAAGCTTTTTTAGCCTCTTCGAGCTCCCCCTCTTGGGCTAAAATGATGCCAAGGTTGACCATAGCTTCATAGTGGTAAGGATCAAGCTTTAGAACCTTTTTTAAGGTTTCTTTGGCCTCTTGAAATTTTCCTGCGTTGTAGTATGCTACTGCAAGCCTATGCTGAGCCCAAACGGCGTGAGGATTTTCCATGGCTTCCCTTTCTAATAATTTGATGATTTCTTCTAAACTCATGCCTTCCCCCTTAGTAATTTTCGAGAAGTAAAAATAATCCTAAATCATGAAATTAACAAGGTTTAGAAAGGTCTACATCTTACTTTTACTTGTATTTCCCCTTTTTATCTTTGCTGGTTTCTATTTCGAAGGACTACAACCTCCTTCTCAGAATAAAAACCTGCCTCCTAAAATCATTGAAATTCAGAGAGGAGAGGGACTCATAGATATAGCCCAAAAACTCTATCAAAATGGAATAATAAAAAACCGTGTAGTCTTTATAATCGAAGCCCTGCGTTCAGGTAAAAATAAAGAATTTAAAGCCGGAGAGTATGCCCTTTATCCTTATCAGACTATTAGCGAAATTTTAGACATCCTCTCAAAAGGTAAGGTTTTTCAACACAAAATAACTGTTTTTGAGGGGGCAACCCTGTGGCAAATTGCAGAAATCTTAGAAAAGGAAGGTCTTTGTTCTAAAAAAGAATTTTTAAAATGGGCTGAAAACAAAGAATTCTTACGAGAATTGGGAATACATTCCGATAATGCTGAGGGCTTCCTATACCCTGATACATATTTTTTTGCTAAAAATACCCCTTGTCCTCAGATTATTTCAACGATGGTAAGGAACTTTTGGNGAAAATGGAAATCCATANAGCCCCTTGTNCAAAAAAGCAATCTTACACTACGGGAGATTGTAATTCTTGCCTCTATCGTTGAAAAAGAAGCCTTTTATGATTCGGAAAAGCCCATAATTGCCGCGGTATACCTAAACAGGCTTAAAAAAGGAATGCCCCTTCAGGCAGACCCAACCATAAACTACGCCTTAAAAAGTTTTAGAAGGCTAACTTACAAGGATTACCGTTCAGTGAAAAGTCCCTACAACACCTATTTACACAACGACCTTCCGCCAACTCCCATCTGCAATCCAAGCTTATCCTCTCTTAAAGCCGTGTTAACTCCGGCCAAGGTCCCCTATCTTTACTTTGTAGCAGACGGAACAGGTAAGCATATTTTTTCGAGAACTTACAAAGAACATCTCAAAGCGATCAATGAAGTAAGAAAGGCTCCCCCTACTGAAGAGCTTGAAGCTCTGAATGCAGAAGCTATGGCTAAAAATTCACAAAGGGATAAATTTTCTGTCCTGAGATGACCCTTAATTTTTGGGAACAAATTAGAAAGGGCTTGGCAAGCTTTGCTAAGAGAAGAGAGAAAAAGGGAAGGGTTTGGTGCAACCCCTTTGCTTCACCAGACGGTCGAGGATACCTATTTTGGTCTTGCCATCTTAGACCTTTGTCAATCCTTAGATGAAATCTCTACGGCCAAACATCTTTCTTACCTTTCAACGATTTCCTGGCAGGAGTTACTACCCGAAACTCTTCTCTACTACCTCAAGGCTTTATTTCTGTTAGATGGGGCTATGTCAAACTTAAAAGAGTTAGAGAAGTATTTGGATGAGTTTTTTGGCAAAAGCTACCTCTGTAAAAAGGCTTGCCATACTTTTTAGCATAGCCCAAATTTTAAACCTTAGGGAGCAAAGTGAAAGATTTTCTTTAAAAAAGGTTAAGGAAGGCATTGTACAAGAGATTTTGAAAATACTACCGAAAGAAGAAAAGCTAACCCTTGAGCTCCTTTATTATCTTTTGCTAGTTCTTACCGAGTTTGTTAAAAAAAAATTTAAATTTTGTGATCACCTCTCAAAATCCGGATGGGGGCTTTGGTTTTATGCCTGGGACGACCTCGTCTATGGAAAACACCTACTTTGGTATAAACATTCTTTACTATCTTTACTATTTTAACAGTCTTGAAAAAGAGGTCTCAAAAAAAGCCCTAAGCTTTGTCCTATCTTGCTTAAACGGAGATTTTGGTTTTGGAAGAAATTCTCAAGGAATTTCTTTTTTTTATACTACCTTCTACGGATTATCTATCTTGAGAATCCTCTTAAAAGGTAGAAAAACTTAAAGTACTGCTTTATCATTAAAACCATGAAAAAGGTATACATTAGGACCTTTGGTTGTCAGATGAACGAAAAGGACTCGGAGATAGTGTTATCGCTTCTTCAGCCTGATTTTGTCCCTACAGAAGATCCGGAATCTGCGGACCTGATTTTGATAAACACCTGTTCGGTTCGGGAAAAACCTCAACATAAGGTATACAGCGAAATAGGAAGGTTCAAAGAGCTAAAAAAGAAAAAACCGGAGCTCCTCATTGGGGTGATGGGATGTGTAGCGCAGCAGGAAGGGGAAAGGATAGTTGAAAGATATCCCTATGTAGACATAGTTCTTGGCACCCAGGCCTTCTATCAAATAAGGCAAGCAATCGAGCTTCGGCAACGGGAAGGAAGACCCGTTGTTCTAACAGAACTAAGACCTGATTTTAAGCCCCCTTTAGTCCTTGGGTTAAACAAGTCTAGAAGAGTGAAAGCATTTGTCAACATCATGCAGGGTTGCGATAACTTTTGCACCTATTGCATCGTCCCTTATGTGAGGGGGAGGGAGGTAAGCAGACCCCCTGAAGACATTTTGCGGGAAATTGAATATCTTGTGAAGGAAGAAGGTGTTAAAGAGGTAACTTTGCTTGGCCAAAATGTCAATTCTTACGGGCTTAAAGAAAAAAGCTATGGTGACTTTGCAGACCTTCTTGAGAGGGTCTCTCAAATAGATGGCCTCCTAAGGATCAGGTTTACCACAAGCCATCCCAAAGACTTAACGGAAAAACTTATGCGGGTTATTGCTGAAAATCCTAAGGTTTGCAAACATATCCATCTTCCGCTTCAAGCAGGGTCAAATAAAATTCTAAAGCTAATGAACAGAAAGTATACTCGTGAAGAATACTTAGCAAAGGTTGAAAGATTAAAGGAACTCTGCCCGGAGATAGCCATAACTTCTGACATCATCGTTGGCTTTCCTGGCGAGACAGAGGAGGACTTTTTGCAGACCTTAGAAATGCTTGAAAGGGTAAGGTTTCAGGAGATATTCTCTTTTAAATACTCGGATAGACCCTTTGCGGTAGCCTCAAATTTTAAGGATAAAGTGCCTGAGGAGGTTAAAGAAGAAAGGCTAAAGAGGGTTCATGAGACGCAAGCTAAGATCACCGCAGAAATCTATCAATCCTATGTAGGGAAAGAGGTTGAGGTGCTTGTTGAAGGAAGAAGCGAAAGGGATGAAAACCAACTTACAGGTAGAACTACTACCAACATTATCGTAAACTTTACAGCCCCACGCTTAGACCTTGAAGGAAAGCTCGTTAAAGTGCTTATCGAATCAGCTGGAAAGCATTCTTTAAAGGGAAGATATCTTAGCCCTTCCTTTTAGCGAGCTCGCTTAATATCTCAAGCCTTTCCCTTTCTCCAAGGGCAATAAGTATATCCCCTTCTAAGATCACAGTGTTTCCCGATGGATTAAAGATCATCTCCCCAGACTTTCTTTTGATGGCAAGGACAATAGCGTTTGTCAAATCCCTAATTCTGCTTTCTAAAATGGTTTTGTTCATTAAGGCTGACCCTTCTTCAACCAAGATTTCTTCAAGTTGTAAGCTTGTTGTAGGGTCATAGCCGGCAATGTCGATAAAGTCCATGACATTCGGTTTAAGAACAGCCAAAGCCATTTTCTTTGCCCCTGAAAGATAGGGAGATAGGACCCTGTTTGCTCCTGCTTGATAGAGCTTCTTTTCCACTGAAGGGTCATCGGCTCGGCTTACTATGTGGATCGTCGGGTTTAACATCCTTGCAGAGAGGACTAAATAAACATTCAGCGGGTCATCACCTAAAACAGCAATAAGATGCTTTGCTCTTTTTATACCTGCCTTAAGTAAGACCTCTTCTTCTGTTGCATCACCATTAATGTGTAAGATCTTTTTTTCTTTTAATTCTTTGATTACCTCAGGGTCCTTTTCAATAACGACCACAGGGATCTCCTCTTTGATGAGCTCATAAATATTCTTGCCAATCCTTCCAAAACCGCAAAGGATTACGTGGTCGCTTAGCTTTAAGATCTCCTTTTCCATTCCTTTCCCCTCAAAGGTTTGTAAGGTTAAATGTACAACGAATTCGCTGATAACCGAGAGCATGTAAAAGAAAAAACCTACACCCCCAAGGGCTAAAATGATGGTAAAGACCCTACCAGCGGTAGAAAGGGGGATGTATTCTTCATAACCAATCGTAGTAATGGTGATAACGGTCATGAAAAGGGAGGATAAAAAATCAGCCCCTTCAATCAGCATATAGCCAAGGGTTCCGCCAAAGACAAGTAAGATTAGCCAAATTATTCCTAAAAAAAGAAGCTTAAAACGCGAAGGCATATGTTAATAATAAGTAATCATAATAAGTAATCCCTAATTGTCTGTTTGGAAAGTAAAGCTAATTTTCTAAATAAAGCACCCGTCCTTTTAAATAAAAAGTTTCCTTTACCATAGGATTGATGGGATGGTCTTGCGCTTGGCTAAGCTTTTTTATTATTCTTCCTCTAAAGCCAAGCTTAGCCAAGCTTCGTGTGATTATATCTTCTTGTGTTTCTTCGGTAAGAAAATGGGAGCAGGAAAAAAGGGCTAAAATTCCGCACTTCTCAGCAAAAAGTCTTAGGCAGGAAAAGTAAAGCGTATCATAAAGCTTTAAGCCCTGGTCTAAATCTCGTTTTGATTTTATAAAAGCAGGCGGGTCAG
>JGI20130J15133_1003744_pt1 | contig 10333 bp, 10 predicted proteins | sample WasSprMetagenome_FD_15133 | JGI IMG/M metagenome (IMG submission 15133) | reverse complement strand
AGGTCGTTGAGCCGGGGCACGGCAAAAATAGTAAGTAATAGCGAGGGCGCCGCCACGGCCCACGGGTACCCGGCCTTCACCGCCAAGAAGGCGGCGACGTATGCCGCGGCCACGGCGGTTGCAGTGGCGGCTGTGAACCTCTTCTTCGCCCGGGAGAAGTCTATGCGGTACATCAAAGAGTAGACGGAGGCCAGCGGAAAGGAAAAGACGGCCTCCAGCGGAGCCGCCGAGAGGGGTAGGAGCAACAACCCAGCGGCGGTTATGAGGTTGGGGTAGTACGTAGGCTTTCCCCAAAGTCCTCTGCCGTATAGGGCGGCATGGAGAAGGGCATACGGCAGATACGCCGAGAAGCCCGCCAAAGGCGAGGCCGCAGTGCCCAGGAGGAGAAAGGCAAAGAGGAGCCACGTGGCGGCTCTGTTAGGAACCGCGTTTATAAAGCCGGGCAACTGGACGTACATCACGGCGTGGTAGAAAAGAAGAAGGCCGGCAACCATGAGGTGGGGATGTAGTTTCATCGCGGCTACGCCCGCCGCGAAGAAGGCGGCTACCAAGAAAAGAGCTACTCGCGTACTCCACACCAGGTCTAGCGTGGCCTTGTAAAAGGCCTGAGGCTCCGAGCTCCCTATGGGGTACCAGATCATTATTACTGGGCGGCGAGTCCTAGGTATATCCGCCCCAGCTCTTTTTCTTTCAACAACTCCTCCGGAGTCCCCCTCCAGTGGACTCTTCCGCTTACCAACAGGTAGACTTGGTCTGCGACCTCCAGCGCCTTTCTTACGTTTTGTTCTACAAGCACCACAGTGTAGCCGGCGTCTCTCAACTTCTTCACGACGGCCATCACCTCCTCAGCCATCTTCGGCGCGAGCTGTGCAGTGGGTTCGTCTAACATGAATACCGTGGCTCGCCTCACCAAAGCCATTCCAATCGCCACCAACTGCCTCCACCCCCCGCTGAGCTCGTTAGCCGGCCTCCTCAACGTCTCTCTAAGCGGAACAATGTATAGAACCTCGTCAAGTCTCTTTTCGAACTCCGCCTGGCTCAGCTGATAGGCAGCCATCCGCAGGTTCTCTAGTACTGTAAGAGAGGCGAAGACGTTTCTCACCTGCGACACGTATGCCATACCTCTGCGGGCCCTTTCATGTGTAGGCAACCTGGTGATGTCTTCGCCGTGTATGTAGATGGAGCCTCTGTAGACTTTGGCGATGCCGAAGATGGCCTTGAGGAGAGTAGATTTCCCAGAGCCGTTGGGGCCTAACACCGCCGTTATCTCCCCCGGCTTCGCCACGAAGTTTATGTCGAAGAGCACTTGAAGCTTGCCGTAGCCTGCGTCTACGCCCTCGACTCTTATCATGCCATAAACGCCTCGGTCACCTTTTTATCAGACAGCACCGCGTCTGGCCTTCCGTGGGAGAGGGCCCGGCCGTTGTAGAGCACGTACATGTAATCCGCGTAGTCCGCGGCCAAGTCGAGCCGGTGCTCAACCACGAGAAGCGTATAGCCGCGGCGGGCTAGGCCGCGCATAAACTCGAAGAGTTGTTTAGCCAGGGCGGGGTTCAGCCCGGCGCCGGGCTCGTCCATCAATATCAACTTCGCGTCGGCCATCAAGGCCCTCGCTATTTCGAGAAGCTTCAGCTGACCCCCGCTGAGATGAGCCGCCGGCCTATCCCACATGTGGTCTAGGTTGACCAGCTTGAGGATTTCGAGGGCACGTCTTACCAACTTATCCTCTCTACTCTTCCACCGGAGGTCCAGGGGGGACTCCGCGGCGACTGCGCCAAACACCACGTTGTCTAGAACAGAGAGTTTTGCGGCCACCCGCGGCGACTGAAACGTCCTCGCTATGCCGCGCCGCGCTCTTACATGCGGCGGCGCGTGGGTTATGTCGACGCCGTCGAAGACAACCCTGCCCCTCTCTGGTCTGTATATACCTGAAATCACATTGAGGAGGGTGGTTTTGCCGGAGCCGTTGGGGCCTGCGAGGATAGAAAAAGTGCCGGGGTTTACCGCGAGGTCCACCCCGTCGAGGGCGACCAACCCGCCGAATTTTTTAACTACTCCGCTAACTTCCAACAAGGGCCCAGAGCTCATAGTCGGCGGTGTCTCTGTCGTGGTTTTGATTAAGCCGCGTGAGGCCAGAGGCGCCGAAGTATTTGGCGGCCACCTCGGGTAACTTGGCGAAGAACTTGGCGGTGTCGGCGTCGCCGCCGTTTTCAAGTATGGTGTAGGCTATGAGCCACACCGCGTCGTAGGCGTTGTAGGCGTAGGCGTCTGGCTCCCTCCCAAATTTACTCAGTAGGTACTCCCTTACCCTCTGGTAATAGGGGCTCCGGGCGGGGGCGAACTTAGTGCTGACGAAGCCGCCTACCTTAGTTGCGAATTGACAAACCTTGGGGTCTGTGAGCTCCTTGAGGCCGGTGGAGCCGTCGGTGCCGTACCACTTCACTTGGCTCAACACAGGGTAGTTGGCGGCGGTTAAGAATATGGACTGAAGCTCCGCGAAGCCGGGGGCCACCACCGCCACCTTGTCGGCGCCGTATTTAGACACCGCGGCGGAGACTTTGTCCGCCAATGTGCTAACCTCGGCGGAGAACTCACCCTTCTGGGGGTCGTACGCCGCGGCTACCGCAACCTCCATCTGCCCCTCTAGGAGAGACCTCAGCTGGTTAGCCAGGCCGCGTCCCCAGTCGTCGTTGCGGTGTATGATCACCACCGCCTTGACGCCTTGGGACTTGAGGACGGCGGCTAAGGCCTTGGCTTGTTTTGTGTCGTCCGGCGGGAGGCGGAAGACGTAGTCTGTAGATGTGACTAGGCCGGGAGCTGTGGAGGAGACCGAGATTAGGATGAGCTTGTTTTCATCTGCATACGGCTTCATTTGACGTACCTCGCCGGAGGTCCTCACGACGAAGTACCTAACGCCCTTGGCGTGCAACGACTTCAACTTGTCTAGAGCCACGGCGGGGTCGGCCTGGGTGTCGTCGGCGAGGATCCTTACCCTAAACGGCGCGTTTATGCTGGTGAGGTAGCGATTTACGTCCTCTGCGGCGAGCTCCGCGGCGGCTCTGGCGAGCTCGCCTAGGGAGCCAAGCCTGCCTGACAGAGGCTGGAGCACCCCTATGTCCACAACTTGGGAGGCTTGTGTAGCGGTGGTGTTGACTATGACCGGAGTCTTTACTCCAGGCGGCGGCTGGACCGGCTGCGGCGCGCCGAGAATAACCTTGTCCTCCGATGCTATGTACATGCCGACCAGCTTCCAGCTACACGCCGCGGCGGTTGTGGTGGTTGTCTGCTGTGTTTGAGTAGGCGTATTTGTGGTTGTCTTAGGCTGAGTCGTCGTTGGCGTCGTGGCGGGAGGGGCGGTTGCGGGTCCCTGTAAGAGCAGTATGGCGGCGGCTAAAGCCAACACAATTATGCCTACTACTATGCCAATTGTTTTCGTATTCATGTAGGCCGGTTCCTCATACTTTAAAAATGTTGTCTTCGTGAAAGGCTATGAAACTTGACATCTGGGTTGTGGTTGCCGTCCTCGTCGTGGGGTGGGCCGCGGCGCTTTTGTTCTCCCCCCACGTGGCTCTCGACGGCGTTATGTATTCTAGCGTGTTGGCGATCTCCGCGGTGGCGCTCACCATGACTTTTCTCACCACTAAAGTGCCGAATTTCGCCCACGGAGCAGTTATGGGAGTTGGGACGCTCACGGCGCTTGTCCTCACTCAGCGGTTTGGAATCTCGCCGTATTTATCTGGGCTCGTGGCGCTTCCCTTTTCAGCCGCGGCCTCGGTGGCGCTTTACTACACCTTGTTGCCCATATATAGGCGCGGCGCGTCTCCCATTATACTCATGATGGCGTCTATGGCATACAACGTTATTCTCCTCGGCGTCCTCAACGCCGCCGCTGACTACTTCGGCAGGTCTTGGGCCGTCTTTACCAGAGGCTACACCTTGAAAAGCGCGGATTTCCACATAGCGTACATCCAAGGGCTCGCCGTGGCGGGGCCTTTGATCATGGTGGCTGTGGCCTTCTCTCTCTACCTCTTCCTCTACAGGACAAAACTAGGTGTCGCGTTGAGAGCCGCCGTTGAGAACGAAGAACTTGCAAGATCTCTCGGCATCGATGTGGACAAGGCCTTTTTAATAGCCTGGGTCGTAGCGGGTCTGCTGGCGGGCTACTCCGGTGCGCTGTTTACTCTTTACTTCTCAGTAGAGCCCGACACCGGCTGGATGATGCTGGCCAACATCTTCGCCGCCAGCATAGTAGGCGGCCTCACCAGCGTCTTCGGCGCAATACTCGGCGCTTATTTCATGGGCTTCGTAGAGGTGCCTCTCGCCACGTGGGTCGCCTCCGCGGCGACGGGCGAGCCCTACCTAGTACTTCAGTACAGGCCGCTGTTGCCTCTCATCGCTGTGGCTTTGTCTCTCCTCGTCCTACCACGCGGCTTGACTTCGCTCGCCAGGAGGAAATGAGGTGGATAAGTCTCGTAGGGCTTTACATATACCTACTGTCGGCGGCTTTGGTGGCCTTAACCGGCCAAGACCTCCTCTCCTACGTCTTGGGCTCCATAGTCGACGTGGCGATTTTTGCAGTAATCGCGCTTTCGTTGAACCTAGAGGCGGGCATAGGCGGCATACCTAACTTCGGGAAGGTCCTCACGGTCACCGCCGGCGCCTTCGTAGTGGGCGGGCTTATCCCCAGAGTCGCCATGGCCATATACGGCGTGAAAGGCGACTTCGTCTACGACAACCCGGCCGTCGTCTCCGCCCTCTCGCAGGCTCTAGATCTCTGGACCTCCGCGGCGCTGGTCTCCGCGGCTTTGATCCTCTCCGCCGCGGTCGGCGCCGTTTTGGGCATGGCGATGGCGGCGCCGGCGGTGAGGCTTAGAGAGGACTACCTAGCCATAACCCTCTTGGCGCTTGGAGACTTCCTTTTCTACGTCGGGAGGTACTACGAGCCACTCGTAGGCGGGACCCTAGGCGTCTCGCTTCCGCCGCTTCTTGAGAAGATCTTCGGCGGAGGCGCCGCGCGTTACCTCGGGGCAAGTCTGTTGACGGGCGCGGCGGCGCTTCTGCTGTACCTCCTAACCGAGAGGGTGACCAGCTCCCCCTACGGAAGGGCTTTGAGGGTCCACAGAGAAGACCCAGAGCTCGTGGAGGTTATGGGCCGCTCTGCGACTAGGCTGAGGCTTTGGGCGTTGGCCATAGGAGGTGCTCTTTCAGCCGTGGCAGGCGCTCTATACGCCCTGTACGTCGGCGCGGTTTTTGCAGGTTCCTTTCACCAGAATTACCTACACCTTCTACCCCTGGCTAATGATGATACTAGGCGGCATGGGCAACAACCTAGGCGTAGTCAACGGCGTCTTCATATTCGTGACGCTCCGTAGGTTAATAGACATCTACAAATATGAACTTTCAGCAGTCTTAGGCTTCGACCCAGTCTGGCTGGCGTATATCCTCTTCGGGGCCATCGCCTTAGCCATAATAGCGCTGAGACCCGAGGGCCTCGTGCCGGAAGAGCCCACTCCGCTGGCGAAAAAAGCCGGCGTTTTAAAAAGCAAATAATTAAAACCACTAAGCCGACGCACCTATGGAGGAATTACTTNTCAAGGCCCTGGACTACGGCTTATCTCTCGGCGCNTCTGGGCGTCAGGAGGACTGGCACTGCCGAGCCCAAGTTTAACGACTGCGTCGTCGGCGACGACAACTTGGTCGGCGAAGTGAACGGCGGGTGGAAAATAGTGATGCACACGCTTGACGTTGGCAGAGTGGCCATATCGGGCGTCGCCCTGGGAATAGCGCGGGGGCCTTCGAAGAGGCGTTGGCCTGGGCCCGACGGAGAGAGGTCTTCGGCAAAAGGCTCGTGGAGATGCAGAACGCACAGTTTGAGCTGGCCGATATGCTGGCTGCCGTCGAGGCCATAAGAGCCTTGGCTTACTACTCGGCGTATCTCTACGACACTAAGTCGCCGGAGTTTATGTTGATGTCCCATGTGACTAAGCTTCACGCGGCGCGGCTCGCCGTTGACGTCGCTAGACGCGCCGTGCAGATGGAGGGAGGCTTCGGCTACAGCAAGGAGAGCAAGGCCGAGATNTTTTACCGCGACGCCAAGATACTGGAGATAGGGGAGGGCACCAACGAGATAATGAAGTACGTCATCTACCGCTACATAGAGAAAAACCTGTAATGNCCTTCGAAACCAGGTTCTTCATATATGGTCTCAGACAGACGCCACGGGCATAGTCCACTTCGCAGAGTTCTTCGAAATAGTGGAACACGCCGAGGTTGTGGGCCAACCTGAGGGCGTCGTCGGTGGCCAGCTTCACGTCAATCCACTTGTGGGCCTTCAGCAGATCAAGCAACACGCCGTATACGCCCGCAACCTCTCTAAGCCTCTCAAACGCCTCCCTGCCGGTGGCGACGAGGGCCTTTCTCGTGCCTATGCTGTTGCTCAGTCTCCAAGGCTCCTTAGTTGCAATCACCAATCTGTATTCGCTAGTTAATACCTCCCTTCGTTCGGCTTTACCGTCATCAAGCCACATTGTTAACAGAGACGCCCACTCTCCGCGCCTGAGGTGGCTCGCGACGAGGTCTACGGCCTCGTCCTTACTCCACTTCTGCCTCCAGCTTCTTGCTATGATATGTACTAACACACTTATCCCCTCGCGCGTCAAGTAGGCCGAGGTTATGTGCATGCGGAGCGCTCCATATCTCGCCGCAACCCAAGCAGACACCTGCCAGGGTTGTGTAGTGCCCATGAAGGGCCGGCCGTCAATCTCGCCCTCATCGCTCGCCCCCCAGCCCAGCTGGAACAACTCAAGCTTTCCCTGCGGAAGCTTCAGCACGTCGGGAAAACGCGTCTCAGCTGTTACGCCGCGAATTCGAACATTACGGCGTGTCGGTTCGCCGGCTCTTCCGCTTCTCCGTAGCCGTCTCGGCTTGTGTCGCCGTATCCCAGCGCCATCGGCCCCCTTACAGGTAGCGCTATGAGGGGTTTTCCACAGGGAGTTACCTGTAAGGCTTCTCAGAGTGAACTACTTGTAAGAGGAAAGGAGAGGTTAGAGTGGAGTAGCTAGAGAGAGCGGGCGCCGGCGGCGAGGAGTTGCCGGCCTTCAAGCTGGCGCTGGTCAAGGCATTGCTGGACGGCGGGAGGCGGGATGAGGCGAGGCGTCTCGTCGAGAAGGTCGGGCAAGCCATCGACTCCGCGAAGCCAACACGCCACATCGTCGTTACGTATAGAGACTTGAGAGAAAAGCCGGAACGCGGACCTGCGCAGAGAGGCTCCTTCTAAGCCAGCACCTGGTTCGCCCTCAGAGCCTCTACGACCCCACGGCCGCCGCCTAAGCCGCCGAACCACATTCGATGCCACCGCCACAGATTACAAATATACTATACAGTAATTTATATAAATATACTCGTATATATATATAAATATACTATATAATTGTTTATTAACATATTATTCCAAGAAAAAATCTATAGTATTTTATTTATTTTAATTGTGACAATCTTTATATTTATCTAAACTATATAAAAAACTCTTAGAATCTGTATTCTAACGACAATAGTCTACATTAATAGATATAAAGGGATTTTGTTTATTTAAACATGTCGGTTGGTCAAGGACTTGAAGTGAAGCTTCCCTTCGATACGTATGTCTCAAATGAGCGATACAAAGCTGGGCCTGAATCCATAAGGACGTACTGGGAGCTCCATAGACGGAGCCTAGAGGACCTGGAGGGCTATTGGGCTTCTATAGCTAGGGAGCTTGAGTGGTTTAGGCCTTGGGATAGGGTTCTTGATGCTTCTAATCCGCCTTTCTTTAAGTGGTTTGTGGGAGGGGAGCTTAACTTGTCCTATCTTGCCTTGGATAGACACGTCAAGACTTGGCGTAAGAACAAGCTGGCCCTCATATGGGAGGGAGAGCCGGTAGACCAGACCGGATACCCCACAGATCGGAGGAAATTCACCTACTACGACCTCTACCGCGAAGTAAACAGAGTAGCCTGCATGCTGAAATGCAACTTCGGAATAAGGAAGGGCGACCGCGTGGCGCTGTATATGCCCATGGTGCCTGAGGCATTGATAGCGATACTCGCCATCTGGCGCATAGGGGCTGTGCACACGACCATATTCTCGGGCTTCTCTGCCGACGCGCTGGCCGATAGGCTGGCTGACTTCAGGCCGAGGGCTGTCGTCACCACCGACGGCTTCTGGAGGAGGGGGAAGGTCGTCAGACTCAAGGAGGTAGTGGACATGGCCCTAGAGAAGGCTCCTGGGACCGAGGCAGTCTTCGTCGTGAGGAGACTCGGCCTTAAGGACGTGCCGATGACCGAGGGGAGGGACTGGTTCTGGGAGGACTCCTTGAGGGGCGTGGAGCAGAACGCCTACGTGGAGCCTCTGCCCGTGAGGAGCGAGGATGTGTCGCACATACTGTACACCTCGGGCACCACCGGCAAGCCCAAGGGCATAGTCCACGACACGGGCGGCTTCGCCGTGTCCATATACGCCGACATGAAGCAGGTATTCGCCGTGAGGGACGACGAGGTCTACTGGTGCACTGGCGACATAGGCTGGGGCACCGGCGCCTGGTACGTGGCCTTCGGCCCGTTCGCCATGGGTCTCACCCAAGTGATGTACGAGGGGGCGCCGGACTTCCCGCAACCAGACCGCTGGTGGGCCATAATAGAACGCTACGGCGTCAACGTGTTCTTCACGTCGCCAACCGCGATGCGCATGTTCATGCGCTACGGCGAGGAGTGGCCTAGGAAGCACGACTTGTCTACCTTGAGGGCTATATTCACCGTGGGCGAGCCCCAGAACCCCGAGGCCTTCTGGTGGATGTACAGAGTTCTCGGCAACGAGAAGATATTCGTCGGCTCCACATGGGGCATGACGGAGACAGGCGCGGTGCCGCTCGACATAGCCCCTGGCTTTTACCTGCTTCCAATGAAGCCCGGCGTCAACGGTCCGCCGAGGCCCGGCTTCGATATAGACGTCGTCGATGAGGAGGGCAACCCAGCGCCGCCGGGCGTTAAGGGGTATCTTGTTATCAGAAAGCCTTGGCCCGGCATGCTCCACACCATCTGGGGCGACCCGGAGCGGTATGTCAAGACGTATTGGAGTAGATTCCCCGGCATGTTCTACACTGGGGATTACGCCATTAAAGACAGAGACGGCTACATATGGGTGTTGGGAAGAGCAGACGAAGTGATAAAAGTAGCCGGCCACCGCCTAGGCACCTACGAACTAGAGTCCGCCTTCATATCTCACCCCGCCGTAGCCGAAGCCGCAGTAATAGGCATACCCGACCCCATAAAAGGAGANGTACCAATAGCTTTTGTGATACCTAAGGAGGGGGCCAAGGTAGGCGACGAGCTGAGGAGGGAGCTCCGCCAGCATATACGCAACACGGTAGGCCCCATAGCAGAGCCCGCCCAGATATACTTCGTCACGAAGCTCCCCAAGACCCGCTCCGGCAAGATAATGAGGCGCGTGTTGAGGGTCATAACGGTCGGCGGTCAGATAGGGGATGTGACCACGCTGGAGGACGAGACGTCGGTGGAGGAGGTCAAGAGAGCCTTCGAGGAGATGAAGAAAGAAATAGCTNGACAAGAAACACCTTAATGCCCTTCGAGGCGAGGTTCCATATATATTGGTCACAAACAGACGCGGCGGGGATTGTCCATTTTTCCGAGTTCTTCTCGTTAGTGGAGCACGCTGAGGAGGAGTTCTACCGATCCCGCGGCGTGCTTCACCACCACAGTAGACTGCCCCGGGTAGAGGCACACGCCACCTTTAAATCGCCGCTACGGCGGGGGGACCAAGTACGCGTTGTACTAAGACCCCTAGAGATACGAGATAAGGTCATAAAATACGGTTTCGAGATCTTTAATGAAACCACCGGCGAACTCTCAGCAACAGGCTACGTCGTGGCGGTGTGTGTAAATGTTGAGCAAGAGGGATTGAAATCTGCTAAGTGTCCACAGGAGCTGTTAGACGCTTGGAAAGACATTAACTAGGTTGAATGACTGCACGACGCGTTGGCAATCAAGATAAATAGAGGACCAGGCGACCATGTGGTGAATAACGAGTTCAGAAGAAAAAGTTAGATATAATGAATAAATTATCGTGATGTTATATCTTTAAATCAATTCTAATTAATTATTATTTTTATATTATCCAATACATTAATGACGTGAAACAGATCGGCGGATGCCACAATCCTAAAAATTTAAAAATTCTGAAAACTATCTTCACAGCGAGGCGGCCGTAGCTCAGCGGGAGAGCGCCCGGCTGAAGACCGGGCGGTCCCGGGTTCAGGCTAGAAGCCGCCTAAAAGTCCCGG
>JGI20130J15133_1003737_pt1 | contig 10343 bp, 10 predicted proteins | sample WasSprMetagenome_FD_15133 | JGI IMG/M metagenome (IMG submission 15133) | reverse complement strand
GCGGGGTTCCGGGCGGCGCCCGCCGCCTCTGCCGTTTCTGCCCCATCCCCTTGTTATAATCCCAGAGGCCCGAAAACCAATCGTGCCTGGCAAGGAGGATGATCGTCATGCCCCGATTCATCGAAGCGGCGGAACGAAGGAGTTTCTTCAAGCGGCTGATGGCTCTGGCGGGCGTTACGGCGGCCGCGCGTTCGACGGCCGGCGCACAGCCGGCCCCTCCGGAGCGCTGTGACTTCCTGCCCGCTTACGCGCGCCTCCAGAATCATCGCTCGCTCAAGCAATCCAGTTACGATCGTACGGGCGGCAACGCCGACCGCTGGCAGATCCCGCCGGGCGGCACGCAGGAGGTCTTCAACGCCGCCGGACCCGGCATCATTACCCACATCTGGTTCACCATCGCCTCGCCCAGCAGGATGCACCTCAAGGAAATCGTGCTGCGCATGTACTGGGAAGGCAACGCCAAACCGAGCGTGGAAACGCCGATCGGCGACTTTTTCGGTCTGAACCTCGGCGAGTACCAGATTTACCAGTCGGCTTACCTGGCCTGTTCGCCGGGCCGCTCGCTCAATTGTTACTTTGCCATGCCTTTCCGGCGCTCGGCGCGAATCACAGTGACTAACGAAGGTTCGCAGCAGGTCAACGCGTTTTACTCCAACATAGATTACATGCTGGTGGAGGCTCTCCCGCGCGACGCCATGTATTTCCATGCGCAGTACCGGCAGGCCGCGCCCTGCAAGGCCAATCGCGGCGCCAAACTCAATCCGGACGGCAAGGATAACTACGTCTATGCGGAAGCGCGGGGCCGCGGCCATATCATGGGCTGCACGCTGGGAGTGCTCCTCAACGAGGACGGCTGGATGGGCGAGGGCGACGACATGATTTTCATTGACGACGAAACCAAGCCGGTCATTATCGGCACGGGTTCGGAGGATTATTTCCTGGGGAGCTGGAACTTTGGCGGACGCGACGGCGCGACGCCTTTCGCCCACCACTATTACGGAGCGCCGGTGATCATCATGGCGGAGCGCACCGGCGGGCGTTACTGCTGCTATCGCTTCCACGGGGACAACCCGGTGACCTTCACGCGCTACATGAAGTACACCATGGAGCACGGCCACGCCAACGATCGCGGCGACAACTTTTACTCGGTGGCTTACTGGTACCAGACCGAGCCCTATACCGACTTCCCTCCCCTGCCCCCTCTGGCCGAGCGGATTCCGCGCGTGCGGCTGCCGGGCTGAGCCGCTCAAGCGGCATCGAACGAGACCGATAAGTCCTATGTGCCGGCGTACCTTCAAGTCTTCCTGTATTTGCAATTGCTCGACTTTCTGACCACGATCGTCGGGCTGCGGCTGGGGCTGATCGAGCTGAGCCCGTTCATCCGCTGGCTCATGGGCGGCGGTCCCGTCTTCGGCGCCCTGCTCTCCAAGGTCATGGCGGTGGCGCTGGCCGGCTTCTGCGTGTGGATCCAGCGCCGCCGTCTCATCCATTGGCTCAATTACTGGTACGCCGCGCTGGTGGTCTGGAACCTTTCCATCATCTGGGTCGCGTTGTCCCGCTCCTGATCGGGCGCCGTATTAGACTGGGGAGCGATGCGTGCTCACGGTCTGCTTTTCGCATGTGTCCTGGCGTCATGCTTGCTGGCCCAGGAGCCCCTTTATGAAGCCGAGCTGATCTTCCCCCTGGACCGGCTACACAATCATTCCTCCTCGATCGTCGAACTGCCCGGCGGCGAGCTGATGGTTTGCTGGTACCGCGGCTCCGGGGAGCGCACCGCGGACGACGTCCAGATCATGGCCGCGCGCCGCGCCGCCGGTCAGTCGCGCTGGAGCGAGCCGTTTGTGCTGGCCGACACGCCCGGCTTCCCTGACTGCAATCCCGTGCTTTTTGTGGATTCCCGCCAGCGTCTGTGGCTGATCTGGCCCGTGATCATCGCCAACGAGTGGCACACGGCCCTGCTGAAGTACCGCATCTCGACGGATTACCGGCGTCCCGGCCCGCCCCAATGGCAGGTGAGTGAGCCGTGGCTCGTCGTCCCGCGCAATTTTCAGGAAAAAGTGCGGCGGACGGTAGAGCCGCTGCTCGTGCCGGACGCGACCGAACTGCAACAGCAGTGGGCCAAACGTCTGCTCGAGCGCGCCGCAGACAAGTATTTCACCCGCATGGGATGGATGCCGCGCAATCATCCGCTCGAGCTGCCCTCGGGGCGCATCCTGGTTCCCTTGTACTCGGACGGGTTCAGCTTTTCGTTGATCGGCATCACCGACGATGGAGGGATGACGTGGTCCACGAGCGAGCCGCTGGTCGGTCCGGGCTCGATCCAGCCCACCCTGGCGCGCAAACGCGACGGAACGCTGGTGGCTTATATGCGGGACAACGGACCGCCGCCCAAACGGATCATGACGAGTGTCTCGCGCGACGATGGCGTCACCTGGTCCGCGGTCACCGATACGGACATCCCCAATCCCGGCGCGAGCATGGAAGTGATCGTGTTGCGCGACGGCCACTGGGTGATGGTCTACAACGATACCGAGCGCGGGCGGAACTCGCTCGTGGTGGCGCTTTCCGATGACGAAGGCGCAAGCTGGAAGTGGAAGCGGCATCTCGAGCTGGACCGTCGCGAGCAGGGCGCGGGCTCCTTCCACTACCCCTCGGTCGTCCAGGCCAGCGACGGGACGATCCACATCACTTACAGTTACTTCCTGAATCACTTGCCTGAGGGCGAGCCGCGCAAAACGATCAAACACGTCCGCATCAACACGGCTTGGATCCGGCAAGGCGATTCGTGATCCGCGGCCGCCGCGATAGTACAATCGGAAGACTCATGCGAACGGCATCCACATTCACGCTTCTGCTGGCATGTGTGCCATTCGTCCTCGAAGCCCGCCAGCCGGTGCGGGCGCGTCACGCCATGGTGGTGACGCGCGAACCGCACGCAACGGATGCGGGCGTCGCCGTGCTGCGCGCGGGCGGAAACGCGGTGGATGCGGCGGTGGCCGTCGGATTTGCTCTCGCCGTCACCCATCCCGCGGCGGGCAATCTGGGCGGAGGCGGCTTCATGCTGATTCGCTTCGCCGACGGGCGGGCCACCTTTCTGGATTTCCGCGAGCGAGCGCCGGCAGCGGCTTCGCGCGACATGTATCTGGGACCGGACGGAAAGCCGACGCGCGACAGCATCGAAGGCTGGAGGGCGGCGGCAGTGCCGGGCACGGTGCGTGGCCTCGAATACGCGGCCCGCAAGTACGGAAGCAAGCCTTGGGCCGAGCTGCTGGCGCCGGCCATTCGACTGGCCCGCGAAGGCTTCCCGGTTTCCTGGGGGCTGGCGCAGAGTTTGCGACAAAGCAAACTGCTGGCTCGCTTTTCCGAATCGCGACGGATTTTCCAGCGCGATGGCCGCTTTTTCGAACCTGGCGAGCGGCTGGTGCAGCCGGAGCTGGCCGCGACCCTGGAACGCATCGCGCGTCATGGCGCCGACGAATTCTATGAGGGTGAGACTGCACACCGGCTGGCTGCAGCCATGCGCGAGAACGGCGGCCTGATCACGCTTGAGGATCTCAAGGCTTACCGCGTCATCGAGCGCGAGCCGCTCCGCGGCCGCTACCGGGGTCTGGAAATTTTGACGGCCCCGCCTCCTTCCTCCGGTGGCGTCGGCATCCTGCAAATGCTGGGCGTGCTAGAAGGCACCGGGTTCGAACGATACGGCGCGGGCTCGGCCGCCGCGATCCATTGGATGGCCGAGGCCATGCGGCGTTTCTTCGCTGACCGAAGCGAGTACCTGGGCGATCCCGACTATACCCGCGTGCCCGTCCGGGGATTGCTCGATCCGCGGTACCTGGCTCAACTGCGCAGCTCGATAGACCCCGAACGAGCTACGCCCAGCGAACGTCTCAGGCCCGGCAACCCGCGCCAGTACGAGAGCGCCGAGACCACCCACTACTCGATCGTGGACCCGCAGGGCAACGCGGTGGCTGTCACCTATACGCTGAACGGCGGCTACGGGTCAGGCGTCACCGTGCCCGGACTGGGCTTTTTGCTCAACAACGAAATGGACGATTTCGCCGCGAAGCCCGGCTTCCCCAATTATTACGGGCTGGTGCAAGGCGAAGCCAACGCCATTGCGCCCGGCAAACGCCCGCTCTCTTCCATGACGCCCACCATCGTGCTGCGCGACGGGCGGCTCTACATGGTCGTGGGGTCGCCGGGCGGGCCGCGCATCATCACCACCGTGCTCCAGGTGATCGTGAACGTAGTGGATTTCGGAATGAATATCCAGGAAGCGACGGACTGGCCGCGTTTCCATCACCAGTGGCTTCCCGATAAACTGTACTTGGAGCCCGGCATTTCTCCCGACACGCGAGCCTTGCTGGCCGCGCGCGGATTCGCGATCGAGGTAACACGGTCAATGGGAGAAGTCGCGGCCGTGCTGGCCGAGGGAGGCTGGCTCCATGGGGCTGCCGATTCCCGCGTGGAGGGCAAGGCGGCCGGTTTCTGAGGTCTATGATCCGCGCTGTTTCCACTTATCTGTTCGTCAATTACCGGTTGACCACGGCTTTGTTGGACAAGATCCACAGGGCAGGTTTGCCCGCGGTGGAGATCTTCTGCGCCCGGCAGCACCTGGATTATCGCAACCGTGCGCAGATCACCGAGCTGGCTCACTGGTTCCGGGATTCGGAACTGCGTTTCCATTCCCTGCACTCGCCCCTCTACAGCGATGACGCCTGGGGACGCTCCGGTCCCAGCGCCATCCTCAACATTGCCGAGCCTTCCAAAACGCGGCGCACCCAGTCCGTAGATGAGATCAAGCGTGCCATCGAAATTGCCGAGTATGCGCCCTTCCGCTACCTGATCCAGCACCTCGGCCTGCCCGAGGAAGAGTACGACGAGCGAAAGATTGACGCGGCGTTTTCATCGCTCGACGAACTGTCGGTGTTCGCACGGCAGCGCGGCGTGGAGATCCTGCTGGAAAACATTCCGAACGCGCTTTCCACGGCCGAGCGCCTGGCGAGCTTCTTCGAGGTCACCCATCTCAATCTGGGCGTGTGTTTCGATGTGGGGCACGCTCATCTGGATGAGGGCGTCGAGCCGGCGTTCCGCAAGTTAGAGGGCCGCATCCGGTCCACGCACGTGCATGACAACGACGGAAAGGACGACGCGCACCTGTTCCCGCTGAGCGCCCCGCAGGGCACCGTGGACTGGAAAAAGACGGTAGATCTGCTGCGATCCTGCGGCGAGGATGTGCCTGTGCTGCTCGAGGTGCGTGAGGTTCCGGAAATGAAAAATCCGCTGGAAACCGTCCAGCAGGTATTCGATCGTCTGGAGAATTTGTAAATGTTCACCCCGGATCTTCCTCCCCGCATGGCGATCTCGGACGCCGCCCGGCACGTCGGTGAGCGCGTCAGCATCGCGGGCTGGCTGTATAACCTGCGCGAGAGCGGCAAGATCGTTTTCCCGCTCGTCCGCGACGGGACGGGCATCATGCAGTGCGTGGCTATCAAAACGGCGCTCCCGGCGGAAGTTTTCGAAACCGTCCGTGACCTGACCCAGGAGTCCTCGATCATCGTCACTGGCAAGGTGCGCGCCGAGCCGCGTGCGCCGGGCGGCTACGAGCTCGAGCTCGACGGCATCCGGGTGATCCAGCGCGTGCCCGAGAGCGATCCTTACCCCATCACTCCCAAAGAGCACGGGATTGATTTTCTGCTGGACCGTCGCCATCTCTGGCTGCGCAGCCGTCGCCCGCACGCCATCCTGCGTATCCGGCACGAGGTCATCCGCGCGGTCCGGGACTATTTCGACTCCCACGGCTTCACGCTGGTGGATACGCCCATTTTCACGCCAGCGGCCTGCGAGGGAACCACCACGCTGTTCGAAGTGAATTACTTCGATCACGACAAGGTTTACCTCACGCAGTCCGGACAGCTTTACAACGAAGCTACCGCCATGGCGTTCGGCAAGGTTTACTGTTTCGGTCCCACGTTCCGCGCCGAGCGCTCCAAGACGCGACGTCACCTGACCGAATTCTGGATGGTCGAGCCGGAGATGGCCTACGCCACGCTGGATGACGTCAAGCGGGTGGCCGAAGAGCTGGTCTGTTACGTGGTGCAGCGCGTGCTGGAGAGCCGACGGCAAGAACTGGCCGTGCTGGAACGGGACATTTCCAAGCTGGAGAACGTCAAGCCGCCGTTCCCGCAGATCAGCTACGACGAGGCGGTGCGGCGCTTGCAGGCCAAAGGGAGCCCCATCCAGTGGGGGACCGATTTCGGCGGCACGGATGAAACGCTGCTCAGCGAGGACTTCGATCGCCCGTTCATGGTGGACCGCTTTCCAGCCGCAGTCAAGGCCTTCTACATGCAGCCGGATCCGGAGCGGCCCGAGGTCGTGCTGGGCGTGGACGTGCTGGCGCCGGAAGGGTACGGCGAAATCATCGGGGGCGGCCAGCGCATCCACGATCTGGATCTGCTCCTGCGCCGCATCGAAGAGCACAAGCTGCCGCGCGAGGCGTTCGAGTGGTACATAGACCTGCGCAAGTACGGGACGGTGCCGCACGGCGGCTTCGGCATGGGCATCGAGCGCTGCGTGGCGTGGATCTGCGGGCTGGATCACGTGCGCGAAACCATCGCCTTCCCGCGCATGCTGTACCGGACGCGGCCCTGAGCTTATGGCGTCCGCACAAATTGCGATCATCGGGGCCCCGCTGGATTTAGGCGCGAATCGCCGGGGCGTGGACATGGGACCGTCGGCGATCCGGCTAGCCAACCTCGGTCCCCGGCTGGCGAGCCTCGGCTACCAGATCGAGGATTGGGGCAACGTCGCGGTGGAACAGCCCGAGCGGGCGCCGCAAGGCCCCGCCAACGCACGGTATCTTCCGCAGATCGCCGAAACCTGCCGCCGTCTGGCGCGGGCGGTGGAACAGGCCATGGCGCGGGGCCAGATTCCCCTGGTGCTGGGAGGCGACCACTCGGTGGCCATCGGCACGATCGCCGGCGTTTCGCGCCATTTTCGCAAACGCAAGGCGCGCATCGGCGTAATCTGGTTAGACGCCCACCCGGACATGAACACGCCGCAGACCAGCCCGAGCGGCAACGTGCACGGGATGCCGCTGGCCTGCTCGATCGGGATGGGGCCGAGGCCTCTGACACACATTTACGGTTACGCGCCCAAGGTGGATCCGAAAAACGTAGCGATTATCGGCTTGCGCGACGTGGACTTGCTGGAAAAACCTCATGTAAAACGTTCAGGTGTGCGGGCCTTCACCATGCGCGACATTGACGAGCGCGGCATGCGCGCCATCATGGCCGAAGCCCTCGAGATCGCCATGGCCGGCACCGAGGGGTTCCACGTGTCGTTGGATATGGACAGCGTGGACCCTCAGGAAGCCCCCGGCGTCGGCACACCGGTTCGCGGCGGTTTGAACTATCGGGAAGCACATTTGGCCATGGAAATGATTTGCGATTCCGGGCGCATGGTGTCCATGGAAGTCGTCGAGGTGAATCCTGTGATTGACGAGGCCAACCGGACGGCGGTGCTGGCCGTGGAGCTGGTCATGTCTGCACTGGGAAAGCGAATCCTATGAAACTCCGCGTGGCGGTGATCTATGGCGGGCGGAGCGGGGAGCATGAAGTCTCGCTGCGTTCGGCCGAGAGCGTGATCGCGGCGATGGACCCGGAGCGTTACGACGTCCTGCGTTTCTTCATCGGCAAGGACGGGCGCTGGCAGCCGCACCCCATTCTTCCCGAGCCCGGGGCCAATCCCGGCATTGACGTGGTCTTTCCCGTGCTGCACGGCACCTTTGGCGAGGACGGTACGCTTCAGGGCCTGCTCGAACTCGCGGACCTGCCTTACGTGGGGGGCGGAGTGCTGGCCAGCGCCGTTTCCATGGACAAGGACGTGATGAAGCGGCTGTGCCGCGAGGCCGGATTGCCCGTGGTCGAGCACGTCGTGCAGTGGCGGGGCCGCCTGAATGCAGTGGAGATCGAGCGACGTTTCGGCTATCCGGTGTTCGTGAAGCCGGCGAACCTGGGATCGTCGGTGGCCGTGAGCAAGGCCCGGAATCGTGCGGAGCTGGAGGCCGCGCTGGAGCTGGCCGCGCAGTATGATCGCAAGGTGATTGCCGAGCGCGCCATTTCCGGGCGCGAACTCGAGTGTGCGGTGCTGGGCAACGAGCAGCCCGAGGCTTCCCTGCCCTGCGAAATCATTCCCTCGCGCGAGTTTTACGATTACGAGGACAAGTACATTCTGGACGCGGCCAGGCTGATCGTTCCGGCGGAATTGCCTCCGGAAATCACGGCGGAGGTCCGCAGGCTGGCGGTGGCCTGTTACCGGGTCGTCGAGTGCGAGGGCATGGCGCGAGTGGATTTCTTGTGGGAGCAGCCCAACCAGAAGCTCTACATCAACGAGATCAACACCATACCCGGGTTTACTTCGATCAGCATGTTCCCGCGCATGTGGGAGGCGACGGGACTGCCTTATCCGCGATTGATTGACCGGCTCATCGAGCTGGCGCTTGAGCGTCATCGCGTGCGACGCGAGCTTCGGTACAGCATCTGAAGGTTTGATGGGCTGGGTCCGGCATCTTTGGTATCCGGCACTGGTGGTGCTGGTCGTCTGGTCGTGGGTGTGGCTGGATGCGGCGGTGGGCTGGAGCGGCCCGCGCGTGCGCTGGCTGGGCGGAGCACTGCTCCTGGCGGGCGGTGCGCTGGCCGGGTGGTGTTCCTGGTTGCTGGTACGGCAAGGGCGAGGCACGCCCCATCCCTTCGCAGCGAAAACGAAACGCCTGGTAACCAGCGGTCCCTACGCGGTGGTACGCAACCCGATGATGTACGCAGTGGGGGCCATCCTGGTGGGGCTGGCGCTGTGGCGCGGCTCGGTGGGTTTGTGGCTGTGCTTTGCGGCCTTCATCGTGTACATCCGCTGGTTCATCCGGTCTTACGAAGAGCGCGACATGGAGCGGCGGTTCGGTGAGGAGTATCGCGAGTATTGCCGCCGCGTCCCTCGCTGGTGGCCACGGGGAGGCAAGCGGGCATAAGGGATCAGCGGTCAACGGCTCGCGAAGCGGTCGGTTGTGTCCGTGCGATGTCCGGGGACCTGGTTGGAAAGTCCCGCTCGGATCCGGCGGCAGCCAGGATAGATAGAACGAAAGATAATAGAAGGATAGAATGAAATAAGAAGAGCCGAGTTCGGGGCGTGGCGCAGCCTGGTAGCGCACCTGCCTTGGGCGCAGGGGGTCGGCAGTTCGAATCTGCCCGCCCCGACCANTATTNCCGGTACAGTCCCCTCAGCTTCTTCCGGCCACCCTATTCAGAGATCATGCCTTGGTGCTCAGTGTGCACGGCGAACGCCCGCGCGTCTTGNNGGCAAGTGTTGTGGAGTCCGGGGCNGCCGGTGCGGCTGACGGCACTATAGGCCCGATGATTCGGACCCACAAATACGGCGACAAGGTCAGGAATTCCCGCCCGGCGGTCGTCCCGCCCAGCTACTCGTTTGGCTGGCGCCAGAATCGGCCCCGCGATGAGTGGAGGGCCGTGTTTCCACTACCTGGCTCCGCGCAGCAAGGCGAACATGATCCCGGAGAGGACCGCCACGTTGCCGACCCAGAAGGCGAAAGACCACTTGATCAAGTCGGCGCGCATCTTGTACATTTCGCCGCGGAGAGTATGGATCTCTTCGCGCAGCGAAGCGTCAATCTGCCGGATCTCTTCGCGCAGCGAAGCGTCACCCTGGCGGATCTCTTCGCGCAAGGCGCCCTCAAGCTGACGCATCTCCTCGCGCAAGGACGCGATGGCCTGTTGCAGATCGGCCTTGGTTACGGCCCGTTGCTCCACCGTGCTCTCGATGAACTCCAACAACGAGCGCGCCTCTTCCTCCCCCAGCCTGGGTTTCAGCTTCTCGTAAAGTTCGAGCACCGTGGGCATCGGGCTGAGGACATTGTAGCATCCGACGGATGGGAACGCAGGGCTGCACGACGGTCCCCTCTGCGGTGGCGGCGACGTAAGGGGCGTTCGACCCAGAAGGCAGCGCGCGGATACCTACACGGGCCAAGGCCGGAAAACGCGGGCTTTTCAAACTTGATACCGGCGGGATTTTTCGCGGGCGCCGGACCGCTGACGTCCGGCTTTCGGGGAACCTGCACCCGTCCCGGCCTTCAAACGACTCTATCCGCGCGCCCCGCGCAGCAACGCGTGGCCGATTGCGCGCCACTCAAGCCGTGGTTTTGCCGCCAGGAGAATCAGCGGCAGGCAGAAGCCAGATGCAGTGCCTCCGCTACTTGGCTCCGCGCAGCAAGGCGAACATGATCCCGGAGAGGACCGCCACGTTGCCAACCCAGAAGGCGAAGGACCACTTGATCA
>JGI20130J15133_1003730_pt1 | contig 10361 bp, 10 predicted proteins | sample WasSprMetagenome_FD_15133 | JGI IMG/M metagenome (IMG submission 15133) | reverse complement strand
TGATCCAGATCTTTCAATCCTCTTTGCATTGAGACATATCTGTCTCCCCATTCAATCACCCATGCTAAATATCTTTCAATCCTCTTTGCATTGAGACGCGTTTGAACTATCCAGAGGAATATTACTACCTCACACCTTTCAATCCTCTTTGCATTGAGACAAGAGTGCAAGAATTTGGCGAAGTTGCTGGATATTTATCTTTCAATCCTCTTTGCATTGAGACTGAAAGCACCTGCTCCAACACCAGCTCCTGAAACTAAACTTTCAATCCTCTTTGCATTGAGACAACTGTGGATGATAGCGCTGAGGTTAATCCCTGTGCAGCTTTCAATCCTCTTTGCATTGAGACAACATGTTTCTTGCGATAATCCTAAGAACCATATCTCTTTCAATCCTCTTTGCATTGAGACCTTGATGCACAGACCACTCAGGATCTTGAAAAGATAACTTTCAATCCTCTTTGCATTGAGACCTATCCCAATGACCCGAACCCATTAGTCAAACAACATTTCTTTCAATCCTCTTTGCATTGAGACCAACTTCTGCTAGATGTGCACTACTCATGACAGGAACATCTTTCAATCCTCTTTGCATTGAGACAATCCTCTGGTATCTTTATCCGAGGTAAAGGAAGCTGTCAACTTTCAATCCTCTTTGCATTGAGACTGCACTCAACTCATTGGGCGAGCTCGCTAGGCTCAAGGCCTTTCAATCCTCTTTGCATTGAGACTGGTAGCCACAGAGATATTACCACTAAGAGACGGAATCTTTCAATCCTCTTTGCATTGAGACTCCCCTTGTAACCCTCAAGCAATTGCTTAAGGAGATCGTCTTTCAATCCTCTTTGCATTGAGACTGACCGGAGAAATGACAAGAGAACAGTTCAACGACGAGCCTTTCAATCCTCTTTGCATTGAGACTAGAGTATCAAGGAGCAAAGTGATAGGCGAAGCACTCAGCTTTCAATCCTCTTTGCATTGAGACATCTTATTTTTTTGATTGTCATTGCGGGCATTATAGCTCCTTTCAATCCTCTTTGCATTGAGACATAGCAAAGATATCCAGAGACAAGAGGGACATAAACATAGCTTTCAATCCTCTTTGCATTGAGACTACCTTCCGCCATAGCCTCCGTGACCAGCCCATCACTCCCTTTCAATCCTCTTTGCATTGAGACAGGGAGAGAGTTGAGGGCTGCTGACCCGGAGGAGGCAATAACTTTCAATCCTCTTTGCATTGAGACTATATTATTCTCAAGAATGGGGGAGAAATAAGGGGACCCTTTCAATCCTCTTTGCATTGAGACATGATGGGTCTCCATTATATTATGTTGACGTAGTAAGAAACTTTCAATCCTCTTTGCATTGAGACGTTTTGAAACTCAGTTTCTCTGTAAAAATTGATAGACAGACTTTCAATCCTCTTTGCATTGAGACACATCTGGGAAAGCATGCCGAACGCCATTCCGACCAAGCCTTTCAATCCTCTTTGCATTGAGACCTTCTCTAGCTCACCAAGGTATACAAAGAACGTTGTTTTCTTTCAATCCTCTTTGCATTGAGACAGTGTACGAAAATACACGAAGGAGGAACTCAGAGAGATTATCTTTCAATCCTCTTTGCATTGAGACGGAGGAGATAAGGCAAAGGATAAGGCTCTGGGAGGAGTTTACTTTCAATCCTCTTTGCATTGAGACGTAACATTTGAGATAGCCCCAGATACGTTAAAGCAGATAACTTTCAATCCTCTTTGCATTGAGACACGACTGGCTTGCTATCAGGGAATACATACAGAACGCACTCTTTCAATCCTCTTTGCATTGAGACCTCTCGCATGAGACTGCGGAGTATCTCCCATCGGAACCTGACTTTCAATCCTCTTTGCATTGAGACCAGTTGATGATGAGACAGCTGAGATTGCTCCTTTGATTCTTTCAATCCTCTTTGCATTGAGACGTAACTGAGTAGTTAGTGATAAGCGCATGCCTGTCATACCTTTCAATCCTCTTTGCATTGAGACTAATTTTAAGGCGAATTGCAAGGGAGATAAGCGAAATAGCTTTCAATCCTCTTTGCATTGAGACCCAGTGCAAGAACCTGACAGTTGCTGCTGGTGTAACTCCTTTCAATCCTCTTTGCATTGAGACGCACATTCATCGTGGGTAAACCATGCACACTTATAGCCACTTTCAATCCTCTTTGCATTGAGACTTCTTCTTCTCAAGAACCAGAGTTGAAAGCTCTTTTACTTTCAATCCTCTTTGCATTGAGACTTGCTTGTTGTGGTGTTTGTAGCTCTGATAGTAGCTTCTTTCAATCCTCTTTGCATTGAGACCAAGCAGGAAGGCGTAACAATCTCGAAAAGAAAGGCAACTTTCAATCCTCTTTGCATTGAGACTTAATTAAGCAGGCCTGAGTATTTAAACTTGATCTATATCTTTCAATCCTCTTTGCATTGAGACAAGGAAGCTTAAAATTTTGGGGGTGATATTATGGGGAAGTCTTTCAATCCTCTTTGCATTGAGACGTTCCAGTGATGAGTTCAGCACATCTAGCTGAAGTTGCTTTCAATCCTCTTTGCATTGAGACTTTAATTGTGGAGGTGGTCTATCCATGAGTTCATATTACTTTCAATCCTCTTTGCATTGAGACCCACCAGAAGTGATTGATCCACCTGCTGGAGTGGTTCCCTGCCTTTCAATCCTCTTTGCATTGAGACTATGAATTTGCGAAAATAGTTCTTAATTCAATGTATCTTTCAATCCTCTTTGCATTGAGACATGGATGGGTAGCAGGATTCCAGGCGAAGTAAAGTGATTCTTTCAATCCTCTTTGCATTGAGACTGAAAGTGAAGTATAATTACAGCTACAAGACGGCAGAGGCTTTCAATCCTCTTTGCATTGAGACGTGGAGTTCTCCGAGAGCAAGATCCTCAAATTTCCAGTGCTTTCAATCCTCTTTGCATTGAGACAGCCGATACTCAGCCCCATGCTGTAGGGGGGGATTAGAACTTTCAATCCTCTTTGCATTGAGACAGGAACTGCTCTGCTACAGCAGTCCAGCATGCAGTAGCGCTTTCAATCCTCTTTGCATTGAGACGCCAGTCTCTCCTGAAGAAATACAGGGCAAGCCAGCTCAACTTTCAATCCTCTTTGCATTGAGACAAAGGGTAAAGGCAGTCTTTGATTCGGTTGGCTTAAAGACTTTCAATCCTCTTTGCATTGAGACGTCAAGCCTTGGCTCCCCAGACATCCTGAAAAGTACATAACTTTCAATCCTCTTTGCATTGAGACTAATAGAAGTTCTGAGGAAGGCGGAGGAGACAAAGCCAACTTTCAATCCTCTTTGCATTGAGACTCCCATTACAGGTGATTGCTGATGAGCGAGAAGGAACCAACTTTCAATCCTCTTTGCATTGAGACGGAGGAGGTAAAGAAGAGAGGGAAGGGGAGGAACGACCTCTTTCAATCCTCTTTGCATTGAGACTCTTTCTGTTGGGGTGATTGCATGAGTTCCCTAGATCCCTTTCAATCCTCTTTGCATTGAGACGTCGCGCTTGCCCGAGAACAGGCCCAGAACTAGGAGGACTTTCAATCCTCTTTGCATTGAGACGGCCCCTGATTTTGGGAGGGAGAGTATGTACGAAGGTGTCTTTCAATCCTCTTTGCATTGAGACAAGGGACTCATCCTGAGAGCATCACTCGGTCTTCTCAAAAACTTTCAATCCTCTTTGCATTGAGACCGAAGGTTATGGATGTTGATGCTGTTGTGGTGTTCACAAACCTTTCAATCCTCTTTGCATTGAGACATGGGGAATAGCCAGATATTATGCCCTTCTTGCACTTCCTTTCAATCCTCTTTGCATTGAGACGACGGTCTCTATTCCATGACCCCTTGTGGGGTCAATAAAACTTTCAATCCTCTTTGCATTGAGACCTGGGGGAGGTGGACGAGGCGATAGAGGCGGGAAGGCTCTTTCAATCCTCTTTGCATTGAGACAGGCCAAAAGCCTCGGGGACGGGGGGAGGGTTTTATATGGCTTTCAATCCTCTTTGCATTGAGACGGGCCTCAACGCCACCCTAGAGGTTGGCCACAGGGACCCCTTTCAATCCTCTTTGCATTGAGACAACATAAAGGGCCTGAACTTCAAGGAGGATAAGGTTAAGGCTTTCAATCCTCTTTGCATTGAGACCTTCACTCCAACCTCAGTTATGGTGGCTGCCGATGAGAGCTTTCAATCCTCTTTGCATTGAGACGAGAGGGGAAGGCGGTGGAGGCGACGCTCCACCTGTTCATCTTTCAATCCTCTTTGCATTGAGACAAAATGTTTATAGGGATGTATTTGAGATATGCTGCAATACTTTCAATCCTCTTTGCATTGAGACGATAACAAGAACGGACGCAGGATACAGTTGTTTATGGTGCTTTCAATCCTCTTTGCATTGAGACTGTGATAAAACAAGCAGTAGGAGCAGGAGGAATAACAAACTTTCAATCCTCTTTGCATTGAGACATAGGCTTTCTTGTTGAACCTCTGAATAACGATTACATCTTTCAATCCTCTTTGCATTGAGACCTTGGAGACGTTATAAGCCTTGCTCTGGCTGAAGGGATCTTTCAATCCTCTTTGCATTGAGACTATAAGTATGGGATACGGAGGAAGCAATATTATACAAGTCTTTCAATCCTCTTTGCATTGAGACTATATATAAATGAGCTCTGGGCATGAAGGTGAAGCCAGCCCTTTCAATCCTCTTTGCATTGAGACGATTCTACTGTCCACATCTTTATGTCCATTATCTCAGCTTTCAATCCTCTTTGCATTGAGACCAAAACTCGCTCAGCTTTGGATTCCTCTCCTTGAAGAACTTTCAATCCTCTTTGCATTGAGACTTTGCAGACCCATGCTTGATATTCACCATGAAAAGCTACTTTCAATCCTCTTTGCATTGAGACCATTCCTGTCATTGCACTTGATACAGCTTGCTGAACTAACCTTTCAATCCTCTTTGCATTGAGACATGAGAAAAAAGGTGATTAGATGAGCATAGAGATAAAGAACTTTCAATCCTCTTTGCATTGAGACAGATGGAGCTGAAGCTGGCTAGGGAAGCGATAGCTGTAATACACTTTCAATCCTCTTTGCATTGAGACAGTTGTTTCTTCTTATCGGTTAGGATTGTCTCATCTATCTTTCAATCCTCTTTGCATTGAGACTACATATTCAATGTAGCAGGTGGAGGAGATCCTTTAACCTTTCAATCCTCTTTGCATTGAGACTTCGAGGATGCTGAAAAGCACATATTCGCAGCATGGGTCTTTCAATCCTCTTTGCATTGAGACCATCCATCCACATCACCACCTTTTGGTCATGTAAAATTAACTTTCAATCCTCTTTGCATTGAGACCCTTGCCTGATTCTCATTTCTTGGCAGAGCTGTGAAACCTTTCAATCCTCTTTGCATTGAGACAGAAGAAAAAGACTGCTAGTCAGGCGGAGCTGTCATATCTCTTTCAATCCTCTTTGCATTGAGACACAAGGCTAATCCAACTGATGGACAGAGAGCTTTGCTGGCTTTCAATCCTCTTTGCATTGAGACGTGTCCAATCGAGACCAGAGATCTCACCATCTGATTCAAACTTTCAATCCTCTTTGCATTGAGACTGGCGTTGAGGCCAGTCGGCGGGACCCTGAGGAGCATGCCTTTCAATCCTCTTTGCATTGAGACTCGTTAATTTCAGGGAGAAGTGCGGGATAGAGCTTCTCTTTCAATCCTCTTTGCATTGAGACGACGGATTAATAGATCCTGTGTTCAGATTAACGGAAAAGCTTTCAATCCTCTTTGCATTGAGACTTACAGACGTTAACGGACGCCAGCGGTGCCCCAGTTCCCGTCTTTCAATCCTCTTTGCATTGAGACGTGCAATTATATAAAGGAGGCCAAGCCGTCAATTGTCTTCTTTCAATCCTCTTTGCATTGAGACGAAGGATGCCGGTAACTTCTCGGTCGACCTTATCTTTCTCTTTCAATCCTCTTTGCATTGAGACAAGCCACCTTGGGGTTCGTGGGCCCGACGAGCGGGGACAACTTTCAATCCTCTTTGCATTGAGACTTACGTCTTGGAGCTGTGCAGGACCGAGCCAAGCACGAACTTTCAATCCTCTTTGCATTGAGACTGGAGTAATGGAGTAATGGGCGATCTTTATGGAAGACTACTTTCAATCCTCTTTGCATTGAGACACCCATTCTTCTTTTTTGAGGATATTGGGGGTGAGATAACTTTCAATCCTCTTTGCATTGAGACTTCATTATCGCATCAAGACCAGACCTTATTCCAGTCATCACCTTTCAATCCTCTTTGCATTGAGACGGGCCTTCCGGGAAGGAATGTCCTAGCATCAGGTTTCTCCTTTCAATCCTCTTTGCATTGAGACCTCCTCACCATCTGGGCCCTGTCGCTGTACAGCGTGTCCCTTTCAATCCTCTTTGCATTGAGACGGGACGTCAAAGTGCACCTGAACTACGTCACAAAGCTAACCTTTCAATCCTCTTTGCATTGAGACAGCTGCATTATCCAGCATGTTCCCCGTCTATGTTTTTGACACTTTCAATCCTCTTTGCATTGAGACCGGACATCCTCTGGATTCTCTTCACGCCTAGGGGTCTCCCCCCTTTCAATCCTCTTTGCATTGAGACGAGGAAACCTTCAGGACGCCAAGGGCAAATTTCCTCTTTTCTTTCAATCCTCTTTGCATTGAGACGCGGAAAGGTAAAGGGGGCGGAGGGCTGAGTTGGCGTACCTTTCAATCCTCTTTGCATTGAGACGAACTGGGAAACTAACATAGAGGGAAGCGATGGTGGATTCTTTCAATCCTCTTTGCATTGAGACTGAAGGGCGAAGCCTCCAAGTAGAGGTGATAGGAATGTCCTTTCAATCCTCTTTGCATTGAGACGGGCGGGCTCGGTCGCCTACGGGGGCATCGCCGGCGGGATCTTTCAATCCTCTTTGCATTGAGACCCCTCTACTTTTTTAGGCCCTCCTGTGGGGCGGGTTAAACTTTCAATCCTCTTTGCATTGAGACTGTTCTTCGGCATCTCGTTCAGAAGCATTATTACCTTCTTTCAATCCTCTTTGCATTGAGACATTACTGTGAGGAAAGCCCCCATGGCCACGTATGTCCCTTTCAATCCTCTTTGCATTGAGACTAAATGCGATAAAGTTTAAATACAAACTGCGAACTTTAACTTTCAATCCTCTTTGCATTGAGACCCGAAGGAGACAAAGGGCGGCATATCCGTAACTGTGATAGCTTTCAATCCTCTTTGCATTGAGACGGCCCTTTCAGAGCTTGGGTTCTCCATCGTTAAGACGGTGGAGAACCTTTCAATCCTCTTTGCATTGAGACTCAGCACATGGATGGGAGCATGTTGTATACTTCAGAACTTTCAATCCTCTTTGCATTGAGACCAACGGGAACTAACTATATTCAGCTATTCTGTTATAATCTTTCAATCCTCTTTGCATTGAGACAGGCTGAGGGAGGTGAGCAGGTGAGGGGGGCCCTGATAGACTTTCAATCCTCTTTGCATTGAGACTGAAGAAGCCTGAGAGCAGATCCTCAAGTCTAGGAATATCTTTCAATCCTCTTTGCATTGAGACCTGTATGTGGAAAAGGTGGGAGGAGGCTATTCATACACAACTTTCAATCCTCTTTGCATTGAGACCAGCAGTTGCAGATTGTGCCTGTGATAGCATTTTTGCATACTTTCAATCCTCTTTGCATTGAGACTTCAGGAACTCTTTAGCCCAATCTGGTAGGTGATCCCCTTTCAATCCTCTTTGCATTGAGACATTAGTTTTCTTTCTAAGATATTGGCTGTCTCTTTCGGACCTTTCAATCCTCTTTGCATTGAGACAATCCTGTACTGTGGTTTTGCATTTGGTTCCATGTCCTACCTTTCAATCCTCTTTGCATTGAGACGAATGGTAGCCTTTCGATCCTATGAATGGATGGTCTTCATCTTTCAATCCTCTTTGCATTGAGACTGTCGGATAGTAAATCTTGCTCTTGTTCCAGTACCAACTTTCAATCCTCTTTGCATTGAGACAACCTCCTCCGGGGATCTCCCCATCTCGGCCACATAATACTTTCAATCCTCTTTGCATTGAGACAATTGGAGGTTCCGAAAGGGGAACCTCCATTCGGAGGCTTTCAATCCTCTTTGCATTGAGACTGGGCGTCTGAGAAGCCAGAGTACAGAACATACCTCCCCCTTTCAATCCTCTTTGCATTGAGACGGAGGGGTTGATCAGGGGGTAGGCGATTATGTAGATTACTTTCAATCCTCTTTGCATTGAGACAACTCTCAATCTTGGTGATGTCCCCCTGTCAAGACCAGACCCTTTCAATCCTCTTTGCATTGAGACGAGGTCAGGGCACTTGCGGAATCCGTGAAGTACCTCAACTTTCAATCCTCTTTGCATTGAGACCTGTCGAGCCATCTCTGACAGTCCTGTTCACATCGACGTCTTTCAATCCTCTTTGCATTGAGACGCTGTAGAACTCATCGTCCGACAGGTTTGCGTCCACCTCTTTCAATCCTCTTTGCATTGAGACTCAACAGCAGTGCCACCAGCTATGTTGTCAGCACTCCTCTTTCAATCCTCTTTGCATTGAGACTGAGCTGAGATTTCACATAAGAACAGCTGAGAAGTGGATCTTTCAATCCTCTTTGCATTGAGACCTACATAATCTATGAGACAGACAACGCATCATACTACACTTTCAATCCTCTTTGCATTGAGACCTTCTCCATAGCACCACCTACAACAACATTATAGACTCACTTTCAATCCTCTTTGCATTGAGACGGATGAGGAAAACCCTGCCTGGGCAGATCTGTTGGAGGCTTTCAATCCTCTTTGCATTGAGACCGAGGTAAGAGATGCTATTGTCCTACCAGCCAGTATGTCTTTCAATCCTCTTTGCATTGAGACGGGGCTTCTATCTCCGCCATCCCGACCCCCATTAAATAGCTTTCAATCCTCTTTGCATTGAGACTGCTCTGGGTCTCCACCGTAACAGGGGAGGCCCAGTTCTTTCAATCCTCTTTGCATTGAGACCCCCGTCTGCCCAGTCTGGCAAGTTTGACAGTACTTCATCTTTCAATCCTCTTTGCATTGAGACAGCGAGCACGGCAAGGTTCACGTATCCCGGAGATACTGCTTTCAATCCTCTTTGCATTGAGACTGTGATAAGAAAGATCCCTATGGACGGAGTTGATCTCAGCTTTCAATCCTCTTTGCATTGAGACGTCCGCAAGCTTTACAGCAATAGTGCGGTAAAGGTCAACTCTTTCAATCCTCTTTGCATTGAGACCACAAGGAGCTCCCTAGGTATCGCCTCATGCAACTTCACCTTTCAATCCTCTTTGCATTGAGACAGGGAGGAGCTGGAGAGAGTAACAACGTTAGGTAGAGTGCTTTCAATCCTCTTTGCATTGAGACACAGGCTTTCACGACTGACAGTAGACATAGACGAAAACGCCTTTCAATCCTCTTTGCATTGAGACCCACCTAAAGACCTAAAGTGGCCGAAGGAAAGCATCTTCACCTTTCAATCCTCTTTGCATTGAGACATGATGTCCTCACCGCATATGTGCTTTATATGAGAATAAACTTTCAATCCTCTTTGCATTGAGACAAGGGAGATCAAAATAAGCCAGAAGAAGTTAGATTTTCGCTTTCAATCCTCTTTGCATTGAGACAGAAAAAATCAGGAGGAGGGCTTCTCCTCCTGAATCAACTTTCAATCCTCTTTGCATTGAGACGACAAAAGGGCTTTTCTGTGCAGCCAGCTGGGCGGCAAACTTTCAATCCTCTTTGCATTGAGACATACGCAGTCGTTGCCCCCGTCTCGGAGATCGAGGACTTCTTTCAATCCTCTTTGCATTGAGACATCGATGACATTACAAGAGACATCAGCTCTCTTAACAGACTTTCAATCCTCTTTGCATTGAGACTGTATTTGATTATCGTTGTGCCTCCTTCATCAAGCTGGACTTTCAATCCTCTTTGCATTGAGACCATCACAGCAGGATAAAGCGAGTTAACGTCCAGAATGTCTTTCAATCCTCTTTGCATTGAGACTTCCAAATATATCGACGGGTGCCGATGCTGCTCTAGACTTTCAATCCTCTTTGCATTGAGACGATCTAATACTGCCATTCTATATCACCTCTCATATAAATCTTTCAATCCTCTTTGCATTGAGACATGACGCTGGCAGACCTGATAAAAAGCTCTAATTTAACTTTCAATCCTCTTTGCATTGAGACCAGGCATAGTTGGCCGGAGG
>JGI20130J15133_1003718_pt1 | contig 10384 bp, 7 predicted proteins | sample WasSprMetagenome_FD_15133 | JGI IMG/M metagenome (IMG submission 15133) | reverse complement strand
TAGTTTTAAATCCTGCAACGCCTGTAAACACTTTAGAAGAAATCATTCATTATATAGATTATGTTCTTATTATGTCAGTTAACCCTGGTTTTGGTGGTCAAAAGTTTATTCCACAAACAGCAGAAAAGGTTAAAAAATTAAAACTGCTAATGGAAGAGACAAACAGAACNGATNTATTAATCGAAATAGACGGCGGAGTNAATCANGATAATATAAACTATTTATCTATGCTTGGGGTAAATATTTTNGTAGCCGGAAATGCTGTATTTAAAGGAAACATTAAAGAGAATGTAGCTAATTTAAAGGGGAAGATGTTAGGATGTTTAAGTTAACAAAATTTCTTTTACCAACCTTAGTTTTATCAAGCTTATTGATAGGATACCAACAAGAAGTAAATGGGGTCGATTTAAAACATCAACAGGAAGCTAAAAGAAACGACATGAATCAGCAACAAGTTAAGAGAATCGATGAAAACGATAAAGTTGTATTTACTTTTAAAAGCATAAAAAAAGACAAAGGTAATCTAAGTGTTAAATATCCTGTTTTTGAAGGAGAGGCTTTTAAAGATATAAACGACTCTATAGATAAGAATGTTAAAAATTTTGTTAATGACTATAAAGAAGCAGTCAAAGGTTCGGGGGGTGAATATCCGGTAGAATATTATTTGAGTATAGAGCCACATATAGTAGGTAAGGAAGTAATAAATTTAAAAGAATCGCTATATATTTACGAAGGTGGAGCACATGGATGGTCAGGGGAATATTGGACAGTATTTGTAAAAGATGAAAATCAAAAAAAGTACGTTCAAATTAACTTATATGATGTTATGAACTTAAATAAAAAATGTGAAAAAGATTTGAAACAAGCAATGTATAAAAAATTGAAAAAAGAAGGTTTATATTATCCAGACTTTGTATTACATGAAGATTTAAAAAAACTAGACAATTTCTATTTAGATAAAAAAGGTATAGTATTNGTCCTTAATCTGGCAGATTTTGGCTTTTCACGTTATGAAGGAATATCCTTAGTTAAAATACCATACAGTTTTCCTTGTATTAAAAAAGACGGTATAATCAAAAAATTTTTAGACTAACAAGGAGCTAAAATGGATTATAAAATCAGAACATGGCCAGACCCAATTTTAAAAGAGCCAACGAGAGAAGTAGATTTTTTCGATGAAAGATTGCAAGAGTACATAAATAAAATGTGGGAATTTATGTATAAAGAAGAAGGCGTTGGACTTGCTGCAAATCAAATTGGCATTCCATATCAAATTTTAGTTATCGATACATCTATAAGAGAAAACAGAAGCGAAGAAGAGACAGAACCACCGGTAAAGATGGTTTTGATAAATCCAAAAATTGTTGAAAAAGAAGGAGAAGTCCAATCAACGGAAGGATGCTTAAGCTTTCCGGGTGTACGAATTACAATTCCAAGAGCAAAAAGGGTTAAAGTAGTAGGTAAAAATGAAAAAGGTGAAGATGTAGAAATAGAAAGCTCGGAGTTTTTAGCAATCGTACTTCAGCATGAGATAGACCATCTAAACGGCATTCCATTTATAAATTATCTTTCACCATTAAAAAGAAAGCTTGTTTTAGATAAATACTTAAAATCTTTGAAAGAGCTTGAAAAAGCTTAAGGAGAGGTCATGTTTCCAGACTTAATCAGTATTGGTGGTATCACTATACATACATACGGCGTTTTGACGGCTATTGGTCTTATAGTTGGTTTTTATGTTGGACTTTATCATGCTAAAAAAGAGGGTATAAATGAGAAAGATTACGAAAATGCCTTTATTCTTATAGTTTTAGGTGGTATTGTAGGAGCAAGAATTGCTTACGTAATTGAGCATAAAGAAGATTTTGGTTCATTTTTAGATTTTTTTGCAATTTGGAATGGTGGAATTGATTGGTTTGGCGGTTTTTTAGGTGGTTTAGCGGCAGCTATACTGTATTTAAAATACAAAAACATCTCAATACTAAAGCTTGGTGATGTGGCGGGTGTTTCTATACCAATAGGACACTTTTTTGGAAGGCTTGGATGCACATCTGCAGGTTGTTGCTATGGAAAGCCGGTTCCGCCGGATTCACCATTAAGAGATATTGCAATCATTTTTCCAAATAATCCACACTGTTTAGCACCAAAAGGCATACCACTTTATCCAACTCAGCCGGCGGAAGCAATAGGAAATCTCTTAATCTTTGTCATTTTATTTTTAACATACAAAAAAAAGGCGTTTGATGGACAGATTTTATCTTTGTATCTTATACTCTATGGATTTTTAAGATTCTTATTAGAATTTTGGAGAGGAGTAACGCCGCCACTGCCATACATTGGTCTAACTTGGAATCAGATAATCACTTTATCCATGATACTCGCAGGAATAACTTTATTTTTCTACATGAAGAAAAAATATGCAAAATCTGTATGACCTTTTTCAAAAAAAAGTATTTAACATAGAGCCAGGACTAGAAAGGATAAAATCAGCGCTAAAAGAATTTAGTAATCCGGAGAAAAATTTTAAATCTATTCTTGTAGCAGGGACCAACGGCAAAGGTTCAACTTCAGCATACTTGGAGAGTCTATTTAGACATTATGGCTACAAAACAGGATTGTTTACATCTCCCCATCTGATAAGAGAAAATGAAAGATGGCAGATAGACAGGAAGGAGATTGACGATAGAAAATTACAAGATTACATCAATGAATTAAAACCAATCATAGAAAAATACAATCTTACATATTTTGAAGCATGCACACTTTTAGCTTTTAAATACTTTTCTGATGAAAAGGTAGATATTGCGGTTGTGGAGGTTGGTCTTGGTGGAAGGTGGGACTCGACAAATGTTTTAGAGCCGGAGATTTCAGTTATTACAAATGTATCCTTTGACCATATGCACATACTCGGAAACACACTTTTAGATATAGCCTATGAAAAAACAGGCATTACAAGGCAAGATAAACCAGCTGTAATAGGAAGAAACCAGATAGAAATCATCCATTGGCTTAAAGAAAGAAAGATAAAAGAGCATTACATCAAAGATATAGATTACTTTGTTAAAGAGATAGATTTTAATAAATACGACTACAAATTCAAAGAGCATATCTTTGAAAACTTAGAAATATCGATGCTCGGAAAAAGACAGATAGAAAATTCAAGCTTAGCGCTAACAACTTTCCTGCTATTTTTAGACAAGAACAACCAACCGGTTGTTGAAAACATAATAAGAAAAGCACTCTACAACACAAAATGGAAAGGAAGGATGGAAATTATTAGCAAAAATCCTTTTATCATAATCGACGGAGCACATAACGAAGAGGGGCTTATAAAAACATTTCAAGAAATAAAGGAAATCTTTCCAAATAAAAAGATTTTCACTATCTTCTCATTCATGAAAGACAAAGACACAGAAAAAATGATAGATATAATCAAGCAAAATAGTGATTTCTATGTAGCCGCAACAATGCCATTTTCAAGAGCAATGACAGCAGAAGATTTTAAAAATGTTGGTATTAAAAATGTAAAAGAAAATCATATAGAAGCAGTTAATGAGCTTAAAAACAGTGTAGATAAAGATACAATAATATTAATCACAGGTTCGTTATACTTAATAGGAGAGATCTTAAAAGATGGATGGGATACTTTTAGTAAATAAACCAAAGTTTATAACTTCAAACGATTTGGTGATAAAGATAAAGAAACACCTTAATGAAAAAATGGGTCATACAGGCACACTTGATTATGCAGCCTCAGGCTTGATGGTTTTAACAGTAGGACAAGGAACAAAAATAACTCAGTATTTACAAAAACTTGATAAGCAGTACATAGCAGAGGGAAAACTTGGAGAAATTACAGACACATACGATAGCCAAGGTAAGATAATAGAGACAAAGCCTGTTGAGATTGATGAAGAAAAGTTAAAAGATATAATTTTTTCTTTTGTAGGAGAATACTTACAGACGCCGCCGCCCTACTCATCAAAAAGGATAGGTGGAACAAGGGCATACAAACTTGCAAAAAAAGGAGTAGAAGTTCAGCTAAAACCTGTCTTAGTAAAAATATACAACATAGAAATCTTAGAGATAAACCTACCATACTTTAAAATAAAAGTTGACTGTTCTTCAGGCACTTATATTAGAAGCTTAATAAAGGATATTGGAGACAAAGCAGGCTGCGGAGCTTACATGACAGATTTAGTTAGAACTAAAATTGGACAGTTTGATTTAAAAGATGCTTTATCTTTTGAAGAAATTTTAAAGAAAAATCCAAATCAGATAAAGTTAATCAGTCTAAAAGATGCATTATACTTCTTACCGGAAATTAAACTAAATCAAGATTATGAAAAAAGATTTAAACATGGACAAAGATTGATAGTTGACTGTATAGAATCAAAAGATGTAAAGGTTTTAAATGAAAAGCACGAGCTTATAGGAATAGGAGAAATAAAAGAATGTGTTTTAAAGCCAAAGATAGTTTTGGTTAGAAGTGAGAGTTAACCAGTATTTTTAAACTTTGTCAATTGAATGCTCTAAAATTTTGTAAGCTGTAGAATGTTTAGGAATTTAATTTTACCTCCATCGTCGTCCTTGATGACTTTAGAAGGATTTTATCTTTAAAAAGTGAGGCAATAGGAAGTTAGAAATACTAGATTAGGAAAGGGATGAGACTCTTTGCTTTGCTTAGAATAAAGTTCGAAAGGTTAATCTGAGGACGTAAGTCCGAACAGTCGTATCCTTTAAATTTAATTCTATAAAAATCTATAATTTATAGCGTTTATAATAAGTCGGGCTATATATTCAACAAGAACATGAGATTCTATGCCGCCTGTAGAATGAAAATTTTGATTTTTACAAGCAGTCCAGTAAGAAATTGGGTTGAAGCATAAGATTTTTGGTCGAGTTTAAAAAGACGATGCTTTACTTCTAAATTCAATCTTCTTTCGTAATGGCGATTTATGAAGTGCATCTACATTTACATTCTCTTGCCATTCTATGAAAATCACCAATTTTNTATCCGNAACATTTCATAGCACATATTTAGAAATTTAAAAATACCTTGGTTTGAGAAATCATCGGTTTTTATAGAATTTAAAAAGAAATCCTTNGGACCAAAGTNCTCAGGATGATGAAGAAAGCTTGATAATCATATACTGAGACTGTTCCAAAAATCCAAACTGTCATNCTGCNGCCGACGAAGAATCTNATGCTTTTAACGAATTTCTCACCCAACGTGTTTTATAGTCTATATTTAGAAATCTAAAAATGTCGCTTTANGNTTAACTTTCTCNCTTACTTAGTATATATATCCATCACGAACTTCACTATTCTATCCTTCAATGGCAAAGATTTCATTACTTCTTTTTTTAGTTTATCAAATTCTTCTTTAAATTCTGCATACTCCGGCTCTTTTACAATAAGNTCTAATTGGTCTGTCATTTCTAAAGCTTCTTTATNATTTTTATTTTCTAAAAGCTCTTTAACAGCTTTCATGATAACTGGAATATACTGATTTTCTATTTTAAGATTGTAATCAATCTGTAGGCCTTTTATAAAATTTTTGGCTGCTTCGATATTATTACCTTCCTTAGCTTTTTGCTTTCCTATCTCAAAGTAGTATTTTGCCATGTCAATAAAATAGCTAATTTCCTCCGGAACTAAAATTATTGCCTTTTTCAAGTTTTCTATCGCTTCCTGGTAATTTCCAAGATTTGCCAAGGCGTGAGCTTTATAAACATAAGCATCTACAAAATACTTATTTTTTTCTATTGTCTTATTAAATTGCTCAATAGCTGACTGATATTTACCGGCGTTATAAAAAATTTTACCAAGAGAGTAATAGTATCTATCATCTCCTTCTTGGTGAGAAACTTTTTCGAGATATTTCATTGCTTTCTCATCATTGCCGGATATAAGCTCTATCTGTGCAAGAAGAGAATAAGCTTCTTTTAGCTTTGGATTTAACTGGATTGCTTTTTCTAAATCTTTNTTAGCTTCTTCAAACTCTCCTTTTTGTATATAAACTTTGCCTCTTTCAAAATATGCATCTGCGTAATCTGGCTTTAATCTAATTGCTTCTGATAGCTCAACGATTGCGACTTCTAAGCTTTCTTGGTTTAGGTCATGGGTTGCAACTTTACCTCTCCAATAATGAACCTCTGGAATTTCTGGGTCTAACAAAATAGCTTCATCTAATAAAGTAATCGCCATCTCAAAATTTTCATTTTCATAATGATAAATAGCTTTGTTTAATAGATGGTAAGCTTCACTTGCAACACTCATTTTAAATACCTCTAAAATTTATGGTACTATTTATTATAATGTTTTTTTAAAAACAATGATGAAAAAAGTGATAAAAATCATAAAAGATAATAAATATGTAAAGTTTGCTATAAAGGTTTTTCTAAATCTTACTTCAGTNTTTGTTTTTTTATCAATCATAATCTTAATTTTTCTATATGTGATTTCNAACTATAGATTAATCCTCAATCAGTTTGGAATTTTCATAGAGGATGATTGTAATTTATCGAAAAATCAATTTTANTGTAACTATATAAAAATAACAGATAAAAAAGAATTTGACGTTAACTTAGAAAAGGTCAGCGGGACATTTAATCTAAGAAGTTTATTTAACAAAGAACCTATTTTAGATTTAAACATTGAAAATCTAAAAGGCACATACATAAATGATTTAAAATCTCCTCCATCTAAAAAGATTGATGGAATTTTTTACATTTACTTAATAACCAACTATGTATCAGCAAATATAAACAATGGTGAATTTTTAGTCAAGAACATAGAAGAAAATGCAGATTTAAACATAAAGAATATAAGCTTGCACAATATTAATAATGATATTTATGTTAAAAATGATGTTTCTATAGATTATTTAAAGTCAGGTAAAACTTATAATTTCATCATAAAAAATCAATCAAATAATCCGGCTTTAACAGTTTATCCAAATAAACTAATCACAAAAAATATAACCATTACAACATCTTACCTTAAACCGGAAAATCCAAACCTATTGATAAAAAAGTTAATTTTAAACGATGACAAAACTTTTAAGATAGATGCAAATCTTAAAGCATCAAATCTTCTTTATGAGAGTGTCAACCTTATAAATCTTAATGCTGATTTAAACATAGAAAAAAAGAAAGATGTAAAAATTTCTTTTAATGGAAATGTTGAAAAGATATTACACGAAAATACAAGCGTTGCTAATCAAGAGATTGATGGAGAATTAGAGTTAATTGAAAGAGATAAAAAAACATTCTTAAAAGGTAAGCTAAAAAGCAGTATCAATAATCTGATTGCTGATAATATATCATTTGGAGAGTTGAATTTAGATTTAAAATTCGATTATGATAAATCCCAAAAAATCACCGGAAGATTAAGCTCAAATTTTGCAGATGGAAACATTGACTTTAACGAAAAAAGACTAATTTTAGACTTAAATACTTCATCAATTAAAAATGTTTTATCTCTGTTAAAACATAAAGATGAAATTCTTAGCTCTATTGACGGCTCGGCGAATTTAAAGATTGATTATCCGTTAGACTCTAAAATCTTAAAATTTGAAATAAAATCAAACAATCCAACATTTTTGGGCTTAAAATATGAATCTTTAAGCGGCAGTGGTAATGTAGACTTAAAAAATTATAGCGTGTCATTTTCTGGAAACTCCTATTCAAAGACTTCAAAATTAGATTTTAGCGGAAGTGTAAATCAGTTTAATTCAGAAAATCTAAACTTTAAAGTTGGTTTATCATTTGATAATACGGTTATTGAAAATCTAATGTTTTTAAAAGATATCCCAATCAAAGGAATGGTTAATGGTAGCGGTGTAATTTCCGGAAATTTAAAATCTTTTGAAATAAATCTAAATGGAGTGGCTAAATCTTTCAGCTATGAAGAGATTAATCTAAAAAATGTTAACTATTCATTAAAATTCAAAGATAAAAGTCTAACTGTGAATGGAAATTATCAAACCAGTCTTAATTATGTTGTTGATGCCGATTTGAATAAAAATAAAACGGACATAAACCTTGTGCTTAGAGATTTTGACCTGTCTCCAGTATATCCGTTCTTGAAAAAGCATGTTGAAATCTTAAACAGATTTAATGTATATAAATCTTCAGGAAATGCCAATATATCTATTGAAAATAAGCAATTGAATGTAAAATTAGACCTGCAAGACATAAAAGCTCAAGAAAAGGAATTTAATATACCTTTAAACATTAAACTTTCTGGAGTAATAACGGAAAAATTAAAAGATTTAAAAATAACAGCTTCGGCAGATAAGTTTAATTTCAAAGATTACTTTATAGACGATTTAAATTTAGACCTGAAACTTTTAAATGATAGGTTGAATTATTCACTGAAAATAAATTCAAGTAATCTAAATGAAAAATTCAAAAACCTTATCCTTTTAGCAGATGGATTATATTCAATTTCAGAAAATAAAATAAATGGAAATCTATCTTCAAGCTTAAATATACCAAATGGAAAGCTAGCTTTTAGCGGAAGAGTTTCTGGCGGATTAGATAAATATGACGGTAGTTTAAAAATATCCATTTTAAAAGATGGTAAAGAAGTAGTCATAAATCCAAAAATAAGTGGAGACAAAGACAAATTAGTCGCAAATATTGATGGATTAAATTATGAAATAAATAAAAGAATTAAACTAAACACTGGTGATGGAATATTAATCGTCAACTTTAATAAGGATGATTTTTCAAAGAGTAGCGGAATAGTAGAAATAAAAGATTTTGAAATAAAGGAAAATGAACTTCCTTTAATAAAGCTAAAGGAATTAAAAGGAATTGTTAAAGATAAAATTATTCAGTTTTCAAACCTATACTTTGAAGGCATCGCCAAAGGCTATATAAATAAGATCATTTATAATCTTGATAATGAAATGTTAGATGTTTCAGTAAAAGGTGAACTTGATAAAAGGTATATCTCTCAGTTTTTAAAGTACGTGGTCTTGGACGGTAAGGTTAGTTTTGTTTATGGGTACAATGGAAAGATTGATAAGATTTTAGAAAATAGTGAATTAAACCTAATTGGTAAAAATATGACCCTAAAAACTCCTTACATATCAAATATCGTTAGTATAGATAAGTTTAGCATTAAAATGAAAGATTTGTTATATGTTGATATAAAGGGAAATACAAGGTCATCTTTCGGAGACAGTTATATCCAAATAAATGGCAATATAAACCCTGACAATAAGGTTGGGGTTGTTAAGATAACTTCTCAGGTTCTACCGGTTAAATATCAAAATTTATTTAACGGTGTTTTAAATACAAATACAGATGTAAAAATTGAAAAAGATAAAATTGTTATAAACAGCTTAAATCAAACAACAGGAAAGATAAAAATTGAGCCTGAATTCTTTATGAATGAATCAAAAGAAGAAAAGCCTGAATTTTTGAAAAAAATAAATTTAAACGTAAAAATCAACACTTTTTCTCCAATCTTTATTGAGGGAAACTGGGGAAAAGTTTATGCAGAAGGTAAATTAGATATAACAGGAGCAGCATATAGTCCAATTATAAACGGAAATATAAGAATCAATTATGGAAAGGTTGACTTTTTGAAAGTAAAATACAACGTTGATTACGTTGATTTAAAAATAATAAACAATAAAGCATATGTAAACGGAAGATTATCAACGCAAGTATCCGGAACTTATATTTATGTAAATCTATCAGGACCGGCTGAAAATATAAAATATGATTTCTTCTCGACCCCACCGAAATCAAAAGATGAAATACTTACTTTGCTATTAATAAAACAAACACCTGAGCAGTTAGCATCAAGTGGTTTATTTAGTATTCTTGGTGGTGTTGCAAAAATTTTATCCCCGTTTAAAGAAGAGAGTGAAGAATCAGGACTGTTTGGAACAGGGTTTAACGTAAATGTTATTCCATCTTACAACCCTACACAAGGTATTACGTTTAACGTTTATGTACAAAAATACCTTACAAGAAAAATATATATAGGCTTATCAAGACCTGTTGGAAACACTTTGAATGCTATCGGTTGGTATGAAGGTGGATATAGATTTACAGAAAGAAGTTCTTTTGTAATTAAATTCTTTGAAAACAATGCAAGGTCTGGAGAAATTACGTTTACATTACCGTTTGATTTTTAAAGTTGAAATTGAGTCTGCTTGCAAAAATAGGCATCAAATCTATTTCATCATTCTGCAGGCGACGAAGAATCTCATGGTTTTTCTTTTTAAGTGCATAAGCTAAAAGAAATATGGGAGAATATAATTTAAAAGTTTAAAATTATGAAAATCGGAGGATAAAGACGAGAAAGAAAATAGGAACATCTACCTACATTCAGCGAATTAATACACTTACAAAGAAAGCTT
>JGI20130J15133_1003711_pt1 | contig 10395 bp, 16 predicted proteins | sample WasSprMetagenome_FD_15133 | JGI IMG/M metagenome (IMG submission 15133) | reverse complement strand
CTCCTTCTTTTGTTAATTCAACTCTATTTTCTTGAACTCTGACTAAACCTTCTTTTTCGAAATCCTTCAGAATTCTCTTTACTCCAGTAAAAGAAGTTATCATTCTCTGTTCCATTCTGGTTTAAATTTGTTGATGAGAATTCTTTCGAGCAATTTTCTGTCTGGTTTTTTAACGCTCAAAAATTCATCTCTTTTAATGAATAACCTTACTTTTAGCTTGGTTATTGCTCTTTCTTCCAGAAAATAAACGAAAATCTTATTGTCATTAAGAATTGACTTATGAATTAATTTGTTTATCCTTTCACTTGTTTGTGCCCCCTTTGGTGGTATTTCATAGTTTCTCATTCTCTTTCTAAAATTCTCGCATTCACCAACATACTTGATAGTATTATTTTCGCATAAAATGTAAACTCCAGGCTTTTTATAGTCAGAAGCATCACCACCAATAAATTTTATTTTTCGTCTTTTCTTTCGATTAATTTCAAAACTTCCTACCTTCTTAAAACCAAGTCTTTCAAGCATAAATTAGTTAAAGACTAGCCTTAAATCCAATTTACTCTTTGCTATACTTTTCATCAAAGAAAAACTTTAATTTGTGATTAGAAGGAAAAGAGATTAAAAATTGCAAATGAGAATACAACGTAAAACTTTATGTGATTTAAAAATTGAAAGTGTGATAAAAGAACGAAAAGAAAAACATAAAAGTAGAAAAGAGATTAAGTCAGGATTACCTGAAATTTTGCAGTTGTTAAAATTGTTAGAACGTATAGAAAAAACATGGAAGTTCTAGTTATTCTAGGCTGAGAATCACTATTATGCTCTTTAACCCTTCAACTCAAACAATTTATTACTTGGATTGTTTAAGGATGGTATTAAGGTTTAGTTTTTCTACCGTTACTTTAATAGCTTCTCTTGCGATTTCAGAAAGATACGGCTCTATTTTTTCTTTCTCGAGATCTGCTTTTGGATGAGCTAGAGTATTTCTTATAGAAGAAAAACTCCATTCTCTTTGATTTATTATTAATTTTACATTCCTTGTGCTTCTCTCACCAAACAATTTTTCCCAAACAGAATGAGAATAGACTATAGCTTCTACAAATCTTTCTTCAAGATAAGCTGTTAAAGAAGCACTTAGGTGGAATAAAGACAGTTCAATGATTCTCTCTCCATCTTTTTCTAACATTATTTTAGTCATCATGCCCAAATGTTCTTTTATTTTTTCATCTTTTTCTAATCTTTTCATAAAATCAAGCGGATGCGTACCGAGAATAGAAAATAATTCCAATTCTCTGTTTTTTCGTTTAAGAAAAGGAATGAGCAAACATATATAACCGGAAAGAATGAAAAGGAGAGCAAAAAAGTTAAAGTTAGAAACAACACCAGCATAGCCGATAAGGAGAATTAACAAATAGAACTCTTCCCTAGCCATAGGCTCTATGGGTAGGTAAAGATTTCCTACTAATTTACTTTTAGAGATTCTATATACAAAATACTTATCCTTTGGGAAACACAGCCTAACATACAGAAATACAATGATGAGTAGGAATATAAGGAGTAATAAGAGGGAATAACTACTAACTACACTCAAGGAAAATATCATGATTCCACTTAAGATAAAGGCATTTGTTGAGAAAAAGAGGTAATTGTAAAATTTATAAAAGAACTTTTTTCTGATATCGAACAGCAAAAGAGTAATTTCAGCAAAGAGTAAGAAATAAATTATTTTAAAGAAATAATGAATGTCGAATTGGAAGAAATGAAAATAATAGAAAATGTAAGGTACAAGAAATCCGACAACTATGCTAAGAGTTATAATTGTTCTCTCTTCCATAAAAGTTAGTTAATGCTAAGTTATTTATTAACAAGATACGTGAGTATTTTTTGTTCAAGTATAAAAGTTTTTTAAATAGACAAGGAAAATCTGATTATGACAAAAGTAAATGGTGATAACAAACTAAAGTGGATCCTTGTAGGTCTTGTTATCGGTATCGCTATATCAATAGTAACTTCAATAGTTATGAATTACTTCCTTCCACCTGGCACTATTATTTTTGAACCGCCAAGTAAATGCTTCACCAAGGAAAAAGTTACACAGCTATTCACCGGAAAGTTAGAGTCGATTGAAACTGAATCACGAGCAGAAGGCAAAGATATTGTATGCAAGTTGGAGGGAGAACCAGCTTATTCTAACCACATATGGTATGGCGTAGCAACTTGTAGTTGGTCGGTAGGATCACAAACCCAAGGATTCTACATTCTTCCACGTTGGCATCCAAGAATACATCTAATTCTCCTTGATGATGTAGGATGGGTTCAGTGTGACAATACTGTATATTATTACATTGAAAGAGCTAAGTAGGAAAAATTTAGTGAAATACCCTTATGATAATGTTATAAATCGTTTTGAGATATCCATATAGATAAGCAATCATATCTTCAAATACTGTTGGCTTTCTTCCGCCTTTTATAAACTCTGGATATTCATAATATTCCATTGAGTTAAAGGCATTCCAAACATACACATAAGGATAAGTTCTGCTTTCATAATAAGAAAATGGCATTTGCCATGTTGAATCTAGCTCGACCCATTTTCTTTCCTGCCAATAAATTTGATATAATGGTATTGTCTTTCTCAAATCTTTTGAAGGATCATATAAAGCTATTTTTTCTGGCAATTTTGTGTGATTTATTGTAACATCGTTCAAAATAACATATTTAGAATTTAATATTGTAGAGTTTCTGGTGTCAAAAATTTTAAAATTGAACCATTCGCTTGGCAATTTACTCGCCTCTATTATGTTCCAACAATGTCCACCATCGCTTACACCATCATAATTAAGATCAACCTCACCACATACCATGTAAACTGTTTCATTTGGAATATAGCCATGTGTTTTATAGAGTAAAGCCTCCAGTAAAGATTGTAATAGTATTGCATGATCTTCACAGTCTCCTGTACCCAATGTTATTGTTTGTTCTGGAGTTTGCCAATAGTCTTCAACACCCCATCTATCTTTGTCGTAAACATAAACTATGGAAGAAACGTAATAATAGACCCTATCAAAATTTCTACCAAATTTTTCGATACTATAATCTCCATTTGTAAGTTCATCTAATTTTGCTAGAACGATTGGATTGAATGGTGTTATGTATTTTTGTGCCATGTTATAAAGCCCTGTTGTTTGAACGCAAGCATGATTTATTGCTGTTTGTCCTTTAGGACAAGTTAATTTCATACAAAATCGATTTGAACAAATTTCATCGCTCTTACAGTCATAATCCGTTAAACATTCGTACTTTATACAAATATGATTTTGAATGTAACCATCAGGACAGTAAATAGGAATACACTTCCCATTCACACATTGCTTATCATAATCGCAGTCCTTCGAGTCTCTACATTCTTTGCATTCATGATTAATAATAAATCCAAATGGACAGTATATGTCTACGCATTTTCTATCTACACATTTTTGTTAGGTGCACAATCAAAATCAGTAAAACATTCGTATTGCTTGCATATGTGATCTTCTATGTACCCATTCGGGCAATTAATCTTGTAACACTTATTATTAGAACAAAACTCGTCAAATTTGCAATCAAAAGAGGTATAACACTCTATTTTTAATAATGTCTCATTTCCAAATTTCGTTTTATTCTCTGATGTTTGTGTCCTATTTTCTAATCCGCCGTGCTCCGGATAAGGTCTCAAGTATATGTCTACCCGCTTAAACTGCAATTGATAATTTGCATAAAAATATGAAGAAAATATCAAAATAGAAGCTATTATAGTTGCAATTAAAATTGGGTTTTGAATAAACCCTTTCATAATTATTTTTGATAAAGTAACATTAATTAGCAATGAATCGTGATAGAGCTCTTATCAAAGATTTTATAAGTTTTTTGATTCGACTATAAAATTGTCTTTCGCGAAATTTGCTGCTCTATTTTCATTTTCTTCTCCTCATACCAATAGTATACCCAACTATCCCTGCAACTGATATAGTAATTAAAACCACGATAATACTATATCCTCTTAATCTATTGTAAAATTCGTTCCTTTCTTTTATAGAAATACAGGTAGGTATTTGATTGATGTAATCACAATATTCGTCGGGAGAACATGATTTCACTTCTTTCCAAGATGTGCAATATTCATCACATTCCAGGATTTTATTACCTAAACATGTTCTTTGACCTCTAGTACAAAAAGCATCAGGTTTATCACACTTACCTTCTTTAGTAAATGTTATGAAGGCTTCAGCTCGATTAGTAGTACCCATTGCTACTACTATAACCTTTACTGTATTAGAGCCATAAGGACAACTAACTGATATTTTTTTCTCTACTATTGAATTAGCTTCTATAGAAAATATATCGGTAGGCTCAATCTGCTTACAAGTAGATGATTCTATATAAGCATAAAAATTTGCAGTTTCTCCTGTATTTTTAACCTTCAGAATAATATATTCCTCTGAGTAATTTAAGGCAAGTATTTTTTGGATTTCCTATAGGTTGGTAAATTTCAAGTTGAGATACTGCTACAGTCGGTATAAAAATAATAGATACAATAGCGACATCGATTAAAATTGTCTTTTCTTGAACTTGTTGTTTCATTGTTTACACCTTTCCAAACATTGATTATACGAAATTGCACACCCATCTTTACATAATCCACTAAACCAGCCACTTCCGCACCTTTCATTACAGCTATTAAAATCAGCTTTACAACGTTGTTCACAAGTAAAAGCTACCATTCCACCTGTTATTGTTTCTATATGTGTAAAAATGAACCATAGAACAAAAAGAAATATTAAGATAATTATTGCAATTATAATTGTTTTACTAGCTCCCATAGTGTAGTTAAGGACTTATATATTTAAATTTTGAACTTAACATCTATTTATGACATCATTTAAAGGAAAATGGGTGTATTTGTTGATAATAGTTGTATGCTTACCTGTTAGTTATTTTGTTTTTTCTATAATATCAAAAGCATTTTTTATACCTAAACAGCTGACATTAACTAGAGAAGATTTTCACATTGTTGAAGCTAGATGGACTCTTGATGCAAGAAGCTGTAGCCAACAAAAAAATAATTGTCCACTGGATATTCCAAAAATAGAAATTTATATAAAACCAAGATCCGACGACCTTGAGTTCATGTGTACTCCTCGTGTTAATGATGATACATATGAGATAGAAATATTTTCTCCATCCTCTTCATCGGGGAATCGAATCCTGATTCTATCTTCTAGCACTGTTTCTCCTTACCGTAAGACTTGTGAAAACCAGAGAATAGAAGTATGTTGCCGACTCGTAAAACAAGAAAGTAGTAATACATGGACGTGGGTCTCTAATGAATTTTGTGATTCTGTTACCCTTCAACATTTATGTTAAACCAAGAAAAATTAAACTATCTTCAACCTTGATATCCTGTTTATTTTCCCTTCTTTGGAATAATTTTATTAAACACTCTCTGACCGGTTTCTCTTTCAAAAAAACCATTTAAACAAAAAACTATTTCTTATTTTTGACCTTATTTCAGCCTAAATTAGTTCTACTTAAGATTATTTAAGAATGTTAAGGTTTAGCTTTTCTACCGTTACTTTGATAGCTTGCTCTGCAATTTCAGGAAGATATGGCTCAATGTCTTCTTTCTCAAGATCCGCTTTTGGATGAACCAGAGTATTCCTTATGGAAGAAAAATTCCATTCTCTTTGGTTCGTTACTAATTTTACATTCCTCGTGCTTCTCTCGCCAAACAATTTTTCCCAAACAGAATGAGAATATACTATAGCTTCTACAAATCTTTCTTCAAGATAAGCTGTTAACGAAGCACTTAAATGGAATAAAGACAGTTCAATAATTTTTTCTCTTTCTTTTTCTAATTTCCCTATAATCATCGTGCTTAGATGCTCCCTTATTCTTTTGTTTTTCTTTGCCTCTTCCATAAATGTATGCGGATGCATGCCAAGAATAGAAAATAATTCTAATTCCCTGTTTTTTCGTTTAAGAAAAGGAATTAGTAAACATATATAACCAGAGAGAATAGAAAAAAATAGTAAAGAAAAATCAGAGTTAAAGATAATACCAACACAACCAACACAACCAATAAAGAAAATTAACAAATAGAACTCTTCCCTAGGCATATGCTCTATAATTAGGTAAAGGCTTCTTACTAATTTTATTCGAGAGAACTTATACACAAAATACTTACCTCTTGGAAAACATAAACTACCGTAAAGAATAGTAATGACCGTAATAAATAATAAGAAGGATAAATAGTTACTGCTTCCACTCTTTATGGAAAATATCCATGTTATACTGGAAATGAGAGTGAGTGTTGAGATAAAAAGATAATTATAAAACTTATAAAAAAGTTCGATATCCAATAAGAAGAAAAGAGTTTCAATAATGAGTAAGAAAAGAATTATTTTAAAGAAATAATTAGCGTTGAATTCAAAGAAAGGAAGATAATAAAAGATGTAAGGTATCAAAAATCCGATAACTGCACTAAAAACTATAGCTGTTCCTTCTTTCATAAAATTTAGTTAGATGTTGAGTTTATACTTTCTGCTAAAGAATACCACAAAAGTTTCCTTAATCTTTCTTATATTCTTAAGTAATTCCTCCTATACTTTCCACTGCAGAAATTTTCTTTAATCTACAATTTTAAACTGGCTATGGAAATTGAGAGATATTTTATCAAAGTAAATGAAGAAAACGTAGCAAAGACAATTGTTGAGGAAAGAATTAGAGAAGCTGAACGAAATCTTAGGCTTGCTGAAAGAATTATCGAAGAAAAGCTTGGCAATAATATAAAAAAATAAGCATTCCTCTTTTGCTTGGAAATAACGTTAAGTCATTAAATCATTTTATAGAGTTTATGAAACTTCTTAAAGAGAAAGGCATGAAGAAAGAAGATATAGAAGCTGTAAAATCACTAATCACTGAAGCAAGAATTTTACTTGGAATTAAAGGATAGACGAAAGAGTTAATCTTTAGAATTTCTTTTTAAGCATGAACACAACAAAACCTATGACAATCAATATACTCAAGATAGAAGCTATTCCTAGGGGCGATGCAATAAAGATAACTAATCCAGTTAGTGGACTAACTGGTGAAATTGTGGTAGTTGTAGTTAAGATTTTAATGCAAGTATTATCCTTGCATTCGTATCCTTGTGGATAACCGCAATCTCTACAACAATTTCTCCGATCTTCTCCCGGTTCACAAACACCATTTCCACAAACTGGTTGAGGTAATGGAGGAGCTGGCACTGGAGTTAGAGTTAGCTTTATCTCCTTAGAATCGCTAATTCTTCTAACTTTTTTTCCATAGGCTGTTAGTTTAAATACTTTTAACTCAGAGTTAAACGCCCAGGGTGGGATTCGAACCCACACGGCCTTTCGGCCACAGCCTCTCCAGGGCTGCGCCATACCAATTAGGCGACCTGGGCATATTATTAATTAGCAAAAATAAATTTGAATATGGATGATAGGAAGATTCCTTCCAAAGAAATTGTTGCAGATGCAATAAAAAAAGTTTTATCATCAAGAAAAATTGTAGAAAGCCAGGAGGAACTTGCTTCTTTGGTTGAAAAGGAATTAAAGAAAATCAATAAAGATTATGTTGTTAGACCAACAAGAGTTAAGAGAGTTGCTTTGGAGATTAAAGAAGTAGAAGTTAAAGCTAAAACTAGAAAGTCAGTCGAGCTTCAAAAAATTGATAAATGTCCAATTTGCGGTTCTGAAGTAAAAGAGATGAAAGTAAAAAATCTTTTAGGTAAAGAAATTGTTGTTGGTTATAAATGCAGCAAATGCGGTTATGAAAGCGACTTGGAAGCTTTTTTACCAATGAAGTACATTTTCGTTTGGAAAGGTTAAGTGTTTAAGTTAAAAAGAAAAATAAAATCAATGGAAGATTTTTTGAAAGCAGTAGAAAGTTTGGTAAGAGAGATTAAAGTTAGCGAGGAAAAAAGAAAAAAGCTAGCTGAAATAATAAGAAATTCAAAAATTTCTAACAATGAATTTTTGGAAGATAGTTTGATAAAAAAAGTTGAAAAAATAGAAAACAATTTTACGGTTGCAGGTGTTGATAGTGGCTTGCTTCAAAAATCTTTGCATGGAATGGATTTAATTCTAATAAAGGCTGTTGGTGTAATTTTCTATTTTGAAAATAACAAACTAAAAAATGTTGAATATTATTCACCATCAACATTTTTTGAGCCAATAATCTTTCAAGACCCTTTTTCTGAAATAGAGCTAGATATTGCAACAAACATTTTTAGACAAAGAAAGGAAGTTAAGACAGTGGAAAAAATTTTGAAAGAGTTTAAACCAGATTTTGTTTTTATGGACGGTTCTATTTTGCCTCATTATATTCCAAACATCGATAAAGATTCTTTGCTCTATCCTTACTATAAAGATGTTATAGAAGCTTACAAAAGTTTATTTTTAGCTACTAAAAATTCCAATTCTATTCTGGCTGGAGTCATAGAGGATAGTAGAGCATCTAGATTTTGTAGTTTGATTTCAGAAAGCTTAAAATTGGATAGAGAGCTATTTTCAATATTAGAAAAGTCTAAAGATACGAATTTGTTAGAATACATTTTAAAGAAAGGAGAAAGAACAACTTCTTTCTATTATACTTCTCCTGTGAGTTTAGTCAGTAATCAATTTTCAAATGAATTCAACCTAAGAGAATTTGCTTCTTTCTACATTAAACTTTCAGATTTCGATTCTCCTTTAAGAATAGACTTTTTGAATGATAAAAAAGATGCAGCTAGTAGAATAGCTTCAATCTTATTTTCCTTGCTAATTAGCGAAGAATATTCTATGCCTTCCATCCTTATAGAAGCTGATATAAGGGCGAGACTTTCCGAAAGGCAACTAGAGCTATTTTATCAAGANCTAGCNGGNAAATTAGGNTTTCTNTCNAGCATAAGACAGAAAAGAAGAGAAAGAAGATTGTTTTAAGTTTAAATCTTTTTTGGTTAATAACACATATGAAGACAGATTTGTTGAACGCTAGAAATCTTCCATATCCTAATTTAGAAGATTTGAAATACGAATGGTATGAAATTTTAGAAGAAGAGGACGAAGATATAGAAGAAGAAAATGAACCTTTTCCTTTTATGTTTTCAAATGGAAAGTTGCATCATTCTTTTTTAGAAGATGTATTGAATTTATTTCTCTTTACAGGTTATGAATTAGTTAAGGAAGAAGTATATGAAGTGATTAATGAAGGAGGAGAAAGAGAAAGAAGATTATTTGCAAAGCTTAAAAATGAGCTTGGAGAAAAGATTTACATAATTACATGGCCTGAACCTTCAATTTTTAGAGTTTTTCATAAAGAATACCCAGTTGAATTGGAAGTTTTAATGCAATATTCTTCTTTTGTGTTTTATGAAGACAGAAAAAGAATTAGACATTTAAGCTTCGATGAAATAAGCGAGTTGTTTTATCTTCGTTCAGAATTTCTTCTAGAAAGAGAAATTGAAAACATTCGAAAATATGAAAGTATTTACGAGAAACAACCGCCTTATATTCTTTAATAAACTTTAATAAACTTTTAAATTCTATTTTTGAATAGAATTTTATGCCATTGAGACCAGGAAGAACAATTAGAAGACTTGAAAGACCTTATACAAGAGTTAGTCAAAAGAATCCAAAGAAAAGCTATGTTGTTGGCGTACCAATGCCGAAAATTCATGAATTTAGAATGGGGAATCCAAAGATAGAGGCAAATGTTACTCTTTACCTTCTCGCAAAAGAGTTAGCCCAAATAAGGCATAACGCCTTAGAAGCAGCAAGAATAGTTGCTCATCAATTTTTAGAAAAAAGAATTGGTACACAAAACTATTATATGGTAATTTTAAGATATCCTCACCACGTTATTAGAGAAAAACCAATTGCTACTGGAGCAGGAGCAGACAGATATTCACAAGGAATGAGACTAGCCTTTGGAAGACCAGCTGGTGTAGCTCTACAAGTCAGAAAAGAAGGTTTACCATTAGTTATGATAAAAACAAAAAAAGAATATTTAAACATAGCAAAAGAGGCCCTCAAAAAGTTTAGATACAAAATACCAATAAAGTGTTCTATAGAAATAGCTGAATAAATGAATTTTGATTATTTCTTAAGTTCAAAATCTTTTTAAAATCTTTTTCAAATAAAGTAGTATGGCAATTTGGCATAGAGGATTGGAAGGAAGAACGCCAACTGGAGCTAGAATGAGGCCTGCAAGAAAGAAAAAGAAGAGAGAATTAGGTTCAGAACCAACTCATACTAAGATTGGTGATGAAAAGAGAAAAGTTATAGATGCTTTTGGTGGAAACGAAAAAGTTAGATTATATCAAGCAACTTTTGCTAATGTTTTTAATCCAGAGAC
>JGI20130J15133_1003709_pt1 | contig 10396 bp, 11 predicted proteins | sample WasSprMetagenome_FD_15133 | JGI IMG/M metagenome (IMG submission 15133) | reverse complement strand
GAAAAGGGATTAAAAGGAGTCTTAAATGTTATGGAATTATCCAAAGTATTGAGAGATTTCTTCTTATCCCATAAAATTTTTGTAGGTGATGAGATATTATGGATATGAATTTTTCCTCTTTATTTAGGCTAGGTTGGGGTTTGCTGTTCATTCTTTGTGTTGGTGCTCCAAAGCTATTATTTGCTGATGGGGTAGTTTTGGAATCGTTCTATGGCGGTTGGAGACCATCTGAACAGGTTAGCCAGGCAGCGATAATAGATTATAGGGATGGAATGGAGAAAATGATATTGGGCGTTAACTTATCGGAAACGGGGGCGAAGGAAAAGGTTTGGATTTTCCCCATTCCCTCATCGCCGGAGGAAATCGGTTTGGATGTTCTGAAGGAAATGCCTTCCTTAGAGGGTTATGACATAAGGGAAAGAGCGAGGAAGAACTTAAAGTTTATAAAATTGTTTTTATTTTGCACACAGATATATCCCATTCCCTACCTTATAGAAGTGTTAGGGGAGGAGCAGACGCTTGGGATAGGTGAAGGACCTGGTCCATTGCATTTTCCGGGTTTACCTCCTATGGGTGTAGAGGTGAGGGAGCATATAGAAAAATACGGAGTTACCGCGGAGCTCATAACCGCTAAAGATGGTAATGCAATCTACTCCTATTTTAGAAAGAAAGGCTTGAAAATCTCAAGGGGAGCGATACCCGTTTTGGACGAATATGTAGGCAAGGACTATTCCTTCGTGACTTGCTGGATGACGCAGAAGGAGACCATCAAGAAAAAATCTTCCAAACTTCCCTTTGAAACAAGGGGCGTTTTGGTGATTTTTCCCTCCCAGAAAATCTATTATCCCCTTTACCCCACGAGCATCTACGGTGGAAAAATCATCCCAATAATTATCCAAATCATCGGTTATCTCGCTCCCCCTAAGTTTCCCAATCAACTTGAAAGTTTTATTGACATCCGCTATATTAAGGGCAGATATTTTGGGGGATTTAGTAGTTCACTTAGCCAATTGTTTGGGTTAGAAGAACGAGGAGTATGGGGTTATACGGTTTTGAGTATAAATGCGCCAGCAAAGTTTCTCACGAAGGACCTCTGGATGGAAAAGAGGATACAAGGCGGTATCAACAAGTTTTTATTCGTCTCCGAACATCCATTTCTCTTTGGGCTTTTCCTTAACTTTTTCCTTTCCATAATCTGCGCCATTATCTCCGGGTTGATAACACTAAAAGAATGTAAAAACCCCTTAAAGCTTGCGACAATTGGTATAGCCAATTTCTTCACCCTAATAGGAGTTGCCTATGCGATTGCTTTTACGAAAACGAGGTCCATTAAAGAAGACGAAGACGAACTTCTGGAAATGGAGGTGAGAGGATACATCTGGAGGAGAGGATTTGGGTTTGCCCTTTTAACATTTGCAGCGGTCATTTTATGTGTCTCAATGATTTTAATCCCCACAACTCTTTATAATTTAATTAGGGAGCCTGAGGGTATAACCCTGGATTGGTCCGAGGTTGTGTTTTTCCCCGTGTTATTCCTGATAATAATTGGTGTTATAGTATTTGGGATTCGTTTAACGGGCATAAAGGAAGAAGATAGGGAAAGGTTTATGCAATTAAAGCGCGCTGGTTATTCAATTTGGACATTCCGACCAAAAGATAGAGGGAAACTCTATTTCGTGATTGTTTTCTCGGCTTTATATTTGCTCTCGGTTTGGCTTTGTGTGAGACTTATAAGTGGATATTTTTAGGAAAATGCGAAAACGAGGGAAGCATTTCCTGGAGATATCAGGAGAACTTTAGAGGACGAGGCGGAGTTCCTCGTGGTCCTTTGCGTATTCCTCCAAAGGGATTCCCAGGCGGAATGCCTCAGCTGCTTGCCTCATAGCTTTCACTCCTGCCTTCGTTCCCAAGGGATGGGAGAGAATCCCCACTCCCGCAACAGCGAATACATCAATTCCGAAAACGGCAAGGTTATCGGGTAAATTAGAGGGCTTCAATCCGCCCGCTATCGCTGGTGCGCAGTCCTTAATGCCGTTCAGAGGCTCTCTCAGAACTTTCGTCATTTCCTTTGCGGTCTCAACATCGGGACGGAGATAACCGCCCACAACTCCTGTCTGTAATCCATCCCCTCCGAGAAGGCGAACTAATTTCGCGAAAGCGGAGCTCGCAAGTCCCCAGTTTGGCAGCCTATCGTAGATTGAACGCCCTCCGCTCTCAACATAAATTGGGACATTTATGTTTTCATCCCTCGCCAAAATCGAAAGGGAATGAAAGCCGGAAGCAAGGATGTGAATCATCAAGCCATCCGCTCCCGCTTCAATTGCCCTGTAAGCCCTTTCGCGGATTTTATCTGGCGAAGTAGTGATATGGGCGAAATAGAGGACCTTCCTTTCCGCCTCCTTGATCGCCTCCTTTACCGCTTTTACTTTCTCTTCAAGAGGGCAATAATCGGGATTTGCCATCTTCTCATCATCTGAAACGATATCAACCCCAGCGATAGCTGCCTCCTTGCATCTCTCCGCAACCTCTTCAACAGTCAAACCAGCGCAGGGCTTGACAAACATCCCCAAAAGCAAATCGTCATCGCCGATACCCACCAATTCTTTCATTCCCTTCAGACCGAACTTTGGTCCCGGGAATCTTCTCAACATCCTCTCGGGAAACTCAAAATCCAAAATCTTCACCCACTCAATATCCCTGAACTCGAAGGCTGGTCCGCCCGTTGCGAAAAGCCAAAAAGCGGTAAAGGGGTCCTCATCTTCAAGGAAATTTATGAGAGGGAAGGCGCACTTCGCTATTCCCTTTCCCTTCCCCAGCTCTTGAATCTCCACAACGGTTCCCTGAGACTTCTTGAACAATTCCGTAGGTTTTCCTTTGCCCACCCATTTACCAGTTGTTTCCTCCCTTGCAATCCTCTCGCTTGCCTCCTTTAAATCTCCGCTCGTCTCAATAAGATAGCTGACGATGAAATGGTCTGTTAGCTCGGGCATTTTTCTCACCTCTTTTCAAGCTTGGGAATTTGGAAGGGGACGAAGCCGATTTTGAAGGCGGGAGAATTCTCCTTTAAACGGAAATCGAATTTATCGGGATTCACGAATAGAGGGTCGGCTATTAGGGAATTCTTATCCATTCCCTTCTCCTGCCATTGGGAGAATGTCATCCCCGCAAAGGATATATCGCCATCTCCCACTTTCCAATAGAGATTGTTATCAAAGACGAAATGAAAATCGCCGAGATTTCCCGCGAACAAAGCTCCCTCTTTCCAATAGACGATGTTGTGTTGGAAGAAGAAGCTCGTGTGCTCCTCTGGTCGGGAGCGCTGAATTTGGGCATCCCTTCCGAAGGCGAAGATATTGTTTCTCACTATGTTTTCCTTACCGTAATGTTGATGGAAGCCGCCGTGAGTTGTGTTGTAGACGATGTTTTTCTCCGCGAGGATATGGGTGCTTCCCTCATCAAAGTAGATTCCCCATCCTCCATAATGGAGACCCGCTATATCGTGGAATAGATTCAAGCGAATGACCGTTCCCGGCTGAATCCCCAAAGTATAGATGCCGCCCATATCGCTCAAAATCGGTCCATCTCCATTTGATAGCTTACCAATATGGTGCACCTCGTTTCCCTCTATTACATTATCCCTCGCCAGTGTTTCCCCATATCCCCAAGTCCAGCCTATGGATAATCCGGAGTAGTAAAAATCATGGATGGAATTACGGGAAATGATGTTGCCATAGCTTTGTCCAACCCATACTCCCACGGCGCTATGAAAGATTTTCCCTCCGTTAAAGATGTGAGAATTCATCACCTTATTATTGCCGGTTTGTTCCCTCTCGTCCTTCCTTATTCCCACCTCACCAATCTTTACCCCGCCCGCACCCATATCCGATATCTCACAGGAGATTATGGAATTTCCTTTACATCCTCTGGAGAATTCCACGCCATAGGTTCCGATATGTTTGATGGAACAATTCTCCAAGGTGCAGTTATGGGCACCCTCTGCGTAAATCGCTCCCGGAACGCCCCAAGCAGCTTGGGCGAATCCTCCCACCTCTGTCTCCGCTGATGACCACCAAGTAGGGTGAGTTTGAGGAGAGAACCACCACTCGCAGTGGCTGAAAGTCAAGCCTTTGAAGACCACATATTCCACGAATTTTCCTTCCTCCGGCTTTCCCTCAAGGCGAACGAGCTGGGTTAGGTAGGGAGCGATAATCTCCTTTTTCGTTGGTTCTTCATTTTTATTGGGAAGATAATAAAGCTTTCCCATTTCCCTCTTCAAACACCATTCACCGGGGGAATCAAGATAAACGAGGGCGTTCTCTATGTAGTAAGGGTCGCCGGCTTGGGGAGGGAAAACAATCCTCTTGCCGAAGACAATCCTCTTGCTATTTTCATCCACTTGAGCTATTGGGAGGTGGGATTCCGCCCAAAGAGCCATCGCAACGACCTCGGCGTCCTTCAGGGAAGGGTGGGATTTTATATCTCCTTCTTTGAAGTAAAAATCGTCTGCTTTCATCCACTGCTGAATTGAGGGAGGCTTATCAACTTGAAGATAGCCTTTATTGGGATGTCTCGCCCTTTGTAACCTCTTCTCACCCGCCCAAAGCTCCCGGAAAAACCATTTCCCTTCCCTAACCTCGGGCAAATCCGCAACCCATAGCTCCTTTCCCTCTATTTTTTCCTTTCTCCAGCCCGTGATAATTCTTCCTCCGCTTATTATCGGTTTCTCGTTTCTATAAGCGGAATAGGTAATGGGATGTTCCTTCGTTCCGGAATCAAGGGGAGTGAGGACGAATGTTTCCTTAAGGAAATAGGTTCCGCCTCTTATGTAGATATTCACCGTTTGCTTTAGCTCTCCACCCTGCTTTTCCTTGAGTTCCCTTACCGCATCCCTCGCCCTCTCAAGGGTGGCGAAGGGGCCGTCGGTTTTATTTTTGTTTGGGGCAGGCAATTTCCCCGACCAAGCATCGTTGCCATGGGGTGAGACATAGAAGGAGATGGTTTGCTCAGCCTGGGAAAAACAGGCGAAGAGGATAACAAACAGAAGGAATAGATAAAAATGGGAATTCATAACGCCACCTCCGTGGCTTTGATTGTATTTTTCAAGAGCATCGCGATTGTCATTGGTCCAACACCCCCGGGAACGGGGGTTATGAAACTTGCCACCTTTTCAGCGGAGGGGAAATGGACATCGCCCACATCCCTTCCACCCTCAGGAGGTCTATTATATCCGCAATCAATGACGACCGCCCCATGTTTTATATGTTCCCCTTTCACAAATTCTGCTCTCCCTATTGCGACGACCAATATATCCGCCCTTTTCGTCTTTTCCCAAATATCTTTTGTTTTTGAATGGCAGATTGTCACGGTGGCGTTATTTTGGAGCAGAAGGAGAGCGATGGGTTTGCCCACGATAATGCTTCTTCCCATAACCACGACATCCTTCCCTTCTATGGGTATTTCATAATGCTTCAAAAGCTCCAGAACTCCCAATGCGGTGCAGGACACGAAGACGGGACGCCCGAAGGCGAGCCTTCCCAAGCTCATTGGGGAAAGTCCATCCACATCCTTCTTTAAGGGTATCGCGGAGAAAACGCTGAGCTCGTCAATATGGCTTGGGAGTGGATGTTGAACCAGGATTCCATTTATATCCTCCCTTTTGCCCAAATCGTTTACCAGCTCAACGACTTCCTCCTGTTTTGCGTTAGCTGGGAGGTGGAAGAGATGAGAAACTATACCAACTTCCTCACATGCCTTGCGCTTCATATTCACATAGACGATAGATGAAGGGTCATCCCCTACGAGGATTACCGCTAAGGAAGGGATGACGCCCTTCTTCCTCAAGTCCTCAACCTTAAGTTTCAGTTCTTCTCTTATCCGTTTTGCTAAGCTTTTACCGTCAAGTATCTTCGCCATCGCCTCTCACTTTCTTTGCCATATTGGAAAGGACTCCATTGACGAAGCGGGCGGAATTCTCCGTTCCGTATGATTCAGCCAGCTTCACAGCCTCAGCGATAATCACTCCCGTGGGAGTTTCATCCTCATAGAGGAGTTCATAAGTAGCGATACGAAGGATATTTCTATCAATATATGTGAGTCTCTCTATATCTCCCCACTCCTTTGTGAATTCCCGCAGATTTTCGTCTATTTGGGGGAGGTTTTCCACTATACCGAGAAATTTCTCCCTCGCTAAATTCCAGACTTCCTCGCTCGCCTTGATATTAAGCCGAGCTAATCGCAAGACCTCCTCAGCGGGTTGACCGCCAACATCCATTTGATATAACAATTTCAGGGTAAGTTCCCTTGCCTTTGCGCGCAAGGCTATTGCTTGCTCGTTGTTTCCTTATCCCAAATAACGAAACCAAGGAAATAACCAATTGCGGCGAAGACGAGGAAGAGAAGGGTTTTCCAGCCCACGGAAAGGGCAAGAAGTCCTACCACAGCCCCAGCTAAGGAGCCGACAATTCTGCCTTTATAGCGGTCCCAGATTCCTTTATCCACTTTCAATACCTCCTTTCAAGCAGCTCTTTAACGAAGCCAACATATATCCTTCCCTCCCTAAAATCAGAGGAGGAAAGTATTTCCTTATGGAAATCTATATTTGTATTCACTCCTTCTATTATAAACTCATCCAATGCTCTTTGCATCCTTTTTATCGCTTCTTCCCTATTTTCTCCCCAAACTATCAATTTCCCCAAGAGGGCATCATAGTTGGGAGGAATATCGTATCCCTGGTAGAGATAAGTATCAATTCTGACCCAGGGTCCACCTGGTAAAATGAGCTTCTTTACCCTCCCAACATTGGGAGCGAAATTCTTGTAAGGGTCCTCGGCTGTTATTCGGCACTCTATGCTGTGCCCTCTAAATGAGATATCATCCTGCTTAAAGGGAAGCTTCTCCCCCGCGGCGGTCAATATCTGCCACTTCACTATATCCATACCCGTTATCATCTCGGTGACCGGGTGTTCCACCTGAATGCGGGTATTAATTTCCATAAAATAAAAGGAACGATTTTCGTCCACCAAGAACTCCACCGTTCCCGCTGTGTGGTAGCCAGAGGCTTTAACAGCTTTTATGGCTGCCTCTCCCATTTTCCTTCTCATTTCTTCATCCACAATGGGAGAGGGAGCTTCCTCCAACATCTTTTGATAGGAAGGGGTTTGGATAGAACATTCTCTTTCCCCCAAATGAACGACATTCCCATAGAAATCGGCAAGTATCTGCACTTCTATATGGCGTGGTCTTCTGATAAATTTTTCCAGATATAGTCTTCCGTCTCCGAAGGCAGCCTCCGCTTCTGCTCTCGCTGAGGGCAAGGTATGAACCAGCTCCTCCAAGCTCTCAACAACCCTCATCCCTTTCCCTCCCCCTCCTGCGGAAGCCTTTATCATAAGGGGAAAGCCATTTTCATTAGCCCACTTAATCATCTCCTCGTCGCTGAGAGCTTCCATTGTTCCCGGGACAACGGGAATCCCCTCCCTGCTCATTAACTTGCGAGCGTTCGTTTTATCCCCCAAAGCCTCTATCACCTCTGGGGAGGGACCAATGAACTTTATTTTGCATTGCTCACAAAGGCGGGCGAAGGAGGGATTCTCCGCAAGAAATCCATATCCCGGGTGGATAGCCTCTGCTCCCGTGATGAGGGCGGCGCTCAATATATGAGGGATGTTTAGATAGGAATCCCTTGCGGGAGGCGGACCAACACAGATAGCCTCGTCTGCTAACTCCTTATGGAGGCTCTCCTTATCAGCTTGAGAATAAATAGCAACGGTTTTTATTCCCAGCTCCTTACAAGCTCTTATTATCCTTATCGCTATTTCTCCCCTGTTCGCTATAAGTATCTTCTTAAACATATCAGAATTTCTCGTGCCCTGGGTGGGGGCAGGTTACAGTTCCCTCGTTGTAGAGGTAGGGCTCTCCACCCACGGGACACCTCAACATCTGGCTCGTGATTCCATATTGAGAGAGGTCCTTTAAGGAACGAGGGAGACTGTTATTGTGGTCGGCCATATATGCGGCAATCGCATGCCTTATTTGACGCAGATTGTTCAAGCACTCTAAATCCTTGCTTCCCGTAGTTTCATTGACTTCAGGGGAAGATTCAGAAGGAACTTGTGCCTTTTGCAGGGCGAAGTATAGACCAATACCTATTATAACGAGAGCAATAAAGAGAAAGAGCGTTGTTAATCTACTTCTCCTCAATATCTTCAACCTCCTCTTGTCTTATGATGCATATGGTTTTTCCATATTCTACTATATCGCCTTCTCTCAGAAGATTTTCAATCACTCCATCTGAGGGCGCGATAATCTCTTCCCTTATCCCCAGCGTTTCCACCTCACCAATCTTATCCCCCTCTTTCACTCTACTTCCTTCCTCAACACTGGGATAGAAAATCCCCACTCCATTCGCTATCACCTCTATTAAGGGGTTCTTTGCCTCTTCTCTCGCTTCTATTTTCATTTCCTCCTTCCCAGCTGGGCGTCTTATAACCAGTCTCTTTCCTTCCCATTCCAATTCAAATTCCTCAATGGAAGTTCCCTCAAGAATAGAGAATATTCGTTTTAGGAAATCGTGCTCAATCATTTTACCATCCCAAACTGAAGACGAAGTATTCCAGAAGGTGGAGAAGGATTCCCACGAGGAAGAGGGCAAGTATAACGAGAATAATAGTTTCCAGCCAGGGAGTGGCGAGAGTTGTGAATACCCTTCCTGTGCCCATAGGGATATACGCAAGATTGGATAGGAGGTGGTCGAAAAACTTCGCTGTATTAAGGTAATGATAATGGATTCCACCTCTGCCGAACCAGAATATAGCGATTACAAAGATGGGGACAAAAGGAGCGGCGAGCTGATACTTGTATCTTTGATGTTCCTTATAGATGGGACAATGCTTGCAGTCCCTTTTCTTCTGCATCAGCTGGGTCATTCTTTTCATTGAGGTGGTAGTCTCTGTTCCCCTTACACTCGTCTGCTCCAGGAGGCGGTTCACGATTGCCTCGTCGCAGAGACAACCTCCTCCCACTTTCCAGCAGCTGTGCCTTTGGTTATAAGCGGGGCAGAAATCCCTTAAAAACTCTCTACAGTAAGGTGTTTCCCAGCAGGGCATAAGTAGGCGGGAAAGGGAAAAGGCTCTTCTACGCCTGGGTAGAGACGCCTTCTCAAAAACGATTTCCCTTCGCCCCATATGGGTATGTAGGAGGACGCCGATATCAAGGAGGATAAGAAAACCAGCGAGAACACCAGCTATTTCTCCCAGGAGCTGAGAACTATGGATTAAAGCCACTATAGCGGGGTTATAAGTTCCTGTAGAGAAGAAGGCGGCGAAGATTAGGGGAATGGCGAAGTAGAGGAAAAGAGCGGTAAGGAGGAGAAGGAAGCTGAATTCAAGGGAGAGGGTGTAGCGCAGAAGGAGGGAAAAGAGGAGGAGACAAAAACCAATTGAGAAGAGCTTTAAGGCAAGGGTGAATTTATGGAGGATAATCTGCTGATATTGGGGGAGGAAAGAGCTTAAATGAGGGACATATCCGCTTGCGAAGCCATAAATAATATATATGAGGGAACCGCCCATAAGTAGGAGAGCTCCGAGGAAAAAGCTCAGGGCAAATGGGGCGACTGTATATTCCCAACTTCTTTGCTTATATTTTATCTTTTACCTCACCCTTTCCACATATTCACCTGTTCGTGTATCTATTTTTACTATGTCTCCCCTCTCTATGAAGAGGGGGACTTGGACTACCAAGCCCGTCTCAAGGGTGGCTGGCTTCGTTCCGCCGGAAGCGGTATCCCCTCTTACGCCAGGCTCTGTATCAACAACCCCAAATCGACCGTTATCGGTGGCTCCACAGCGATTACTTTTCCCTCATAGATAACCGCTTGATAATCTACACCTTCTTTCAAGTAAGGCAAAATCGGGCTAAGGAGGGAAGAGGAAAGGGGGATTTGCTCGTAGGTTTCAGGGTCCATAAAAACATACTCATCGCCTGTGTGGTAAATATATTGCAAAGTTTTTCTCTCTATGAAGGCGAGGTCAAACTTATCACCTGGTTTAATGGTCTTATCTATAACCGCATCGGTTTTTATATTCCTCAAGCGGGCGCGCACAAACGCACCGCCTCTTCCCAACTTGGCATGTTCAGCGCTGAGAACATAATAGATTTCGCCTTCATATTCTATTGTCAAGCCTGGTCTTATATCAGCTAAATCAAGTGGCATATCCTTCTTCTCCTCCTTTTTAATTGTATTTTAATTTTTCTCAATAATTATGGCAAATTTATCATACCCTATAGGATTCCCTATATTTTGCTGAATAATTTCAAAAAGATATTGGAATTCATAGATAAAGATAAGAGGAAGGAAGATAGTTGATTTTTTAAAAATAAAAAGTTAGCTTAGAAGATA
>JGI20130J15133_1003703_pt1 | contig 10407 bp, 10 predicted proteins | sample WasSprMetagenome_FD_15133 | JGI IMG/M metagenome (IMG submission 15133) | reverse complement strand
AGAATCTCATAAAGAGAATTGAAAGTGCGCCAAAGCAAACCCTTGCCCAGAGTCGACGAGAACCTGAATCTCATAAAGAGAATTGAAAGACGCCATCCTCCAGTGCGTGCTATGTGTGTGATTGTCGCCGGAATCTCATAAAGAGAATTGAAAGCTGAGCATGTCGTTTTCTTTCCTCAGATAGGCTATCTCCAGAATCTCATAAAGAGAATTAAAAATGAAAATAAAAGGTTTTGTCGAAATATAATTAGTTATTTAAAAGGCAAAGCCAAAAGAAGTAACTACAAATTTGGCATATAATTTCAGGTTGAAAATACATAATTTTCAACCATTTTATTTAATTCAGTAAAGGGGTGAATTGTATAGTTTTTGCCTTCTCTTTCTTCCGGCTTATCAAAGGTTATCAGTAGGTTGTAGATTTTAATATACTTTTGTTGGTAGTTTGATTCTTTGATAAATTTTTCGAGCTTATAGAACTTTTCTTCGACCTTACTTGTTTCTATTTTTGAAGAAAGTTGGATTTCAATAGGAAATATTTTTATATAATTTTTCAATAATATTAAAGCAATAATGTCTATTTCTTCATCTTCAAATAAAACTGAATGTGCAAAAAATCCTGATAATTTATCTTCATAAAGCAATCGTCTTAGGGTGTGAATTGCTAGGTGTTCAGAGATATAGGGAAAAACTTGTGAAAAATTTTTATGTAAAATTATTCCACTAAATTCCTTCATCTGTTTCCTACTATGATGAAGATCTTTCAGTCCACAACAATATTTTGAAATATGGTTCTCGGAGGAGGCATGTAATTTATTGCATTTATCGCAGTAATAAAGTTTGAGAGGAAACCAAGCCCCATATTCTTTAAATGAATTTGTATCGGTGTATTGAAATTTGTTTATCAAGTCTTTCGAAATTTCTCCAAGTGTTTTTGCTTTGATTACAAATGCTTCGGTCTCTCCCTTTGTTTCTTCATTAAGTATAAGATGATAAGTCTTTCTAAGTCCACTATTTTGCCATTTTCTTTGCAATAATACTATGAATTGTGGAATATCTTCAGATGTTCCGAGGAAGTTATATAACATGTTTCGAGGTGTATCACATTCGAGGGGCCTAGATTTTTCTATCTTTGACAAAGGAAGGCCTAGATTACTAACCACTATATAGTGTGAAAATAGTTCTATTACTCTAATTATAAGATCAGACATTTCACTCTGTTTTTTAAAATTGTTTATTACTATTTCTAAAGCATCTTTTATAAAATAATGGGCGTTTAATACTTTAGTTATTTCTTCATCTGATTCTATTTTAACTCTACATAGTCCGACATCATTAACGAGTAGTAAATCATCTCTTTGACTTGATTCAAATTTTTTCTCCCAATAATCTTTTTGAAGTAATGAATTAAATTGCGAAAGAAAATCTGCAGGTAAATTTTCTTTTTTACTGTAATTTTGTGGTTGAAGAAAAAGATAGGGATCTGATAGTTCTTCGATGTCTGAGTTATCGAAACTATCTTGGCCTAAACTTATTTTTTCACAGGATTTTAAGAGTATGGAAAAAAGCCCTAGTTTCTCGAGAGGAGTGGCGTAGAACATTATTTAAGCCAACCTACGAACTCGTCCACGCTCATTACTTGAAAATAACCTTCTTTTAGCAAAAGGGCTCTCACATTGTTAAGTATATCTTCTGTACCTTGTATGTTTGCATTAAACTTAAGCAACTTTACCGTTGATTCGTTTTTGTCAAGGGATAGTCTTCCATACCCATAACTTTTTAAGCCTCCAACTTGGATATCAAATTTTAGTAACCATTGCAGGAGGGCTGAAAGTAATTTTGCTTCTTCTGAGCCTTTATATATGTTATCTCCAATTATTTTGAATCTAAACCTTAGGTTCTTATCTGGTTCTACCGCTGTGATTGTAAAAAGTTTTTCTTTCTCCACTATCCTAGTTTTCCTGTTTATAGAAGTTGACGTGTAAGTAAAAAGTTTTGGCGAAGTTTGAGGCACTCCGTCTGAAAATGTTAGTTTACCTGCTATTCCTTGAGCACCGAACAACCTACAGACTGGACAATTGAGAGCAAAATAGTATTCTATCAATGGCAGGTAATCGCTTGTGGATATTTCTTCAATGTAATCTTTTGGCATAATTTTTTCTAGCGCTTCCTTAGCTTTTTCGAAATATAATTCTTTAATTTTTCTCTGCTCGTCCTTTCCAATAGTCTCTATTTTTACATGCTTATCCTTATCATGATATTTTATAGCCAGATTATCTGGGAGAAGCTGTTTAGAGATGGATGAAGCCAGAGATCTTAAGGTGCCTTTTAGTGATTCAGCCGGAATTATGGGAATTTCTTTACCGTTTACTCTAAATCTTAGAATTACCTTATTTGTTCCCTCGCTTCCTGCACCAATATGGAGTGGTGAAGTACTGTCTAGCTTTAGCGAAAGGTCTAGGACGAATCTTTCATCTACTCTCTCTAAATGTATTGGTCTAGTCAGCATCAAACACCTCCAGTATGTTTAACCCAAAGCAGGAAAATGGGTTAAATCCCTCGAACTCTTTCTCGGCAAGCATTTTTGAAGCCTTATCCCAATAATCTTTCCCTATTCGATAGAAGAATAGTGAGCCTGCTCCTGCCCCACTCAACCTAGGCGTTGGAAGTTTGCTTATATTGCTGAAGCCTGCAAATTCTTCAATACTTGTTATTGCAGCATTTCCATTCAAAAACGATACTTCGATAGGTTTCATCCATTCAAAGGGAATGTTTGGGGTTGGTTGAGTTAAAATACCTTTTGAGCCTTTTTTAAGGCTACATGTTAGTGAGAGTGCCTTTAAGATTATAGTTCCATTTGTTTTTTGTAATATGTTGTAAATTCTTTCAAATTCTTTTTCCAAAATGTTTTCCTCTTCTATAACTTTCACCCTGACCTTGCCAAAACCTCTTGTACACCCCCTTCCAATTCTTATCTCACTTATGTCCGTAAGTTTAAGCTTCTCCATTTTATCCCCTAAGTCTGAGATGACACCCCTGAATTCCACACCTGGAGGTAGGGTGACATATTCATACAGCATCGCATATTCCGATCCTTTTAAGACCCTGTTAATTCCCGTAGACTTTACACTTGTATAATCGATATTTTTAGAAGAGCCACCTAAAGTTTTCATTGAAAAAATATGGCCTTTTTCGCATGCTGTGAATTCAGGCATCTTGCCTTTTTCTAATTCGTTTAATGCCTTATAAGGGTTTTTTTCCACTATTTCCTTACATATCTTGCAACTATATGTGAAAGGATGTGCAGGTTTTAAAACGGATCCTCCAATAACAGGATAGGCTGGATGAAATACTAGTTTTGGATTCCGAGATTCTTCAATGACTTGTTCAGGATAATCGTTGTAGGCTAACCCTAGAATGCTGCCTCTTAATGCATGCCCTTTCAAGCTTATCCCAGAATGTTTTAGTACGTTACCAATTTGTTCTTCGGTACAGATTAGCGGTGATTCCACTCTCATATGTATGCTGTAAATTTTCATTTTGACATCCCCTCTAAAATTTCTTTTATCAAGGGGTCTTTCCTCAATTCGTCAGGTATTTTACTCTCACTTTCGACTATTGATACATCCACTAAACCTGATTTTCCAACCCTCTCGTACTTCAATTCTAGTATACTTAAGAATAATGCTCTGGACTCCTCTAAACTGAGGTTTTGTCCCTCTATTTTGATGCTAAAGGATGAGCCTATAGGCAAGTATTCGACAGAGAACAATGCTCCTTCCTCAGCAGTCTTATTCTTATCATTAATCCTAACGTGAGTTATGGTTTGTGTTGTATCCTCTATCATACAACTATCGACTATAATTTTGCCTCTAGAACCACCTGGCCAACCAAATAGGGAAGTCACAATGTCGCTTGAACCTACTTTTTCGCCAGGATAAACAGAAGTGTTCACGTCTTTAAAGCCGAGGAAATGCGCGGTTCTTATCAGAGACGTTCTTAGGACGCCTTTTATCGTGGACCCTGGGATAAATAGTGCTATTTTATCGTCTGCTCTCTTTATTTTCATGAATGGAACGTCTGCTTTGCTTATCAATGTTAGACCCCCACTGCCTATAGTAAGTTTCTTTGACGTTGTTAATTTGATTGAAAGCTTAAGAGCATAGTTCATAGCCTACCACCACCCAAAATTTTGATTAGAAGAAAGAGGTCGTAGAGATTAAGATTAACATTGTGGTTTATCTTTCGAAAAACTTGGGAAACTATTTCTTTCATAAAATTCCTTTTAAGGTCACTCTGAGCTGAATTTGCTTCTTTAACAGCGTAAATAAACTCTATTTCCTTAGACCTAATTTTAATCTTTGAGGAGGAAAAAATGTCATGAATGCAGTTCCTTAGTTCCTTCAACCTCCTAATTTTTTCCTCTTTTATCCCATCAGTGTCTCCTTCACCAACAATCTTTAGCAGCCTTTCTGTAGTAAGATTATTTAAATCAATTTTCATATCATATTCTATTACATTTAGCAGCTTTAAAATGGCTTTCTCGCTAGCAGCGCCTGAAAGAAGATAGGAGTTCTTCATGCAACTTATACCTTCATCAAATGCTTCATTTATTATTGATTTCACGGTTTCACCGGTTGCCCAGCCTCCATCAGTTGAGAAAAATGTTAACGAGCCTCTGAACGAATCCGATGGAGTTGTTACAGCAACTTTATGGAGATTTTCATAACAGTCATTCCTTGCCCCTTTAGCAATGTCTAGAAGAGAATCACATGCTTCGTACAGATGCGATAATGGATGTTTGGGTTTTGCAGCTATTAATCCTAAGGATAAAGCATTTTTACATCCCATGTTTAGATAGTATTCGTTCATAAGATGTAGTGCAAATGGTATGGAGAGTCTTGAAGGCATTAACATAACTCCGTCGTCGCCACCGACATACATTAGGCCTAAGACCATTCTGTTAAAATCTTCTTTTTCATTTAGATCAAGAAGCTGTTTCATGAAGCTACGTATACCCTTTTTTACAGAAAGATCTATTCTAAAGCTTCTCTCGCATGCATCCGTCAGGGATATGCTTGAGCTCATTATCTGACCTATTAGTATTCCATCAAACTTGATCATGGATAGGCTAAGATATTCTTCCCCCGGCTCTGGACCATGTCGGGAATGACCCGATACATATTCTACTACATATTTGCTTAATTCATCCCAGTTTAATCCAAGAAATTTTGCCCTAACTCTAAAATGCCATATTTCACCAAATTCGTGCTTATCTTTGCATGTATTGCAAACACGTTCCTCTCTTTTATTTAATCTGAGTAGGGCGTAATCTTTACCACATAATTCGCATTTTTCATATATGTTTGGGTTAACATGTTGTGGTTCAGCGTATCCAATTTTTTTGGCTGCGAGGTCGTTATCGATTGTAGAATTTATTAACCTAAAGTTACTGTAGAAAGGTGAAAGCCCAAAGACCAACTTTGATGAAGAGCCTTTAAAAAATTCATTATTGAAATGGTTAATAAGTTCTTTGATTTTATTAACAAAACTTTTTGGCACAACAATTGTTACATTGCCGCCACCGAAGTATAGTACACTTTCAAGTGGCAGTTTTAGCTCGTCAACAATAAAACTAGGAATACCTGTATACAATATCATGTCTATGAGTCTGCTTGCACCATTCATAGCCCAAATATTGTTTACTTTAATGAATTGTTGAATTCTCCTTATGTCTATGCGGATAAATGCGATGTTTTCATCAACTTCAACTTCTACTGATTTTTCATCAAAAACAACATTCCCTTTATGTATCTCAGATGCCCGTTTACAAAATTCTTCAGTTAATTTTTTCACTAAATCTTCTTTAACATAATTTATCCAAAAGTTCCAGTCGTTAAATGCCCTATTAAAATCAATTTCACTACCTATTGCATATTCTTTAAGACATTTTTCAAGATCTCCATAGATAGGTGTATTCCTAATAACTTTATAAAATAGTTCGGCTATTCGGTCTAATGAACTGGATTTTGTATCACCATAATCTAAAAAGCTTCTGAGGATATGTTTCCTGTCTATTATCAGGTCTTCGGCATCTAGGATCACTTTTCTTGCATGTCCGTCAACATATGCTTCAAATAAGGAGCGCACTTTCTCCACAGATAGTGCTTCATGCTCTTTCCAATTCAAAAATTTACCTATATCGTGGAAGAGTGCTGCAAACCTAACTATAAGCAGGTTTTCATCGATGCCATTTGATTCAATGTAGTAGGCGGAGGAGAGTGCTGAAGCTGTTAGAGAATGTATTAGAAGCGAGGAAGTATTGCATCCTGGTCTGGTGTCTGCTGGAAAACGGAGGACGTCGTAAAATCTTTCCCTTTTTTCCTCACTATATAGCTTGGCTACATCTCCAGCATACTTTAAAAGCTCATCAAGCTTGTCAAGTCCTTTTCTCTCATATGGTTTTACACCAAATTTCTTTAAAAGCTCACGTTTACTTAGATACAAGTAAAGGGATTGTTGCGAGGTTGGAAGAAGCTGAGTTGATATGGCTTCGATTGGAATAGGATCGATGAAGGCTAAAGATTTGAAGTAGGATACTAGAGAGTCTAAAAAGAGGGATAAGTCCTCTACGGTACATATCTTATTTTTACCATTGTCAGTAAAAGAATCTAGAGCACCCTTTATTAAATCTGCTAATTCTTCGAACATCTTTTTACCGGTTTCGTCGTCAAACGATTCTATGTAAACTGGAGAATTATCTAAACCTCTCTTTGGTAAAATGTATCCTCTGATTATTGGCATTTCTTAATAACCTCCCTAAAACTTTTATCAACTTTTCTTCCTACCAGTTCATGATGAGGGTAATAGTTGAACAATTCACTATCTACTACTTCTCGATAATAATATGAGCCACTAACATCCTTAATCCAGTAGAGAACAGTATCTTTTTCTGGATCAAACGAGAAACCGAATGAACCAAGATAAAGTAAACCTTCTTTATTTTCCTCGGTGTACTTGTATACTGCCATATCATCTGTGATTACAAGTGTAAGCTTAAATCGGTCCTGCTTAACTATGCTCTTCAACTCATCTTGTTCACAATTTATCCAATCCTCACTCAAGATATCACTCCCCTCTCCAAATCAATATATTTATCATACTTTTCCAGCAGCTTTTCTCGAGCGACATTAATCATATCGTAGCAACTGCTAACGTTAGAGGGAAAGTCGCCAGTTATCGGTTTAAATGATTTAAGCTCAAACTTTAGTAATCCTGCAAGATATAGGTTTCTAAGCCTATTTTCTCCAACCTTTTTGTTAAACCTATACTTTAAGGCTCCAATAAGGATTGGAGTGGAAGTAAAAATTTCCATGCCCGAGAAAAGTAGTCCCAGGTCTACGAAATCCGCGTTTAATAAGCTTACATTTACCTTGAATTCAGAATTAGGTGCAGCCCCTTCTCTTCTAACCTCCTTTACAAACTCAACTTTTCCGTTTGTCATAATGGCATCACTAAAGAATACGCGGGACGATAGAGATGGGCACCCAAAGAGGTCGCAGACAGCACATATTTGAGGGGGACTGCATGAACCTCTCGAATAAGTTACATGCTCACCCCAAAATTTGACATGATTGGGATTTGAGCGAGTAAATGGTTCTTGAACAATGTAGCAGGAATAGCTACCATATTGGCCTTCTCTGATTTTGTAAAGTTTAAACTTATATTCGATTCTTGAACGAATAGCTCCTTTCAAAGATGAGCCAGGGATCGCGTAAGTTTGATCATACTTTAAAAACTGTGTAGTCATATAGGGCTTAGAGGTTTGAATAAGATCATAAAAATTTCTCTTGATGGTCTCATCATCGAGAGTTACCAGTTTTCTAGCCATCTCATCAATTTTCGCTTGTATTTGAAGCATACGGCTTTCAAGTTCCTTTGTCATTCCACCTACAAAAACATAAGAGTCATTTGAAACTACAGCTTTAAAATCCAGGATTATGTTAAAGCGTCCTTCCTCAACTCTATCACGAGGTGTAAAATTGCTCTTTTTAACCTCCACTTCTACTTTTCCGGACATATTTTCTCCAAACCTCTTTAAACTTCTCCATTAATTGTATCAGATTATCTTCATCTAGACCTTTTATTTCAACCTCCTCATCTTCCTCGTCTACTGGAGGGAGAACTCTAGTACTTTCTATACTCTTATACTCGCCATTAACAATTACAAATCCTTCAAGCTTTTTCACACTCATAGACACTTTGCCAAAACCCCTTGACTTAAATCCTCCCACTCTAATAAATCCTGAATTAACATTATCCACAATTTCCGAAAATAATCCTATGCCATAGTTCGGAATGTTAAAGAACGAAGTTGTTTGAATAAAGACCGATCCAGGGTTCAGAAACTCGACTTGGTACAGTGCTCCTGTTTTTACAGCACCACTCTTTCGATCTATAGCTATACCTGTTTTGACACTCCTTGGAGGAACATTGCCCTCGGAAGGATATGCGTCCCCAAAGTTTATATGGGAACGGAATGTTGCAGAACCATAGATTTTGCAGATCAGACAATAATTTGAAAGAACAGCCCTAATTTTTTCCACATCCCCTTCTTTCATTGAATTCTGAAGCTTTTCATCATATTCTTTTTTGCATCCTTCACCCATAAAACAGGCATTTAGGCCGTAGGATCTAGCCAAAAATTCTGAAGCGCTACGGAAAACACCTTTAAGACTACTACCAGGTATATAAGGTAGATCCTTCCCGTTAATTCTCATTAGTATAACAGGTAAGTCTACCAGTGAAAGTTTAGCCACGTTCCTTCCAGCACCAATTCTTAAAGGCGACTCAGCCTTTATTTCAAAAGTAAAATTCAGTAGCCTATACATTTTCTCGTGTGAAAACCATGCACACAAGTTTAAGCACCTCTTGAAAGATAAGCTTTTGTGACATCCTCTTCAGTAATTTGTCCATTCTTAAACTCAATCTTCGACATCTTAACATCCACAAGCTTAACATTACCCATACCAACACTCTTCCGCCCACCTAACCAAACCTGTCCTTTCATCAAGATATCGATTAGATACCTAACTACCTTAGCTTCTGCACTTTCACCTAGTACATCAATATTGTCAACACGCATATCAAACTTGAATTTCGTCAATGGCACAACGTACTCGGTGTCGAACAACCTCCCAGGATGCTGAGCACCAGTTATCCTGTTCAGTGAGACAGAAGTCTTCGTTTCAGTAGAGAATGACGAGAATGGAAATGCGTTACAAATCATAATATGTGAAGCAAGTGTAGGACCGCCGAAAATCCTGCAAATAATACATGGTTCATAATTTTCTTTAAATTTTTCTTTCCTTCCCAGCTCTCCGGATTCTTTATCTGTGGGATTGAGTATGTTGCAAACAAATTCCGAGGGGAAAACAGATTTTACATACCGTTCAGCTTCCGACCTAAGAACACCCTTCAGACTACTCCCAGGAATGTATGGAACTTTACTCATTCTAACTATCGGATTATCTATCCCACCAACTAAAGCACCTCTTCCAGCCCCTATTGAGAGTGGCGTCTGATTAACTAGTTCTCCTTCAATAACGTAAGCGATTTTTATAACATCGAGATCCCTGATGTACATTCACGCTATCGCCTTCGAAACAAAATCTTCAAAATTCCGTGCAGGCTTCACCCTACTTTCAAACGACCACTTGAAAACCAGCAGATAAGTTTCAAGTGCTGTCCTCAAGTTTTCTACATCATGCTTATACTTATTGTAAATACTCTGTATATGATTAATCAGAATCGAGCTCAATCTATACGGTATTTCACCCCTCCCTCTCTGTCTCGCTATATAAAGTTGTATCATAATCGCACCCTTTACAGGATTTGCTTCGCCATAGAATGCGGAAACCAAATTGTTTACTGTCGATTTATCAATGCCTTGAGAATTAGTTCCAGCCTCTACTCCCCAGTTTATAACATTTTGCGTCAAAAAATTTTCAAAATCTTCATTTGCGGACATTTGCCATATACTTAAAATATTCTAACTTATAAATATTACTTTATTTTCTTCCTTGATGTTATGATAATGCGTATGTAAGCGTCCAATTGTAGATTACTGTGAATAAGCCTATTTATTTGGTTATGGATTTGAGAAATGAGTTGTGGGGCTTCCTACTAGGCATCTGAGCTTCGCCTTGAGTGTTACGAACCTTATACGAATTCTCCGTTCCTCTTCTTTCAATTCTCTTTATGAGATTCGTCTACTATACTCTCAAGACTGTACGCAGTCTCTACATGTCTTTCAATTCTCTTTATGAGATTCAGTCAGCTACAGAGAACTTAGGGAGGCACGGAAAACCAGCTTTCAATTCTCTTTATGAGATTCATCGTTAAATGGGC
>JGI20130J15133_1003697_pt1 | contig 10417 bp, 3 predicted proteins | sample WasSprMetagenome_FD_15133 | JGI IMG/M metagenome (IMG submission 15133) | reverse complement strand
GAGCCTTTGGGGAACCACCACGTCCTCATTCCCGGCCACCACCGCCCCATCCTGCGGCTATTCCACGAAGTTTTCCTCTCGGATTAGCGCCAGTTCCAGCCCAGGCTTAGCTTGACATCCCCGCCTACTGGAATTTCCACTTTCGGTTCGAGGGTTAGGCCGGGCAGAAGAGGGATGCTTCCGGAGGCAAGGATCCGGGAGAACCCAAAAAGGCCTCCTTCGGGCCGGAAGAAGGCGGTGAGCTCGAGTTTGTAGGTCCCGCCGCAACAGGCCGGGCCGCAGAATACGAGCTTCAGATACTCGAACTCCTCCCCTTGGAATCCACCGGGAACACGTTTTGGCTCAAAGGCGGTGAGGAACTCGAAGGAGGCATTAGGAAAGCAGCAGCTGATCTTGTAGCCATAAAGGGCTAGCCCACTAATAGCCGAGGTCGTGGGATCCCAGAGGACGTCCCCGTAAACGGTAAGGCATGTATCGCAATATACCCCCCACCGTGGGCGGAACTCCGCTTCCTTTCCGCTTACGTTGAAAGTCACCGAAAGATCCGCGCTGAGCCCACAGCAGCCCAGCAGAATGTTCGTGATTGAGAAGCGCGCGTAGGGAACGCCATCTTTCGTCCAAACCATGGTCCCCCCGAAAGTGAGGTCGCAGCAGAGGCTCAGGTTGTAGAAGGAGAACGTCATATCCTTGAGGACGAGACCGCCCTTTTCCTCAAAGCGGAGCGTTAGGTTCTGACCGGGCAAGCTCAGGGTGAGGTCGGCAAGGAGGGCCGGCGCGGGCGGCGTTCCGTAGCTTGGGTAGTGGGTCACGCGCAGGCCGAAGTTCAAGTCGCCAAGAGGCATGGAGAGCATGGCGTAGCTGGAGCGGTAGGAGGGCCCGGAAGGCGTAAAGAAAAGCCCGCCGCCCAACCGCGCCCTTTCCCAGGCGCCGGTAAAGTGGAGCTGGGCGTCGTTCCAGGTAGCGCCCGCGAAGGCCAAAACGGCCCGAAATTCCCAAGAATTCAGGCCGAAGCGGAACCGTGGCCGAAGCTCTAACCGCGCGGATTCCAGAGTTGGCACGGGAAGGATGGCAAGCCTTCCCTGGCTCTGCCAAGCGAGGCCCGTGAATTGGGGAACGGGGCGGAACCGAGCCACAAGCACCCGGTCCCGCTCCGCAAGGAACTCAAAAACGGGCGAAGCAGAGGCCTCGTTTCCCTCCTCGAACCAGCCGATGAACTCAAAGCCCGCGTTGGGCAACGCCGAAATCCGGACGAGTTCTCCAGCTTTGTAAGTTCCCGCGCCGAAGAGCGTGCCCGCTTGCGGCGGATCGCTCGCCAGGGTCACGGTGTACCGCGGTTCCTGGGGATAGGCGAGGAGGCCCACACCTGCAAGGAGGAGAAGGAGGCTTAGGCCAAGGAAGCGGGAGCGCCGCAGGGCCGCGAGGAATGCACCCAAGCCGCTTAGGCCAAGGAGGACAAAGCCCGCCGTGCGCCGGGGCCCGCCTTCCGCGGGCGGAACCGCCGCCCCGGTTGGGCTCGGAAGGATTTTCAGCTTCAGGATGGATGTATCCTCGGGGTCTGTGTCCTCGGGCACGTACATGCGGGAATCGGCGGGGATGGGCACATGGAAGAAGTCCACACCCGATGCGTGCATTACGTTCACCACCTCCTCGCCCACCGAGGCTTTTTCTGTGACCCGAGCGGAGAACACGAGGGTGAGGCTCTCCCCGGCATCGAGGGAAAGGCCGGTAATCCAGGTGAGAACGGGACCTTCACCCACGACGGGCTCGAGTTTCATCTCGCCCCCATGCCAAGTGAGGACCGCGGAATCCGTTACGTACTCGAAGCCCTTGGGCAAGCGATCTTCCACCACGATGTCGTAGGCGTGGCTATAGCCCACGTTGGTCACAGTGAGTTGGAAGCGCACGATCCCGCCTACTTCCACCGGGATGGGTTCCTCCGGGCAAGGGATGCACTCCACCGGCTCAGGCGCGCAAGGATCGCAGGGAGGGCAGTAGTAGGCCTTGTGGGTCACTAGGGCAGGAGCGCCCAAGCGGATGGTTGTGGAATCCCGGTCGGGGTACGTATCGTTCGTGTCCGGGTTGTATTCGGGGATGGGCGTGCCTGCGCCGTCGCGGCCGGTCACGACCGCCAGGTTCGTGAGCCAAGAGCCCGGCACCGCTTCCGGAGTGACCCGAACGCGGTAAACCGCAACCAAGGTCCCGCCGCCGGCGATCGTGGCGGAAATATCCGCGGTGATGAGCCCAGTTGCGCCATCAGGGATCCCAAGTGTTCCCGCCGAGGACGGGTTGTCCACGGTGTAGGTCCCATCGCCCAAGCTCGTGTCGTAGGCCACTCCGAAGGGGAGTTGGTCGGTGAGGTCCACGTCGTAGGCCGTGCCCAGGCCCACGTTGCGGATTTTCACTCGGTACACGATTAGGTCGCCCCAAAGCACTACCGGCGTGGGCCAGATGCTCACCCCGCCGCGCAGGACGTCGATGATCTCCTTTTCCAGGGCCAAAGCGGGCTCGACTACTCCGATGACCTCGTTTCCGGTGTCGTCGGGATCGGGATCATCGGGGTCGTCATCGCGGGTATCTCCGATCTGGACTTTTTCCGGCGGGATAGGCGTTCCGTAGCCATCCTTTCCCCTGGCCGTGGCGTAGTTCACGAGGTTCACCCCCTGCTGAACGGCGCTCGTCACGTACGCGTAGAAGTCGGCCACGAGCTTTCCTCCGCCGTTGATGGTGGCGGAGATATTGGCCACAAGTGTTCCGGTCGCGCCATCGGGAATCCCAAGGGATCCGGAGGAAGCGGGGTCGTCCACAAAATAGGTCCCATCGGCGTAATCCGTGTCGTAGACTAGGCCGGCGGGAAGCTCATCGATGAAGTCCACGTCGTAGGCCGTACCGTCGCCTACATTGCGGATCGTGAACCGGTAGTGGATGAGATCGCCCGGCTCCACCGCGGTTGTGGGCCAGATGGAATTCCCGCCTCGGATCACGTCCACGATCTCCTTGTCCACGGAAAGGGCCGGAACCGCAGCGGCCACGTGAGAAACGGAGTCGCTATCGTCGGGATCGGTATCGCTAGGTATGGTCCCACTCATATCCGCCGGAATGGGTGTGCCCTCGGCCTCCTCACCGGTGGCGTGTAGGGTGTTTGTGTAGACCTGGCCTTGGACGATGGCACTCGTTACGACAGCTTGGAATTCCAAAACGAGGGTTTCGTTGGGACCAAGCTCTGCTGATGTGTCCCAGAAAAGATTCGGGCCGGGAGCGCCCGAAGGATCGGTGGTGTAGGAGCCGCGCGGCCAGCTGGCGCTCGTGGACCTGGAAATGTAGAGGAATTCCACGGGGAGCTCGTCGGAAAGGTCTACATTGTAGGCATTGGCTCCACCCACGTTCGTGACTGTGAGGCGATAGCGGATCACATCTCCAGCCTGGATGGGCGTTCCCGGTGGGATCGGAATTCCGCCCCGCCGGATCTCCGCGATTTCCTTGTCCGTAACGAGGGCCGGGCAAGGACAGGCCCAGCTCGTGGAGGCCTCGTTGTTCCCCTCGTTGCACTCGCAGATGAGGTTATCCTCATCCACCACCGCGCGGAATGTGTGGGGCAGGCCGCACTTGAGGGCCGGGCTCTCCCAGGAGAGGTTCAGCTCACCACCGATCCCAAGCGAGGGAATGCTCCAAGTGTGAGCGAGGCCTCCGTCAATGTAGAGCCGGACCGTCGTCGCGGGCGAAGTTTCCGTACCGAGGTTCTGTACCGTCACGCTGACCGTGGCCGTGCCCCGGGGGTTACAGGAGACCGCGAGGTTTGCGAGCGCAAGGTCAGGATCCATCACGGAGAACGAGGCAGAAGCCGCATTGTTTTCGGCCGTGCACTCGCAAAGGGAATCCTCGGGATCAACTTTGGCCGTGATCTCGTAGCTCCCGCAGGGGAGGATTTCGTTGAGGGTGAGCACGATCTCCGTGGATTGCCCCGAAGGGATAGCTGGGAGAAGCCCTTCGGCAGAAGCATCTCCGGTGATGCGTACCGGAATCCCCGGAGGTGCGTCCACACAGCCCACGTTTTTCACGGTCACGGTGACCGTGCCACGGCTACAGGCATCCGGAACGTTGGGCTTCACCGCGAGCACAGCAAGATCAGGGATCGCAAGGGGGAAGTCCACGCACCTACGGTTGTTTTCACCGTTGCATTCACAGATGGAGTTCGTGTAGTCGGCCTCGATGAGGAAGGAGACGGTGCAACCTAAGGCTTGGGCACAGAGGTCGATGGGGAAGGTGTGACTCACCGAGAAGTCTTGGGTTCCAGCTGCAGGGATGTTCACGCCGGTGAAAATCTCCGTCCAAGTGTGGAGGACATTCCCTGTGCAGCCGCTGCGATCGTAAAGGGTGAAGCGCATCGGGATGTTCGCGGTGAGGTTGCTTCCGCAGCCATGGTTCCCAAGGGTCACCGTTCCGGAAATCGACACCTGCCCATCGCCGGCGCAGGCGAGGGTCAAGTTCTGCCCGGCCACAACGAGGTCAGGAATGTCCACGGGGAGTTGGGCGCACAAGGTGTTGTTTGTTCCGTCACATTCGCAAATGCTCTGGGTGTAGTCGGCCTCGATGAGGAGGTAAAGATTGCAGCCTGTGGCTGCCGAGCAGGCATCGAGGTTCACCGTGCGCGGAGTGATCCCCAATGTCTGTTGACCGCCTGCCGGAATGTTCACGGAGAAGACTTGGGACCACTGATCGACGATGGTGCCGGTGCAACCCGGGCCGCTATACAGGGTAAAGCGAACCGGAAGGTTTCCGGTAAGGTTTGCCCCGCAGCCCGCATTCCCAAACGTCACCGTACCTGAGATCTGGATTCGCCCATCGCCGGCGCAGCTCAAAGAAAGCGCTTGCGAGCGCACCGTGACATCCGGCAGGGTGATCGTCCAAGTCCGGGTGTTCGTGTTGTTCCCCTCCATGCACTCGCAGACCTCGTCTTCGGTGTCGAGCCTCACGGTGAAGGTATAGGTGCAGATATTGCAAGTAACAGGCCAACCTGAGATCGTGATTGTTCGGCTGGAGTTCGCGTTGATGGGCAAGGTTCCACCGAAATCGGCCTGGAAATACCCCGAAACGGTCCAGCCTGTGCTCGCTTCACTTAAGGTGATTTTGAAATCCTTATTCACCGGGGCATCGCCGGTGTTTCGAATAGTGAGCTTCACGGAGCCGGAATAGTTCCCGTCGGAGGTACAGGTAAGCTGGGGCGCGATATCGCTTGGGGCGATATAGAGGTTGGGAATGGTGACCAAGGCTGAGGCATTTACCGGCCCACCAAGCTGGCAGCCGTCCGCGGTGTTAGGGTTACTATCGAAGGTTCCGCAGCCCCAATAAACGGCTACCGTGTTCGTGCGCGGGGCTGCGCTGCAATCCTCGGGCGGCCGAGATAGGTAGGCCGTAAGCTCGAAGCTCCTGGACTCATTGGGACCAAGGGGCCCGAACTCCCAGCCGTATTTCCCGCTGCCCATGGGCGTGGCCGGCGGGTTCGAGCTCACGTAGACCAGGCTTCCGCCTAACGTATCCTCCACCCGCACCCAATCCGCCTGCGCCGTGCCTGTATTCGTCACTGTGATCGTCCAGGTCACCGTGTCGCTTGAGTTATGACAATCCAGGGCCTTAGAAGCAGGCGTTTTCGTAACGGCGATGTTGGGAACCGCTGCCCCAAGCGTCCACGAGGTGTCCCGATATTGCTGTGTGGTCTCGCAGCAGTCGTAGTACCAGACGCGTATGGAAGCGCTTTGGGAGGTCTTGTAGCATGAGGCCTTCACGCGGAAACGGAGCCGAATCACGCCACCCGGAGGGATTTCCGAACAGAGGTTATTCCCCACGTCGTTCTCGTCGTACCAAATAAGGGTTTCCCCAAGGATCTGAGGATCTGGGCCAGAGCTAAAGCCTGCTCCGCAGTCGATCTCCGTACTGTCCGGAACGTAGGAGAGGCCGGAAGGAAGGGTAATCCGGGCGTCGATGGCCCTCGCCGTGGCGGTGGAAGTGTTTTGCAGGGTGAGGGTGAGCGTGGCCTCTCCGCAGGCCGGAATGGTTGCGGGGTCCAGCGAAGCGGAAATACTTACCGTCGGAGTGAGCGAGGCCTGGGCGGTGGCCGTGGCCGCAACTTCTGAGAGGCAGGTGCTATCGTTCGTTTCGGAGCTTCCATCCGAATCGTCGCCGCAGCCCCACCAGGCCCGGACCGTGTTCTCTAGGGTGCCACAAGCCACGTGCCGGGCGGTGAGGGTGAGCACCGCCGTTCCGTTCGGCGGGAGGTCCTCGATGACCCAGGTGGCCGTGGATCCGCTTCCTTTTCCTCCGTCGATGCCACCCGTGGACGATACGTATTGAAAGGAGCTCCCGAGCTCGTCCTTCACCCAGACGTAGTCTGCGGTGGCCTGGCCGGTGTTCGTAACCCGGATTTCCCAGGTGATCTGGCCGCCGCAGTCTACCGGGCCACTCGGGGATAGCTGGGTCTTGCTCACGGTAAGAGATGGCTGGCGCGCGGTCACCGTGAACATGCCCACCGCAGGGGTACCGTCCTCCGAGCACACGTTCTTATAAGCCACCTCCACCTGGAAATTCCCGCCCGTGAAGTTACAAAGGGCCCGCACCGAAAACTGGATCTCTAAGTTCTGGCGCGAACGAAGCTCATCGAAACCAGTGATTTCGTTCTTCGTCCAGGTCAGGGTGCAACCCACGGAAGGGTCTCCCGTAATTACCGGGTCGGAACCGGAGCTCCAGCTTCCCCCGCCTTTCCTCCATAAGGTGGAGCCTGCGACGTATTGCAAGCCTGGAGGCAGGGTCTGCTGAACTTGGAGGTCGTACACTGCGGGGTCGCCGGCATTGCGGATCGTGATCGTGGCGGTGTTCTCGGAGCAGGCGTCCATGGGCGATTGGGTCACCGAAGTGGCCACCACATACGTGGAGGGAATGAGAACGTAGGAGCTATCAGTGAGGGGCGTTACGCATTCCACATCGCCGCAGCTTTGCCCCACCCAGACCACGTCCGTGAGGTCATGGCAGGCCACCATGCGGGCAGTGACCTCGATTTCCCGCGTCCCACCCGCGGAGATCCCAGGGATCAGGAAACTCACGCCGTTGATGGAGTTTCCCGTGTGATCAACCCCAGGATTCACGAGAACATCGTTGTCCACGGTGCTGGAAACGTAAACGAGACCGCTTCCCAAAATATCGTCCACCCAAACTTCGTAGGCTGGCCCTGCGCCGCCGTTTGTGACGTAGATCGTCCAGGTTACAGTATTTTGGGTGGCGTAGATCACTTCCGGCGTTTTGTACACGTAAAGGAGCACCTCCCGCAGGATCGCGGGCGCATCCGCGGCGGAAATCGAGCAAGAGGAATAGCCACACGAATCTTCGAACAAAGCGGTGGCCACAAGTTCTTTTCCGGGGTTACAGCGCTTGCGCACCTGGAAGGTGAGGACGGATTGAGAACCATTGGGCTTACCCACAAAGGCATTCCCGTAATCCCATTCGTAGTAGGTGCCGTAGTCCGTGGGGGTAAGGCTTGGCGGGCAGATTCCGCTGCATTGGATCGAGGAAAGGTCCACGATGTAGTAGTTCAGGTTCGCAAGCCGGAGGCGGACGTTATAGGGATCAAAATCGGAGGTTTTGGTGAGGGTGAGGGTGACGGTGTAGGTTCCACAGGGGTCCACGAAATCATCGGGAAGCCCGGTGATGGACACGCTCATGGACGGTGTAGCCGCGGTGATCCGGAGAACCTCGGTGGCTTGGCAAGGTTCGGTGCACTCGTTTCCTGCGGAGCAATCCGGCCCAAGGTTTAGGCTCGCCCAGTCGTAGAACGTGTAATAGCTCGGGCAAGAAGTTGGCTGGGAAGAACTCGCGAACTGCATGGTATAGGAAATCACGAGGGTATGGCCGCGCACAGAGCGGCTGTCGTTGATCCCCTGGATTTCGAAGGTCCCTCCGGGCGTGCTGTCCACCAAACGGAGTGGGTCCGCCGAGTTTCCGTCGATGGTGATGGAAAGGGTCCCTTCCACGTAGTCCTGGTTGTTGGCCGCGGATTCGGTAAAGACAAGCTCGTCGAAGCTGATATCGTCCAAAGCCTGGTCATCAGCAAAGACAAAGGTGTTGGTGTACGTGATCGTCCCGCACTTCTCTTGGGTGGTGGGGCTTGCGGTGCGGGTGAAGGTGAGGAGCTCATAGCACTCGATGGCGATGGGGATGGAGCTCGAGGAGGAAAGGGTGCAGCCGCAGCAGTCCGTCGCGGTGGCCGTGGCCGTGAGGGTCGCTACTTGGCCACATTTGCTCGTCCCGGGTGCTTTTAGGCTGATGCTAGTGTTCAGGGGAGAATCCGGGGGAATCGTCCAGGTGATTGTCCCGCCGGTTCCGTCGCCACCGGGCGTCCAAATTCCTCCGCCCGCGTCCGTGACCACAAACCCTTGAGGCACATTGACCGTTACGGTGATGTCGCTGGTCCCACCGCCTCCGCAGGTATTGAGCCCGGAGAACGAGACGGAGAGGTTATAGCTATGCTCGGTGCAGATGTAGACCTCATCCGGTCCGGTGAGATTCACGGAAAGCGAAGGCGGGCCTTGGGGACCGTACGTCGTGGAGAAGCTACCGAATTGGAGAGGCGGTCGAAATTCCTCCCCACACTCGTTCTTGTAAATTGTCTGGCAAAGCACCCTCCCACTCGGAACGCTCGCACACCAGTTCCAGCCCTCAGGTACTGAAACGGTGAATGTGAGATTAAAAGTGTCCCCCGCGGCAATCGGATTCTCAAGGACGAAGCATCCTCCGATGTAGCTTGCCCCTGGTCCAACCCCAGTGATCACAAGGGGTGAGCAGTCCACGCAGATGTGGACGTCGTAGGCTGAGCCTTCGCCTATGTTCTCGATGGGCATCGTGACCTGTACCCCCTCCTGGGAGCAGTAGGGAATTTGCACGTTGGGAGTTGTCCAGGAAAGGAGCGGGTTCCTCTTGATGAGGGCGATCGAGGCCGTGGCGGTTCCCCCCTGGATCGCGGTGTCATAGCACACGGAACCATCGTCGCAGCCAAAGCGCGCATCGGCCTTGTTTTCCAGGCCCGAGCAGGCTATCACTTGCGCCCGAAGCTCAAATCTCCACCTTTTCCCCTGCCGGGATCATCTCAAAGTTCCAGGTCACCGTCTGGCCGGAGGGGGTTCCGGGAGGGTTAGAGCTCACGTAGGAAAGCCCGGTACCCAGGACGTCCGTGACCACCACGTTGTAAATCGGACCCAGACCGGTGTTTTCCACGATGATCGTCCAGGTCACCGTATCGCCCACATGGGCATCGATGACCGATGGGGTTTTGTAGATCTGGATGGCTCCGGGGAGGATTTCCACGGAGAGCGCATCGGACGGAGAAATAAGGAATCCCTCCCCGGTTGCGGAAACTTGATGGGTTCCCGAGAGGGTGGAACAGCTCGTGGCAAGCTCAAAAGAGATTTTCAAGGTTCCTGCAGGCGGGAGTTCGTACTCGTAACCCAAAATGCTGTCCACATCCCAGATGAGTTGAAGCCCAGATGGTTGGGGCTCGCCAGGGATAGTGGAATCATCGTGGAGGGTGAGGATAGCAGAATTTGCAACGTAGACGAAGTTTGCGTTGGCGCGGGTGAAGGTCACGATGATATTCGAAAAGGTTTGGCTCGTATCGTTAGTGAGGAGGATCGAAAAAGTTCCTTTTTCGCAGCGGCCCATTTGGGCAGGCCCGCTCAGGTCCAAAGTCTGCCCAAGAGCTGCGGCGGAGAGGACGATCAACCCCAGAAAGGACCCTCCCAGGAACCTTTTGATCCGCATAGGACCTCCTTTTCCGCTGGTCTTGGTCCAATCGCATTTTAATTCCTTCGCCCGAATCGTGGCCAATTTCGGGGGCCAAGAAGGGCACCTTCCGAGGGGGAAGGAGGGCGGCGCTGTCTCTTTTCCTGGGGACATGGGTTCCCTTCCCTAAAACGGTGAAAAGCCTGTGGGAATCGGAAAAAGTCCTACGGGGCAAAAGCCCGGAAGATCACGAAGGCGCCCACACCGATGAACAAGAAGCCGGCGCCCAGCTGCACGTATTTTGTGGGGAGATAACAGCCCAAAACCCCGCCCAGGAAAGCGCCGATTAGGCTCACCAAAGAAAGGGCCAGCGCGGCTCCAAGAAAAACGGGCCAGGGCGCGCGGTGCCGCGCAGCCAACGCGAAGACGGCAAGCTGGGTTTTATCCCCAAGCTCGGCCACGAACAAAAGCCCGAAAGTGGAGAGCACCAAGCGCCAGTCCATAGAGTCCTCCTTAGGCTCAAGCTACCCGACCTGTTTCCCTTGGGCAACCCGGGTTATACTTGGATCCCCTATGGATCCGCTCCAGACGCGGGAACGTATCCTAAACGGTCCCATTCTCAAAACCATGGTTGTTTTGGCCTGGCCGATGATGGTGA
>JGI20130J15133_1003694_pt1 | contig 10421 bp, 10 predicted proteins | sample WasSprMetagenome_FD_15133 | JGI IMG/M metagenome (IMG submission 15133) | reverse complement strand
CTCGGCGACCAGTTGCAGGTCTTCCAGCGCCTGCCTGCGGATTTCGGCTTCGTCCGCGCCGATCAGGTCAAAGGGGACGTAGAGGAGGGAGAAGGTGCCACTTGTGCCAGCGGGGACGGATTCAAAAAGGATCGGATTCTTTCCCACCCGACGCTTACGGTCGTGGGGATTGATAATTTCCAGGCTCGTTTTGGTGAAGAAAGTAGGATAGAAGAACAAGCGACCTGCCTGTCCACCTTCTTCGCCGCGAATTTCACCAAAAAGTCGCTGCATCCGATCATCGTCTTGCCTGTCATGTCCCAGTTGCCAAAGCGCGGAATACAGATTTCCTTTCCAACTGGTAGAGCGCACCATTGGCAAGCGAAAGACTTTATCCCGCACAATCGGGTTATCTATGATGTAGAAGGGATTATCATCCTTTGAGATGTAGGGCTTGGCAAGGGTGAAAGTGAATTGCAAAAACCAGGAAAATGGGGGGAGGAGAGCGAGGTCAACGGTCGGACGTTTCCAGTTCGCCTGATAGAAGTTCTGCAATCCCCAACTTTTTAGTCGCTGCAATGGCTTGTCGCGGGTAGAAAGGAACCACTTTTGCCAGGCCTGACGAAAACCATCTCCATCAGCTTCTTGCGTTGCTGTTAGGTACGTTTGAACAATGGAAGCGTCGCTCTTTAAAAGCTGCTGGTGGATTTTGTCTCTTTCTGTTTCCGCCTGTTTGCGGCTTTCCTTGTCTTGCCTTCGTTTTGCATCTTCTATGGCTTGTTCTTGTTCAGCAAGACTTTCGATTTGTGATTTAACTTCAGAGATTACGCTTGCAGAAAATTCATAGAGCATGTCCATTTATCTTTCCTCCAGCAAACTGCGTAAATACGCTGATATATCCGTTTGTTTCCCGCAAGTATCTCGGTCGGCATTAAACTCACGCCAAGATTCTATCTCGCCAAAATGCGCTATGGTTTGTTTAATCTCCCCAATAACCTGATCGCGGGTAATCCGTTGAAAATCCGTAGGAAGATCGGGTAGCCATCCCCATACTCGCATCACTCCATTGACGCTTTGTGAGAAAAATATCTTCGATGCTTCTCTGTCTCCACTGACTGTTCCACAGACCCAATGGCGTAGTTTTTGATTGTTGGAAAAGGATATTCGAAACTTAGCACGAACATCATAGCGCAAGTCCAAAGTGGCTGTTATATCAGGATCGTTGGTCTTTACTTGGACAAAAAACATCTTTTGCAAATTCGGGAGTCCGTTACCTTTGCCCGGCTGTGTACGGGCTATGTTTTGTAATTGCTCTACAAAATTATCAGGAGAGAAATTAGCCCCTTCTACTTTCTCAATTTGAACCCATCCGTAACCCAACTGAGGCTTTGCCCCAAATCCCGCATGTTGTTCAATAAGTTTGAGCACACCTAAAATGATATGCGGATCAAATTCTTTGTGAGTGGGTAAAATAGAAAGTGTAAACGTGCCACCACGACCCTTGCGGAAATACCATGATGGTCTATCTGTTTTCGAATTCTTCTTGAAACGATCTCCACTTGGCTGTTTTGTTCCATCTGGTCCTTGTAAGGTTATATTTACGGCTGAGACTGACAGGCGAAAGCGTCTAGCCCACCCAGTTGCTCCAAAGACCTGGCAAGCCAAACACAAGCCATGATCTGGTTTTTTCTCGTCATAAGTGCAACTATGCTCCGTCGGGTCGCAGGCATAGCCTCCCAGCCCGCGCACAATTGCCTCATACCACCAGCGCAGGCTGCCGATGAGTCCCGTCTCGTGCAGGCGGTCGCAGGTTTGGTCCACACCCCCGGTCCACAGAGGTGTCAAGGTTTTAAATGTTATTTTCATAGGCAATACCTCCTCACATGCCTCCTTGGCTATACCAGATCACTTCCTCCAAAAGGCGTAGCGTCTCCCGGAAACTGTAATCCAGCGGGTCGATGGTTTGCAGACTGTCCCCATCTCTGGCGCTTGCTCAGCCAGCACGTCCAGGAGTTGGCCAACTGTGGCTTCCTGTCTGAAAAGAGCTGTGTTACACCTGCCCTGTTCATGGCAATAGGACGCCACCAGGTCAACGATCATCACCAGCCCACCCAGGGGATGATAGCCAAACAGCAGGTGCCCAGGCTCATGCGATATTCCTCGTTGGGGTAGAATCTGCTCCAATGAAGATATATTACACGACGGAAGGTGCCGACCATCTACACATTTTCGGAAAAGGTCCAGCAATGGTTGGAGAATTTCATTGTCCGAGGCCGGTATTTGGCTATCGAAGGGTATTGTGAAAGGCATTCAGATCTCCGGCACTAAAAATCATTTCTCCACACATCTAATTGTTATTACCTCTCGATACGCTTTTTGTTTATTTTACCAAGTTTTCAAATACTTTCAAGTAATTCTCGGCTGTGGTTTTCTCAAATTCTTTGAGCCATTTCCTGATTTCTTCCACGTTCACATCCTGTTTTAACAAAATGGTGCTAACATCTTCCAGATCACGGGGACGGCCTGAAAAAATCGTGTATATTATTACATCTTCAGGTGTGGCATAGTTAACCAGGTAACCTTTGAAGATTACTTGCCGTGCTCGTCCAATTGCGATCTGCTCATAATCACTCGATGAAAAGATAAAATCTACTCTAAAGCCACTTGAAACATGTAAAACAGGTAGAACCCAGGTTTTCTCAACAAAACTAACCGTCCTCCACCAGAATTTGAAGTTTCATCTGTGAAACCATTTCTAAAAGGCGTGGCAATGCAGATAGACTTGCACCAAGAGTAATATCAATATCACGGGTCAAGCGCGGCTCACCGTACAAAAGTACGGCCTGTCCACTGATGATAACATACGGCAGTTGAGCTTTGTCCAGATTCCGGGCCATCTCACTTAGAAGATCTGCCAACATTGGAGTTCAATACCTCTGCAATCTTGATATCTACCTCCAGACCATACAGTGGAGGATGTGGTGGCCACACCCCAATCTGGCGCGCAGATTTCATTAAGTCTTCCAGGAGGCACAACTTTTCCCTCAAAGTCTTCCAAGCTGTTTTTTTAATGAATCCCAAAACTATTCTAGAGCTTAAGGTCACGTATCATTGGAAAACCTCTCCTATAATCACCAGGTCAACATCTTACCACTCCCCAACCTGTTCTTAGGGTCCTTATATACATACCACATCACTCCCCTATAATCTTCACAAGCACCCTCTTCTTTCTCCTGCCGTCAAATTCGCCGTAGAAGATCTGCTCCCAGGGGCCAAGGTCCAGCCTGCCTTCTGTTATGGCCACCACCACTTCCCTGCCCATGATCTGTCTTTTTAGATGCGCATCCCCGTTGTCTTCACCTGTTCTGTTGTGATGGTATTGGGATATAGGCTCGTGGGGTGCCAGTTGCTCCAACCATCTTTCAAAGTCCTGGTGCAGTCCCGGTTCGTCGTCGTTTATGAAGACCGATGCGGTTATGTGCATGGCATTTACAAGCACAAGACCCTCTTTTATGCCGCTTTCCCTCACACATTCTTCCACCTGAGGCGTTATGTTTATGAATCCTCTCCTGGATGGCACATTGAACCACAGTTCTTTCCTGTATGTCTTCATGTTGTCTCCTTTTCTGTGACAACCTCGTACCAACCATTTCCAAACACCGTATCTTCACCTACATGCACATACTGGCCTAATAATAAGAGAGGCATGAAACCTTCCAGATTACCTTCAAAGGTTATGCTTCCTGTAAAACCACTTTGATCGTGAGTGGCCGGCATGCCTTCTTTGTCCTTCATAGATTTGCTCTTTCTTGTCATGTGATGCCAGATGAGATCTGATGAGACAGTTTTTATTTGTGTTGAGGTTTTTATTAAAGAATCCACATCATCCATAAACTTGCAGTCACAATATATAGTCGAAAGTATGTTGAGTCTCTGAACAAGTCTTCTAATTATGTGATGGAATTCCGGGCGTTTTACAATTGTGCTTTTGCCCTTTTCTCCCGTTGGGTTATATTTGATCCTTGTGGGTGTAAGAAACTTCAATGTGATAATATCTGGGAACGTTTTCATATTTTTCATCAATGTTTTTGCTGTGATGAAGTATTGTTCGTTTTGAATCATCCTAGTCTCAGGATTGTATATTGTAACAAAAGAATCCCCATCCCAAATGCTTATATCAGAGATGCTAAATCTTGCTCTATTTAGCCCAATCCCTATGTCTGAAAGCAGATTCAGTGCAACTATAAACCAAGGAAATGATACACAGTGCTTGCCAAATATGACCAGCTCAAAGACAAACGGTCTTTCCTTGTCGTAAGAACTTTCTACATCAAGGGGAGGTTTTATCACAAATCCCCTTGGGATATCTTTAATACGCTTGAAATGGGTAACATTTGAAGGAGAAAATATCATATTGTAAGAGCATTGAGTGGACATAACACATTGTGGACATGCTGTGATATTCTGATTTGTGCAAACCAATTTTTTCAATGCATACCCCAGTGCTCCTCTTAATACTGAGCCTTTATTTAAGATTGGCATATGCATCTTGGAAAATGGGCTAAGCGTAAAGCGGTAAACAAGGAAAGAAAAGGTTGAGAATGTTAGCTTATGGTTCATTTTTCCCTCACGTGTAAACAACCATAAATAAAATCAATCGAAACATCAAAATACTGATAATAGCCTCGACTTTTAAGCGCGAATTTTGGCTAGGAATAATCCGAACCCCCGACCTTGTGCTCGAAACCGATAAATTTTCTCCCGCGCAATGCGTGGAACAGGTGCTAATCTATATCAACAAAATGATAAAATCGCCATAGAAGCCGCAGAACTAGACTTCTATGGCGTGTTACCGTAGTTAGTCTTCCCTATACGGAACAACAAGAACAGGGGATGGGGCGTGATTGACAACATACTGAGCTACACTGCCAAGAAGAATATCCCCTAGAGCTGATCTTCCCTGATGACCTATGACAATAAGATCGGCTTTGATTTCTTTTGCAACATCAATAATTTCAGTTCCAGGTTTGCCTTCTTTAAGGATAAATTCAATTTCCAATCCATCAGCCATGGATGAAGCAACCAGGCTACGCATTTCCTTTTCTCTATCTTGCCTTACATTTCTCATAATTTCAACAAAATCGCCTTTATAACCTTTAATGCTTAGTTCATGAATGGCATCCACAACACGCTGACTGATAACATGCATCATATAAACTTTTGCTCCGTGGCTTCTCGCCATGAAAAGTCCGTATTCAACAGCTTTCTGGGAATTTTCCGAAAAATCTACGGGAATCAAAATGTTGCGTATCTGAATCATTATGCTTGCTCCTTTCTTATAAACGAATGCCCGTTTTGTTTAATGGACAACCCTGGCATCTGGGCTTTGAAGTACAATATTCCTTACCGAGACGCACAAAAAGTGCGTGATATTCCTGGAAGAGCCAAACATCCTGAGGCAGGTTGTCCATAAACAGCCGTCTTAATTCTTCGTAATGATAATGTTCGGGAGCATATCCATGACGGAACATCATTCTGTGAGTGTACCGATCGACAACAAAAGAAGGCTGTTTTGCGGCATAAAGTATGATACTATCGGCAGTTTCAGGACCAACGCCATTTAACTTAAGAAGCTGATCCCTTAGAACCGCCATAGGCTGAGATAGAAAAGTTTCAATAGATCCGTTCCACTGGTTAACAACATAATCCACGAAGTGCTTAAGTCGTTTAGCCTTTTGACGGAAGAAACCACTGGGCTTAATGAGTTCCGCCAGTTTATCTTCGTTGCAATGGTAGATTCCATCCATCGAAAGCAAGTTCGCTTTCTTCAAAGCGTCAATAGCTCGTTCTACATTGCTCCATGCGGTATTCTGAGTAAGGATCGCTCCAACCACAACCTCAAACTCTGTTTCAGCAGGCCACCAGTGCTGTGGGCCAAAATGTTCAAAAAGCCGTTGAAAAATCGCTTCAAGATCGGCTTGAATGCTATCACAGAGCAGCAGATTTCCCTGTGTAGGTTCACTAACCGATTTCATGGTCATTTCCGTCTTCCTGTCATTCCGAGGCGTCCCGAGCGAAGCGAGGGAACTCCGAGGAATCTCCTGAGGAGACCCCTCACTTTGTTCGGGGTGACAGGCAGGAAAGTAGCTTCACTAACCGATTTCATGGTCATTTCCATACGCCGGCTATCACCTTTCCACAATTTCCACAGTGACCGTTATCAAGCCGAACTAATTTGCTCATAAAACCAAACCTTTCTATAATCACAGTCTGACAGGAAGGACAATATGTGTTTTCGCCTTTTTCTCCTGGAACATTTCCTGTATAGACAAACTCAAGCCCCTCCTCAAGCCCTATTTCTCTAGCCCTGACAAGCGTAGAAACGGGCGTAATGGGAGCAGTCAGCAGTCGATAGGCAGGATGAAAACGTGTAACATGCCAGGGAGTATCCTTCCCTAGCGAAACAATGAAACGGGCTATGTCTCGGAGTTCGGCCGGATCGTCGTTGTGGCCTGGTATAACAAGAGTCGTAATTTCAATCCACACACCAGCTTTTTTAAGCCGAGTGAGAGTATCAAGAACGGGGGAAAGTCTTGCGCCGCACATTTTTTTGTAAAATTCGTCTCGAAAGGACTTGAGATCAATGTTAGCAGCATCCAACACCGGAATTAGCTCATCACAGGCTTCCGGGCTCATGAATCCATTGGATACAAAAACATTTGCTATTCCACTGGATCGAGCAGGTTTCATAACATCCAGAGCAAACTCAAGGAATATTGTGGGTTCGGTGTACGTATAGGAAATAGATGCACATCGGTGAACAATGGCCTGCTGGACAATATCATCTGCCGTGCGATCTTTTCCATAAATAATTCCTGTTTCATGGGGCATCTGAGAAATATCGGCATTCTGGCAAAAAAGGCATCTAAAATTACAACCTACTGTGGCTATGGAATAACTTCTTGACCCTGGCATAAAATGAAAAAGTGGCTTCTTTTCTATGGGGTCTATGTGTTCTGCCACTACTTTACCATAATTCAAAGCATAAAGTTTGCCATTACGATTTTCCCTGACCCCGCAAATCCCACGCTTTCCTGGTCCTATAACGCAGTTATGAGCGCATGTTTTACAGCGCACTTTCTCATTATCAAGCGTTTCATAAAGGAGCACTTCTCTCATGGCTTTGCCCCTCTTTGCTGTACGTTTCTGTTTTGAAGAGAGATCCCTTCGTAGGGGGAATGTGCCGTTGATGGAATAAACCGATATGGTGAAGAACTACGAAGGGTCACACACTGAGTAAGATCAAAACGGTTAACAATGATAGGAGAAAAAATAAGAGCTCCCACTCCGATTTCTTTCCATGTGGCTGGTTCACGTGTGACATGAAGAGGAACGCCGGCAGCCAATTCGGTCATAGCAATGAGACTACTCTGGCGAATGGTGCGGCAATAAGCGACAGGATTTTTCTCAACCCATGCAGAAAATTTAGCAAACCAGTAGGAAGGGGAATAAGCATTAAACGATGCGATAATGACGGTGGATCTGGCAACTCGAAAGGCCTCCCGAAGGGCTTTTATAGGATCTACGGCATATTCAAGACTCAGCATGAAAAAGACCGTATCAAAGTTTTTATCTTCGAAAGGCAAATCTTCGATTGGCGCATGCCACAGTTTAATCACGTCGGGAAGATTTTTGCGAGCCTCTTCCAGCAATTCCTGTGATGGTTCAACTCCGCAGGGTATATGTTTTTCTTTGTAAAGCCAGAGAAGAAAACGTCCTGAGGCACATCCAACTTCAAGCACCTTCTGAGGCAAGGGAGGAGACCAGAGACGGCTTATTGCGCANACCACCGCATCCCAGAGTTCACCTGCCCTGAGGTAGCGATTTTCAAACCTTTGATAATCCTCAGGGCTCAACATAGTCCTACCATATCGATTCATCAAAAATCCCCTACGGATATGTTAGGGATTTCTAAACACAGCACCTTTGCTTCCCGATGTTACCGTAGAGGCGTAACGAGCAAGATAGCCGGTTTTTATCTTGGGCTCAGGCGGAACCCAATTAGCACGACGTTTAGCAAGGGTTTCTTCGTCAACGAGAAGATCCAGCTTTTTAGCTGGGATGTCGATAAGTATCTCATCACCATCCTCAACTAGAGCTATTGGGCCTCCTGCTGCGGCTTCTGGCGACACATGGCCTATTGCAGCGCCTCTTGTACCTCCGCTAAACCTACCGTCGGTGATAAGGGCAACATCCTTATCCAGACCTCTACCCACAATGGCTGCCGTGGGTGTGAGCATTTCCTGCATGCCAGGTCCACCCTTTGGTCCTTCATAGCGGATTACGACAACATCACCGGGTTTGATAAGTCCTTCCAGAATCGCTGAAGCCGCTTCAGGTTCACTATTGAAGACTCGAGCTCGTCCTACTCGCCTAAGCATTTCTGTAGCAACTGCCGATTGCTTAACAACGGCTCCCTCAGGTGCAAGACTTCCGTAAAGGATGGCGATGCCTCCTTCTGAATGATAGGGATTTTCGAGAGGTCTTATGACGGAATGGTCTACTTCTTTCACGGCTTTTATAATATCAGAAACCGTAAGACCGCTAACTGTCTTAAGATGTTCGTGGATGAGACCTCCCTTTGCCAATTCCTTCATAACGGCAGGAATTCCACCTGCTCGATTAAGATCTTCGAGAAAGTGAGGACCACCAGGGCGCAGAGAACACAGGTGTGGAGTGCGCTTGCTGATGGTGTTAAAGAGATCGAGATCGAGTTCTATTCCGGCTTCATGAGCGATAGCGGGGACATGGAGAACAGTATTAGTCGAACATCCCAGAGCCATATCAACAGCAATGGCGTTTTCAAAGGCTTCTAGAGTAGCTATATCTCTCGGAAGGATATTTTCTTGAACCATTTCGACTATTCTTTTGCCAGCCCATTTAGCAAGCCTGACCCGAGCGGCATGAACTGCAGGAATGGTGCCGTTTCCTGGCAAGCCTAATCCGAGCGCTTCTGTAAGGCAATTCATGGAATTAGCTGTGAACATACCAGCGCATGAACCACATCCAGGACAGGCTTCATCTTCAAGAAGCTTTAGCTCTTCCTCAGTGATTTTACCCGCCTTAAAACTCCCCACCGCTTCAAAAACTGAAATCAGATCTACAGGGGTATTATGAACCCGCCCAGCCAACATGGGGCCTCCGCTTACCACAATGGACGGTATGTTGAGACGAAGAGCGGCCATTAGCATGCCTGGGATTATTTTATCGCAGTTAGGGATCAGGACCAGCCCGTCAAAGGGATGAGCAATGGCCATGATTTCGATGGAATCGGCTATTAACTCACGGCTGGCGAGAGAATACTTCATCCCGGTATGATTCATAGCAATCCCGTCACAGACTCCAATGACGGGAAATTCTACAGGGGTACCGCCAGCCATGCGAATGCCAGCTTTAACTGCTTCTGCTATGGTGTCGAGATGGATATGACCGGGAATAATTTCATTTGCCGAATTAACCACACCAATAATAGGTCGGTTCAGTTCATCATCGGTATAACCCATGGCTTTAAAAAGAGAACGATGTGGAGCTTTCTCAACCCCTTTTTTCATAAGATCGCTTCTCATGATTTTACTCCTTTTGCTAATTCTTTATTCTTCCAATACGAGAGATAACAACAGCCATTAACCCACAATAAAGGGACATATCAACCTAGTCACCAAATTCGTACGACCAGAAGTAAAGCAAGTTCTTTTTAGACAAGTATTTTTCGATTTCTGGTGGATAGTCGTGAGCAACAAAAACAAGAACTACATCGCCAGAAATAACCCCTGTTTTCTGGAAATATTGAGTTAATCTTTCAAAACGTTTAATCTCTCTTCTTGAAGGTCGTACCTTACACTCTCCCAATATGGTTACTTCCTGGCCATTACGAGTTGCTTTACCGTATATATTAACCTGGTGCTCCCCTATATATCGTCTGATCAATCTCCCCTGAACTTTAATGCCGTATTTCTCCAAAATAGAGGGAAGAGCTTTGTATGCGCTGTTTTCAAGAGAATAGCCGACAGAGTTAGAAATACCCTCGAGGCGTTCCTTTATTTTTTCTTGCTCTTCCGCAAGTTCGTCAACCCGCTTTTCCAACTTCCCCAGAGATTCCACAAGCTCCCTAATTTGCTCTTCTACTTTTACCTGAGCTTCGGCAAGCATCTCCACCTTCCTGGAAAGACTATCAAGTCGTTCTTCTGTTTTTCTTTGCGCCTCCGCTAGCTCATTAAGTCGTTCTTCCGTCTTCCTTTGCGCTTCCGCTAGTTCGTTAAGTCGTTCTTCCGTCTTCCTTTGCGCTTCCGCTAGCTCATTAAGTCGTTCTTCCGTCTTCCTTTGCGCCTCCGCTAGCTCTTCAACTCGCTGGGATAAACGATCTAATCGCTCCTCTGTCTTCC
>JGI20130J15133_1003686_pt1 | contig 10431 bp, 8 predicted proteins | sample WasSprMetagenome_FD_15133 | JGI IMG/M metagenome (IMG submission 15133) | reverse complement strand
CAGTTTCTTCCTGGTGAAAAAACAGAATAAGCAGAGATAAAAGGTATCTTCCCTGAATCAGCTAAACCAGATGCTATAACAGCCATATTTTGTTCAGATATTCCACATTCAAAAAATCTATCAGGAAATTTTTCAAAAAATTTATGAACCCTTGTTGATTCTTTAACATCACAAGTCAAAACAACAATATTTTCATCTTCTATCTTCAATAATCCATCTCCAAACCCATCTCTTATAGCTTTATATTCAGGATTTTCAAAAACTTTTTCGTTCAATTTTAACTCTGGATTAAGCATTATTCAATTATTCTATATCTTTTAATTTTTCTTCTATTTTTCTTTCTGCTTCTTCCAATATATCTTTTGTTTCTTGATAAAGTTGTCTTTCTTCCTGATTTAATTTTGGATCTTCGTCTAATAAGCTAATATCGTGTCTTAGATCTTGCAAAGCTTGCTTGATATGTTTTTTAAGATTTTCTTTTGCCATTTCTATTTTCTCTTTTTTAATTTCTTTATGAATATTCTCTATCCTTCGATTAACAAGGCCGATTATCAAAATTATAATTATCAACAAGAGTAATATTATTAAAAACGTGAAGTAAAGAGTATAATCCTTATGGATGATTATTTCTTTTTCTTTAGAAATTGTAGGAACAGCAGAAGTTTCTTCTTTTTGGACTGAATTTCCAGCTTTATCATAAACTACCCATTTGAATATATGGCTTCCCCCTTCTATATTTTTAATAACATCCTCAATAGTATCAGAGCTTGTACTTAAAACTAAATTATTATCCAAATAAACCTCGATTTTATCAATCCCAGAAAGCTCATCTTTTGCTTTAATCTTGAATGCAATTGAATTTGTATTTACCAAACTTAAAGAAAATTCTTCTAAAATTGGGGGGTGAGTATCTATATTAAATTTATATCTAGCAACATTACTTTGAGCTCCTTCTCCTATAAATTGAACATTGAGATAATAAATTCCATCTGGAATATTTTTAAGCTCCTTCTTTGAAATTGGAGGAGAATAACTTACAGTAGGAATAGCATTTGGATTTTTCCCATATAAAACCCTAACTTCAGTTATACCTTCTGGAACCTTCCATTCAAAAACAGGATTATTGTTATTATACCATTTTGTTTGATCAGGATGTGTGGGTGAGAAAATTTTTGGAGTAGGTAGATATGCTATAGTAGATTGCGTAGCTATTTCTTCTCTTTCAATTATTTTTTCTTTTATTATATAACTTCCTCCTCTCATATTTTTCAAAATATTCGTACCTAATCCATCATTTGCTAAAACAGAACCAGAAATAAATTTAAGATTAGCATTACCAGGTTTTATAGCTTTAAAAGTAATATTTAAAATTTTCCCTCTGCTTCCAGTAAAACCTGGATTTAAAACAATACCTTCTGCAAAAACTTCCCCATTTCCTCCTTGAGGCTCTTGTACCCATAAATTTATAATTGTCCCTGTTTTAGATAAAGAAACAAATTTTAAGAGATCTTCAGGATAAAATATCTTAAAAGAAGCAGCGTTCATTGCCTGGTCAACTGAATCAACATAAACAGAAATATTTAAAGTATCTTCTATATTTAATTCTTTACTCGAGGGTAAAATATATAAATCAGCAGCTAAAACTTTATACAAAGGCAATAAAAGAAAACCGGTTATTCCGCAAACAAGAACTAAGCCTAAAAGAAATAATTTATTGTTGATCTTTAACATATTTACTAGCTATTTATTAAGTAAAATCAACAATGAAATTTTATAATTAGTGTTTATATTTTAATTTTAACATTTTTCTAATTAATAGAGCAAAAATTAATATGCAATCTAACAAAAGTAAAACATCATCCCAAGAACATATTTTTTGAGGAGGTAAAATTGCTATTTGCTCATTACCTGCTTTATCAACTGCTTTTACAACAATATAGCTTCTTAAACTTTGGTCTTCTAATATATAAGGACTCTCTGCTTTTTTGAATTTTAAATTATTAATATCTGGTTTTGCCAAAAATATAAAAGTTATCGGTTTTTCACTAATTTCATAATAAGCAATCCCTGATTGTTTATCTTTTGTTTCAAAGGTAATGTAATATTTCCCATCAAAAATCTCTTTATTTCTTGCAAGATAAATTTTAAATGGTTCTGGAGGAAAGCTATCTTTAATTTTTAATTCTGGTTTTCTATTAATATCTAAAATATTAAAACTCTGGGATAAAGCAATTAATTTTGTTCTTGTTCCTAAACCATCATTAAGCAAAGCTTTTGAATTTTTATCGATTCCTATTTTCGCCATCCCACTTTCTTTTGCTTCAAAAATAAGATCCACCAAATCTAGGTTCCTCCCACTAATCCCACCCGCAATTATTCCCGAGAACTTAATCTGCGGACGTCGCACGTCCGAAGATTGAAGATGGGGTTTTTCGATCCAATGGGTGATAATGCTATTTCCATCCAGATAATCCCTAAAAACTAAATTGTTAGAAAGGTTAACATAAACTTCAACAGCGTTAATTTCTTCAAATTGAGTATCAAGATAAATAGGAACAACAACAAAATCACCTCTTTTGACCTCTTTTGCTTCTATCTTAGGTTCTATTACTGCTGCATTAGCAAAACTAACACTAAATAACACGAAAAATAATATAATAACACTAAACAACACGAAAAATTTTCTTAAGCTTTTGCATTGTTTCATTGTTATTTTTCGTGTTTTTTCGTGTAGCATTATAAAGTTTGTGTTTTTTCGTGTCATTATCCGGTCCAGTAATATGCCATTATACTAAAATCAATTAAATCGACCTTGCCATCTCCATTTAAATCGACTTTTTGTTTTGCTTCTTTCGTTAATGGTCTTTTATACCAATAAGCAAGAATAGAAAAATCAATTAAACTTACTCGACCATCACAGTTTAAATCAGCCTTACCACAAACTTTTTTAACTTCTTTTGAAACTGTTCTATCTCCAACCTTAAAACTTATAACTCTTGAATAATTACTTACTAATTGATTTGCTAAAATTGATTTTGATTTTGTAAAGTGATCTCCTTTTTCTAAAATATCAGTTCCTAATTGGTATAAATAAAAGCCATCTTTAGTAGATGTTGTTCTAAAAAATAATTCTTCTTCAGAGCCTACGCTGATTAAAACACTTGCTTCTGGTTGAGTATAACCAAAAATTGAAATAAACTCTCCCCTTTTAACTTCTAATTTATCAACATCAATTGTTGGTGAGAGTAAAATACTTCCTGCTGTTATTGTTTGTCCTGTTTCTAATTTAACAGGAAAAGTATATAAACTGCTTCTTTTTCCTTCTTTATCTTCTGAATATAAAGTGAATAAATAAGTTCCTGGAGATAGATTGTCTAAAGTAAAAGAAAATTTTGCATCATCACCAGCTATTGTTGTTGCTTTTATTGCTCCATCAGACATTAATGTTACTTCACTTTTAGGTTGAGCATAGCCAGAGATTATTATTTTCCCATATTGAGGGATAAAGCCACCTCCACCTCCGCCACCCCCGCCACTTGGAATTTTAATAACACATCCACTAAAATTTAAAGTACAATCTGTGTTGCAGCTTAAGCTTCCTCCTGAATAGCCAAAATTAAAACAAGTCAATCCTCCAAAATCATTACCATCGCATTGTTCATTTATTTCTTTGATTCCATTACCACAAACTCCTGGGACAATAGCAGTAACTGTAACAGACGCACTTTTAATTTTTTGATAAACAAAAAAAGAAAAAATTATTATTGAAGCAAGTATAGATATCTTTGATATTTTTGAAAATCTATCCATACATTAATTTTATTATAAATAGCCCACAAATGGCAACGAATTATTTGCTGCAATTCGTGTTTATTTATTTGCCTTGCGTTGCTTTTCTAATTATATACTCATTATACTTCTTGATAAGCCTTGGGAAGACAAAAACTATTAAAATTATCAAGATTAAAATAATAATCACTGCTTTGATTGGTAACATAAAGAACCAGTAATTGAAAACAATATTTTTACTTTGATTTAAACCATAATAGATATTAAATTTAGCCTTATAAGGACCAAAAGCAAAATTATTTGACCATTCATTTTCTAAAACTTTCTCCTTACCAGGCAAAATTTGGAGCTCTCTTTCATTAACTCTTAAATTAGCTATTAATCTTCCAAAAGCATTTCTAATTTCTACTTCTCCTGTTGGTTTTACATAAGTATTTCCTTCGTTCTTGATTTTATAAGCAAATTTAACAGGAAATCCTAAATATATTCTTTTTCCCATAAATTCTGATATAGATATTTTATCAATTCTATTTCCAGAAACATTAATATAAACTAAACTCAAAACATTAACACCCATTGCCACTCCACTTCCTTTTTGCTTTGCTGGCATAGTTCCAAATCCAATAGCTAAAAAATGTCCTCCAGGAGGAGCATCTTTTGGTACATTAATAACAACAGGAACTTCAATCATCTCTTTAGGCGGAGCAGAAACTTTTTCAGGAATTTTAACCCATTCTATTTCTGGAGCATTTTCGATCCAAATTTTTACTCCTCCTTCATCTTCAGTAAATCCTTTAACAACAGAATAAAGATAAGTAGATGTTTCGCCATCATTTCTTGTATAAATAGAAAATTTAATTTCTTCTCCAGGATTAACATTAAATTCAATTTTAGCAGGAGCAATTGTTACTGCCTTAGTAAAATTAAAAGCTATCAAGCTTATGCCTACAATTATTAGCAGAAATAATTTTTTACTACTCATTGATTTCTAATATTTTTATTTAATTATACGCGAATTGCAACGAATAATTCGTCGCCATTCGTGCTTGCCATTCGTGCTTATTAATTAGAAGAACAATTATAAGTTATCGTATCTTGATAGGAACCTGCAGGAGTTAAACCAGAAACAGCTGCTTTATGAGTAACAACAACTTCTCTATTTGCTGTTGGAGCTGAAGACGTAGCGAGTATAGTATAGGAAGTTGTTAATCCTCCCACATCATTTCCAGTTTTATTATATTTCGAATTTAAACTTAAAGTTGAACCAGATCCCGCTGTTGTCGTTGCTGCTTGAATTCCATAACCTTCTGTCCCAGCTACTAAGGTTGCATCTGTTGATTGAATTAAATAATTAGCGCTTGAATTATACAAACCTGGATTTGTACCATTTCCTTGATCTTTTACTTGAACCTGACACCCAGCTGCAGGATTGCAAGAAACAGTTACAGTAACATTTGGATTAGATGTATAAACATTACTTGGATCAATTGTACCAAAGGCAGTAGTTGATGTTGAAAGAGTGCAAGTAACAGAAGTAGGCACTGATGCAGTTACAGTAACAGTTTGTTGTGCTTTAGCTAAATAAACAAGAAACCCGCAAATTGAAACTATTAAGGTTATGCTTATTATTAACCCGTTCTTTTTAATTTTCATTTATCTAAATTTTTATTAATTTCGACCGTTTTATTTTTTATATTTTATCATATATTTAATCAAAAATCAAGTCAAATTATTCACATCTTGATTTAGAATAAAAATCCTTATTTTTTATTGTGCTGTACATGTATAAGTAATTGTATCTTGATAATCTCCTGTTGGCGCTAAAGATGAAACACTTGCTTTATGCCTAATATTTATAGTAGCATTATTTACTCCAACTGAAGAAGTTGCTAAAACAACATCAGTTAAAGAGAGCCCACCAACATCATTCCCGTTTTTATTATATTTTGGATTTATTGAAATTGAAGAATTAGTTGTTGTTGCCTGAATTCCATAACCATCTGTTCCAGCACTTAAAGTTGCATCTCCTGATGAAATTAAATAAGTTGGAGATGTTGATTTATATAAACCAGGATTTGTTCCATTTCCAGCATCTTTAACATTAATTTGAAAACCGCCACTTGAAGTAATAGTAATAGTTATATCAGGAGAGGAAGTTGAAACAGCAGAAGGAGATAAAGAAGAAAATGAAGTTGATGTTGCAGATAAAGAACAAGTAACAGCTCNCGCTGCTGCAGTTGTAATTTGAGGAATAACNGTATAATGTTCTAGAAGTGTTCCATCATTTTTTACAACCCTAAGACAATAAGTAGTATTTGCTGGTGCACCATTATCTTTTAAAGAAAAATCCCATTTACCATCTTGGCCAAAATTAATAGCTGCAATAGAGTTGGTAAAAGGATTTAGTTCCTTGTAGGTTTGATTAACAATTGTGTCTGCTCCATAAGTTGGATCATTAGCATTGGCAGTTAAAGGAGCACCATCGCTTGGTGTAGGGTTATCGTTAAAAGCAATAACTGTTGAAGTAGTAACATCAGTATAGGTTTCCCCATTAAAGCTTGTATCACATAAACCATCTGATCCTACTTGGGCAAATTGAAGCTTAAAACTTTGACCATTTAAAATGAGCTTGCCTGATTCAATACGCAAAAGTAATCTTAATCTAAAAGCCTGTCCTGCTGAAGTTAAAGTTGCTGCTGTATCTTGATTAGCTAAAGGTGTTCCAACATCAGTTGAATCTAAATTATTAAAAAATCTATAGGCAGATTGATTAAATGTTGGCGATGGTCCAAAGGCCCAATAAATAATCTGTCTTTGAGTGGTATCAATTGTTGTCCAGTTTAATTGAAAGCCATCTGAAGTAAAGCCATTAAAATCAGCTTGAGCATTTATTGTTCCAGCACCACCTGTTCCAGAAAGGGTTCTCATTATTATAATTTTTGTATTATCTGTATAAACTGCAGCGTTTGAAGGATCAACGTTTTTTGATTGCCCCCAAACTGCTGCTCTTGAAGTTGTTGCATTTGCTGCTCCGATAGAAAAAGTTGATGGTGCTGCTAGGGCTGTTCCTGCTACTTGATTATGAGAAAAAAGAACAACTAAATTTGGCTGAAATCCTGTCCCTGAAATCGTCTGTACTCCTGTTGCTGTTGGTTGTAAAAAATTGCCAACCGCGTGACTTCCGCCCTTAATTGCTAAATAAAAAATTGGTGTAGCTGCTGCTGGAGCATCAGAAACATTTAAAGAAAAACCATCAGAAGTAAATCCATTAAAAGCAGCCAAAGCATCTATAGCACAAGCAGTTGAGCTCAAAAGAATAGCATTATCAGTTCTTTGCAGGCTATATTTTGTTGAATTCTTGGCATCACCATCTTTAACACAATTTAAAATCGAACCTTGGTTATTACTATAATCAGCAAATCCCATACCCATTTCCAAACCAGCAGATGCTGTATCAACAGCTTCAGTAAATCCCCAAAGAAATATTGCAAAGTCAGGTTGGAATCCAACTCCAGTAATGTTTTGAATACCAGTTGAAGCTGCTAAAGTAAATGTTCCTGCTTTAACATTAGTGACATCAGGACCTCCAATAGCAATATAATTTATAATATCTGCCGTTGCCTCACTTACTGCCCAGTTAATTGTAAATCCATCGCTATTGCAAGAAGTAAAAGTTGCTCTTGAACCAACTGTTGGGGTTCCGTTAGATAAAATAACAATGACGTTGCTTTCTGTTCTATACCTTCCAGCATTTGAAGTACCAGCATTATCATCTTCAGCAATCGCTACTGCTCTTTGATTAGTACAATCCGTAAAACCTATTCCTTGAGATCTTGGAGCTTGTGCTGTTGCATTAGATGTGTTTCTTGACCAATAAAATATTATTGCTTTTGGCTGAAATCCTAATCCTGAAATTGTTTGACTTCCTGTTGTTGTTATCTTTGCAAAACTTCCCACTTTAACATATAAACCTTGAGCCTTAGCTTCTTTTACCTCTGGCGGAATCCTCGGATTTTTCCAAATCACCGGCCAACCAGAAAAAATCCAACAAAAAACTAACAAAAATACAATGAAAATTTTTAAAAATTTATCAAAATCCATACCAGGCAATTATTCAATTTTAGCAAATTTTCACTCTTAAACCAATCAACCTAATTGGTTTTTTGTTTTCCAAAAAGAATTTCAAAAGGAGTTTTTTTGATTCTCTTTTTAAAATTTCAAAATCCTTCGATGGCTCCTTTAAAGTTTTTGATTTTGTGTGGGTTTCAAATCCTTTGTAACGACAAATTACAGTAATAGTTTTGAATGAAAAATTGTTTTCGATTAATTCATCGTAAACTTCCTTTATCAATTTTGCAAAAGTTCCGAAAATCAATCTTGAATTTCTCGTATCTCTTTCAAAAGTGATTTGTCTTCCGATCGATTTTATAACTTCTTCAGGATTCACGGGTTCTTCATCAATTCCCCTTGCCCTTCCCCAAATTCTTTCTCCTACTTTTCCAAACATTTCTTTCAATTTCTCTTTTGAAAGTTTTTTCAACTCAAAAATTTTATTAATTCCAATTCTCCTCAATTTCTCTGCTGTCTTTGGTCCAATTCCCGGCAAATCATCGATATCCAAGGGATCCAAAAATTTTTCAACCTCCTCTGGTTTCACCACTTTTAATCCATTTGGCTTTGCCTTCTCTGCCGCCAATTTCGCAATCGTTTTGTTTGGCCCAATTCCAACAGTGCAAGTTAATTTTTCCTTTTCAAATATTTCTCTTTTCAATTTTTTTGCTAAACACTCTGCTCTTTTATAACTTTTCTCAACGCCAATTTTTTCGCCAAACATTCTCACATTCTCGAGAATATGAGAATATTCTGTAAGGTCCAAGTAAGCCTCGTCTAAAGAAACAATTTCATAAACTGGAGAGTATTTTTTCACAATTTCCATTATTTCGTTTGAAACTTTTTGATAAAGTTCAATATTCACTGGCAAAAAAATCGCATTCGGGCAAAGTTGCCAGGCCTTTGAAATTGGCCTTCCGGATTTAATCCCGTATTTCCTTGCAACATAATTTGCCGTCGATACGACTCCCCTACCCCTTCCCCCTTTTGGATCTGCTCCAACGACAACCGGCTTTCCCTTAAATTGCGGATTTTCTCTTTCCTCAATCTGGGCGAAAAAATAATCCATATCAACGTGTAAAATTATTCTTTCTTTCATTTTAAATCGCAAAAGTTTAAAGGCACTTGTTGAGAGAATCATTCAATTACTCGCTGAATTCAAGAATTTCACTTTTTCACAATTGTGAAATTGTGAAAAACTGAAAAAGCTATCTTTTTGCCCTTCTTGATTTTCTAGTTTCAATCAGCTGAAAAATCAATTTATTGTAAGGGTGATCTTTTGGAAGATTAAGAGAATAGAAAGCCTCACCCTTTTTGGTTCTGCTATTTACAAGATAAACTCTCTCAAGAAATTTCAAATGGCGGCAACAAGTCGCATAAGGAATTTTTAATTTTCCAGCAATTTCTTCGAGAGAAAGCTCTCCGTTCTCCATTAATGTTTCCAAAATTTTCAATCTTTTTTCATTAGCCAATCCTTTAAAAACTTGAAGAAGATAATCCATAATTTGTTCTTTAATTTTGACCTTTTAAATTTATTGATTCATTTTATATCCTCAAACAAACCTAATCAAGAATTTCACTTTTTCACAATTGTGAAATTGTGAAAATGTGAAAAATGAAATTTCATCCAATCCCTGCTCATAAAGCCCTTGCTAATTTTTTCGAGTAGATTTAATAAAAAGAGGCTAGGAAATTATTTTGCCAATTAAATAATTTGGTTTTGCGCCGACGATTTTAACTTTTACGAATTCGCCCAAATTTCCTTCTTTCAAAATTACTGCTTTGTAAGAGGGCAATCTTGCCAAAAAGGTTTTTCCTCTTTTCTCTGTGATTAAAGCCTGAAACTCTTTCCCTATATATCTTTTAGATTTTTCTTTTGATATTTCTTGCCAAATTTTTGTTAAAATCCTAGATCTTTCTTTTTTAATTCTATCTGGAAAATCTTTGAGTTTTGCGGCGACGGTTCCTTCCCTTTTTGAATATCTAAAAATGTGTAAAATTTCAGGTTTTATTTTCTTGATTACCGAAACCGTCTCTTTAAAATCCTTTTCAGTTTCTGTTGGAAAACCAACGATGATGTCGGTGGCTAAAAGTGAATTTTTGAATTTTCTTTTGAATCTTGAGGCCATTTCTAAAAATTCTTCAACTTTGTAGCCTCTGTTCATTGCCTTCAAAACATTGTTTGATCCAGATTCAAGGGGCAAGTGCAAAAATTTATAAAATTTTTCATTTTCTAAAATTTTCAAGATCTTTCCAAAAATTCTTTTTGCGAATTTTGGGTTCATCATTCCGAGCCTTACCCTAAAATCTCCTTCAGTTTTTGAAATTTCTTTTAAAAGCTCTGGCAACAAAAACTTTCCTTTGTCTAATCCATAAATTGCAAGGTCTTGAGAGGTCAATTGAATTTCTTTTGCACCAGATTGAAGTGCTATTTTTATATTTTCTAAAATTTCTTTTTTATCAAAACTTCTCAATTTTCCCTTTGCCAATCTCGTTGCGCAGTAAGAACAAAAAGATAAGCAACCTTCTGAA
>JGI20130J15133_1003679_pt1 | contig 10450 bp, 10 predicted proteins | sample WasSprMetagenome_FD_15133 | JGI IMG/M metagenome (IMG submission 15133) | reverse complement strand
GAGCCCGTAGGTAGCGACATAGAGGAAAACTATGGAGAGACCTAGGGAGACCCACGGAGATAACGCTAAGAAGACCTTCAAGTAGCTTCGCAGGTTGCCGGTCACGACCCTGCGGAAGGCACTGACACGGCCGCCAGCTACCGACACAGCAGTGCACCCAGCGACTCACTGGAGCCGACTGAGCTGGGTAGGACTAGTCTATGCGCAAATAAGGTGGGGGCTTAAGGTAAAAACCTCTTACTTCCTGCGGGCAAGCATGAATGCCAGAACCCCTGCGATAATAGCTATCACAATAGCTACGATGGTCGTCGTGGTCCAGTCGGTAACGGGTGTGGTCACCGTTACGGGTGATGTAACCGGCATAGTCCGGGTTGAGGTGGTCACTATGGTGGTCGGGCTCGGGGTAGTGACCAACGCGGTCGTCGTGGCGGTCTTAGTTACGTACTCCTGCTTCACCGTGGTGTAAGCAGTAGTTGCGGTAGTTGGGTACGTGATGGTGGTTGGGTACGTCACGGTCTTCGGGACGGCCGTGGTGTAGGTAATCTCTGTAGTGTACGTAGTCGGCTGGGTCACAGTCCTGGTAGTAGTTATCGTTGTGGGTATGGTAGTAGGTACTGTAGTGGTGACTACCGCGGTCGTGGTGATTGGGATGGTTGTGGTGACTGTAGTGGTGACTGGGGTGGTGGTCGTGATTATGTAGGTCACCGGCACCGTCGTAGTTACCGGTACGGATGTTACGATGGTTGTGACGACCGGGGTGGTGGTTGTAACTGTGGTTGTGTAGTAGTAGGCGTAGTAATAAACGGTCGTGTAGTAGTAGTAATAGTAGTAGCCGCTGTCCGTGCTAGATGAGGAGGTGACCCCAGCCCCTATGAGTGCCGCAAACAATATCGGCAACAGCACCAAGGCGAACCTCAGTTTACTATACGTAGTCACTGAAACACCCAACTACATATAGAACAAGATATATTTAAACTTTGTGGGTATCATACAAACACGCAGCATGCTACTCATACGTCACACGGGTTCAGCTAGGGGTTCGGGTTTCATAGGGCTTGATGTTGTTTGGTATCGAGTCCTCTGCCCTTGGCTTCACAGCCCTCGGGATCCCTTTCACCGGGACCCGCATCATCGGGCTCCACCCGCTCAGGGTGACCCCGACCCGCAGCTCCCCCATCACCGCTCTCTCCGGTTCATAGCTGTGGGGAAACCCCCGCATCCCGGCTCCACCCAATCCCGCCCCTCTCGGGTCTACACCCGCATCCAGAGGCGTCCCCCAGCAGAGGAGGCACCGACAACCTTACAAACCTATATGAAACTCGAAACAGTCGCGAAAGGCCACCAACGACATGACCTCGGCGGACTGCAGGACCTAAGCGGGCTATTATGGCTCTAGCCCTACCATCAATTCGGGTCCCCAATACTACTGCGCTCAACGACCTGCAGCCCTCTCCGACGCTGGGCGCGGGGACTGCAAACTCCTATCTATAAGTCTAGAAAGCGTTATTAAATAGTTCCTACTATACTTTTAGAAGGGGGGTGCAACTTACTGAGGTGGTCCTGCGACTGCCCGCTGTGTCGAGCGTTGGTCCACCCCGTACTACGTAGGCTTGCAGCTACAGCAGAGGTCCACAAGCGGGTCACCCCGGAGGTAGTTGAGGAGCTACCGGCCTCGGAGCCACCCCGAACACCCTACGAGGTCTTAAACCCCCCGGTAGCTCCGCAACCCTCCCCGCCTCCGGTGGAGAAGGGGGTGGAGGGGGGACCCCTGGAGGTTAGACTACCGGAGGAGTTCGTTGAGAAGTTTGAGAGTCTTGAGAGGGAGGTGAGTACCCTACATAAGGAGCTCAACACCCTCCGCGATAGCCTGACGACCCTAGCAGTAGAGCTTAGGGAGGCTGTGACGGAGCTGAGTAGCCCGTTCAACGTACTGAGGGGCCCCACCAACGGTAGCGAGCATAAAGACGGAGGTGGGAACGGGAGAGGCTCGAGGAGGCTCCAGCCAACTACGTTCCTAAGCGTCCTGAAGGTCCTCTACAGCATGCTCGAGGAGGTTGGTAAGGAGCAGGCGTTGCTGCTGGTTAGGGGGTACGTAGATGCTGGGGTAGTGGATAGGGAGGTGGGGGAGGCCCTGGCTAAGATGGTTGAGCTGGCTGATGCTATGAGGAGGAGCGGGCTCTCGGTAGAGAAGCAACTCCCCTACACCTACGCCATACTCAAAGCCCTTAACGTGGGCGACCGGGACCTCGACGACTACGTACTGAAGGAACTACTCAAGCGTGGGAAACTTGGGTAGGGGGGTCTCCAACGTAGTAGCTGAGGCCCTACTGCTGGTCGTTGGGGTATCCCTAGCTGCAGCCCTACTATCGACAGTGATCTCCAGGGTATCCATCGTTCAGAGCAGGTTCTCGAACGTTGTCTCAGAGCTAGCCCAGTCGGTGGTTGAGAGGCCCGCGTACGTCTACGCTACGTACAGCCCCTCCGAGGGTGCGTTCGTGGTGTACCTAAAGAACGTAGGTAGCTACCCGATCTACCAGCTCAACGCATCCACAGTCCTCTTCGGTGGTGTGGAAAGCCTGCAGTACCTACCCTACTGCAGTAGCCAGAGGGTCGGCTGCTGGAGAGCGGTGGAGCTCGGGGTAGTCAACAACACCCTAGACCCCGCTGAGACCGTAGCCGTATACGTGTACAACTCGACCAGCGTAACCCCGCCGTACCGCTTCAAGCTGGTGACTGCTAGGGGGACGGCGGTCGAGGCTACGTTCACCGTCTACTGGTAGGTGGCACCATGTCAACCTCGGTAGTAGCCTCCGCAGCGGTCATGGGTTTAGCGATGGTGATCCTACTCGCCGTGCTGGCCAACTTCGTGGTTACCTACGTAGCTACGGCGAGTAGGTTGCTGGAGCTCTCGAGGTACTACAGGAGGCCTACGCTACTAATCGGCGGAGCCCGCGTTGTGGGCGGGGACCGCGTGGTCTTCAACGTAACGAACCAGGGTCCGGAGTCCGTAATCGTAGACTCCTCGACCACCCTCCTACTCGACTACCGAGCTGGGGACGGCTCGGGGCGTGTTACTGAGCTACTCAGCTACGGTACATCCTGGTACGTAGAGGCCCTAGTAGTCGGAGGCTCGACCTACCCCGTAACTCCCGGGGCCGCCGTAGAGGTGAAGCCCGGGGCTATGGCCTGCGTTGTTGCTACAGTAGGTGGTGGTATAGCCCCGGGTAGTACTGTAGTCCTAGTACTGATAGATAGGTGGGGCTCGAGGGTGGAGTATGTCTTCGCAGCTACCTAGACTAACAACGGTGAGCACCGGTAACGAGGAGCTGGACATGAGGCTAGGAGGGGGTATCCCCCACCCGTCCCTAGTACTCATGGAGGGTGACAACGGTACCGGGAAGACTGCCCTATGCACCCAGTTCACTAAGGGGTATCTCATGGAGAGGATGAGGGTGGCCTACGTAACTACCGAGAACACCGTTAGGCACTTCCTAGAGCAGGCGCGTAACATAAATACAAACCTAACGGACTACTTCCTAAAGGGTCAGCTAACGGTCCTATCGTCCAACATCCGGGGGGCTAGGTGGGATAGGGATAGGGCTAGGGCGGCCGCCGAAGCCCTCATAAAGTTCGCCGAGTCCGGTGTAGCTAGGTACAGCGCCTTCATCCTAGACTCCATGAGCCAGATCCTCCACTACCTCGGGGATGGGGAGATTCACACCCTACTAACCAGCCTGAGGGGTGTGGTTAGGAGGGGTACTACCGTGATAGTCACCCTACACCCAGGGGTAGTCGGGGAGAGCGTGGTGAGGGAGTTCGCAGCAGCCTCCGACGTCTACATGAGGCTGACCCTCGGTGAGATCGGGGGTAGGCTGGTGAAGGTGATTAACGTAGTTAAGATGCGGGGGGCCCCAACCCTAGCTGAGACAAGCATAGCGTTCGACGTAGACCCGGCCTTCGGTATCAAGGTAGTCCCACTAGCCCTAGCTAAGGTATGAGGTGGGAGTAGCTGGCCCAGGTGAAGCGGTACCAGGTAGCAGCTCGGGGTGCTACCGACCTCTCCACATACCTCAGGAGATACCCGTACCTAGCTAGGTACATCCAGCAGGTAGCTACCGAGGTCGGGGTACCCCAGTTCCTCGGGCAGGACGTACCGGGCGACCTGAAGAAGGCGGTCAAGGTCAACGTGGTGTACACAGTCGACGACGGGGTCTTCATACACGTCTACATGCCTTCACGCGGTACCGAGTCGGGCTACAGGAAGTACGTTGTGGTAGAGCCGCCGAAGCTTCCACCGGAGCTACTGAGGGCTGTAGAGGAGAAGCTAGCGGCCGTACTCACGGAGAGGGACGCCGCCTCGAGCCTTGCCGAGAGGAGGGAGGTGCTGATGAGGGCTCTTGTGAGGGTGATCGAGGTTGTAGATACCCCGGTGAACTACAGGGACGTACTGAGTGGGGGACTGGGTAAGCTCAGGAGGATCCCGGTGTACTCCGCGGACTACCAGAACCTACTGTACCACTTGGTGAGGGATAAGGCCGGTCTAGGGGTTCTAGAGCCCCTACTTAAGGATAGGTACATAGAGGACATCTACTGCAACGGGGTCGGCTACGTCTTCATAGTCCACAAGGTCTTCGGACCCCTCGAGACGAGCCTACACTTCAGTACCCAGGAGGAGCTCGACAGGTTCATCATAGAGCTGAGTGAGAGGGTCGGTAAGCCGGTGAGCCACGCGAGACCCATAGTCGACGCGACCCTACCGGACGGTAGTAGGATAAACATCGTCTTCGGTAGCGACGTCAGCCTGAGGGGGAGTAGCTTCACCATCAGGAAGTTCAGTAAGATCCCCATGAGCGTGACCGAGCTGATAAGCCTTGGGACCATGGACGAGTACGTAGTTGCCTACCTGTGGATACTCCTCCTAGAGGGGATGAGTGGGTTCATAAGCGGTGAGACGGCGTCGGGGAAGACCACCACCCTCAACGCCATAACGGCGTTCATAAGACCTACGGCTAAGATAGTCTCGATCGAGGACACGGCCGAGATCCAGCTACCCCACGAGAACTGGCTGCGCGAGCTCACCCGGGACACGGGTAGCGTTGAGACCAGCGTCACCATGTTTGACCTCCTCAAGGCAGCTCTGAGGCAGAGACCTAACTACATAATAGTCGGTGAGATCAGGGGGGCCGAGGGTAACGTAGCCTTCCAAGCCATGCAGACGGGCCACCCAGTTCTATCCACATTCCACGCCGCAAGTGTTGAGAGGCTCGTCCAGAGGCTGACGTCGCCACCGATAAACGTACCCATAACACACATAGACAACCTGAACTTCGTGGTAATCCAGAGCGCTGTGTACAGGGAGGGCGTGCTCATGAGGAGGGTGATAAGCGTGAACGAGATAGTGGGCTACGACCCTAAGGCTAAGTCGGTGATCTACATACCTATATACACGTGGGACCCGGCTAGGGATAGGTTCACGTTTAGAGGTAAGGGTACGAGCTACCTACTCGAGGAGAAGATAGCCGTAGCCAGGGGCATACCTAGGAGGGAGATGGGGCTCATATACGATGAGCTCGGTCTCAGAGCTAAGATACTTAAGAGCCTAGTCGAGAGGAGGGTCTTCAACTACTACGACCTGTTCAGAGTCATAGCGAGGATCTACAGCATGGTTGACGCGAAAGCCAAGGCCTCGCCCAAGGAGGAGACCCCCTACGCCATAATTGAGGCCCTCGAGGAGGCCCTCGCCAGGATACGCCGGGGCGAGCTGGTAAAGTAGCCCGACCCGGTGATTGCTGTGCCGAGGAGGTTAGCAGACCCCTACTTCCTAGCCGCACTAGCTGTAGCAGTGGCTATCGCAGCCTACTTTAGGGAGCCTACCTACGTACCGCTACTCCTAATAACGGCAGCCGTCGGTCTAGTACGCATAGGGCTACCCCTACTCAGGAGTAAGCTGAGGGTCTCCGCAGTAGACCTAGACCTCCCCTTCCTACTCCTCCACATGTACTCCGTCTCCACGGGTAAGCCCCCGCGTAAGAGGCTTTTCCAGCTGAACTGCATTGTGGGGGACTACGGGGAGTACGGCAGGGCCCTAAACAGGATAGCCAGTCTAGCTGTGGACTGGGGTTACGGGTTTGTCGCCGCCACTAGGTACGTAGCTAGGGAGGTTAGGAATAGGGCGCTGAGCGACTTCCTCCTAAGGCTCAGCGAGGTACTGAGGACTGGGGAGGACCCGACTCTGTTCCTCGAGACGGAGTTCGCGGCTGCTAGGAGGAACTACCAGTCCCAGTACTACAGGACCGTGGATATCCTGAGGATCGTGCTGGGCCTACACACCACGGTTATGAGTGCTGCCGCCTTCATACTGACCGTCATGAGCGTCCTCCTGATGTTCATCGGTGGCGATGTGAATGTGTACCTCGTTACCTTCGTGAGCTCCGCCACCCTCGTAGCTACGTTCACCGCAGTGATATACGTAGCGGCACCTAAGGAGTGGATAACCCCTAGAGCTAGGCCGAAGCCAGCTCGGATCTATAGGAGGTACAACATAGCACTAGCAGTAAGCCTACCCCTAGCGGCGGTCCTCGGCTACCTAGCGTACAGAGAGCTGGGCGGTGTCGAGTGGTCCCTGATGGCGGTCGGCGGGGTTATGCTAGTACCCGGGCTGGCCGCTAGGAGTATAGAGAGTAGGGTGAAGAAGCTGGAGTCGTTCTACACGATCTTCGTACGTAGCCTCGGCATGACGTACGCCATAATCCCGAACTACCAGAAGACCTTCAGCTCCCTACTTATGAGCGACTTCGGGCCCCTGATGGGGCCTCTATCCCGCGCCCACTCCCGGGTGAGTAATGGGATAGACCCGAGGATAGCCTGGAGGTACTTCATCTACGATACGTGGAGCGACCTAATAGCTAGGTCTACGAACGTGTTCACTGATACGGTCGACGCGGGGGGTAACACCAGGCTCGCCGGGGCCCTCCTAAGCGATCTCTGCACCAGGATAAGCGACCTCAGGAGCCTCAGGGAGAGGGTTGCGAGGACTTTTGAGGTGACCACCTACATGATGCAGGCCCTGGTCTCGGCTATAGCTGTGGCGATCATAAACATAGTGAGACTGTTCTCGGACTACGTCAGGGTCCTCGCGATCGGCGTGGAAACAGCGGCTTTCTACGAGCTACCGATGGTGGCCTTAACCCCGGAGACCGTAGCTATCATGACCAACATCACGATGGCCTTCCTAGCCCTACTGACGGTAATGAACGCCATAGCTATCAAGGTAGCCTGCGGGGGGATTCCGGAGGCCTTCTGGCAGCAGGTATCCATCCTACTCATCGTTACCAGCGGTGCTGTAATTGGGATGAGGTTCATGGTGGAGGCGATCTTCAGTAGCCTACTGGTACCTCCAGCCCTAATCCCAGGGTAGGTCCCCCAGTCAACGCGTGTTCTTATTAGGTCTAAGTACATGAAGTTCTGGGTGGGGGCCATATCGGGGTCTCGCTCTAGGCTACTCCTCTACGTACTTGTAGCCCTAGTAGTTCTCAACAGCTCTACCCAGGTACTCTCACAGAGCTCCCCGACGTTCCCACCGCAGGTAGTCAGGAGGTCCGTAACGTGGTCGGACGGTGGGTTACTGTGGATACTTGACATCGCCCTGAGCTCGCCCATGCCGTGGTATGTGGGTGGTCTAGCTAACGTCTCAGTTACGGTAACCCTCGGGGTGGCACCCCCGGGTAGGAGCCTCAGCCTAGTTCTCCGGTTAGTAGATCCAGGTGGTACTGAGCTAGCCTCCAAGTTCTTTGGGACGCTATCGGGGGAGTCCCAGAGGGTATGCGGAGACCTACAGCTGGTCGTCTCCCCACTCTACTTCAGTACCCGCGCCGGGGAGATCTCCAAGGTGAACCTAATGGTGGTTCTAGAGGGGTACTCCGATAGTAGAAAGTATAACGCCACGGCGGACTTCCCGGTGCTGATCTCATCGCCCCGGTCTAGGCTAAGTATCAGCGTGGGGATCAATGGGAGACCCGACTACAACTACATGGTCGAGTCCATAGCTCGGGTTAATATAAGCGTACTGCTGCGGAATACTGCTGAGTCGTACGTAGACGGCGCGCTCCTAATGCTATACGTGAACAACACCCTAGCCGATAGGATCTCAATCGGTAGGGTCGGGCCCCTAGAAACGCGGGAGGTTACCACCACTCTACTCAACTACTTTAGACCGGGGGTCTACTACATCCGGGCGGTCGCGAGCTACTACCTCCAGGAGGGGGTGGTGGAGGAGGCTAGCGCTATCGGCCTGCTGGAGGTAATCACCGGCTCGAGCGCTGTGCTGAACGTCGATAGGTCGGTAGCTGTTGAAGGTACGCAACTGACCTTCTCAGGCGTGGTCTCACCTGCACCTAAGGGTGGTCAGGTAATTCTCGAGAAGCTCGTCAGCGGCGTGTGGATAGGTATAGACACTGCTACTGTAGACCCTAAGGGCTTCTTTAGGTTCCAGTGGGTAGCCGAGGACGCACCCCCCGACCTCGACTACGTAGTACACACCTTCAGGGTCAGGGTTCCGGTGTCCCTGGTAGGCGGTGTAGCTAGTCTCTACAGCCCGACCGTATCTGTGCAGTCTTCTCATCTAGGATGGTGGTGAGGTTCATTGCAGACATCTCTCTAAGCATAGTACCGGATACCGTAGCTAGGGGGCTGAAGGCGTCGTTCTACGTAAGGCTACATCCGCAGTTACCCGTATGCATACCCATTAAGCTGGTCTACAGGGTCCCGGAGCTCTACGAGTGGGCTGAGCTAGGTGAGGTAGTGGTATGCGGGGGCGAGGGGGTGGGTGAGGTAACTATAGAGCTACCCCCCGGGAGGTACCCGGTTAAGGCCTTGATATACTCAAAGTCGGGTAGCGTCGAGAGCTTACCCAGGGTCCTCACCGTAGTAGCAACACCTAGGCTGGTGTTGGAGGCTAAGAGCCCCCTCTTCTACGGGGAGTCCCTGGAGGTTGGGGTGGTGCTGAGCCCAGTACCCGACGGGGTTGCCCACGGGTGGCTGGGCGTCACGATTAACGGCTCCAGGTGGTTCAGCTCNAACATCTCCATAGTNGGGGGCTACGCCACCGTAAGCCTTGGGAGAGTGAGCACAGTAGGTGTACTGAACATCACGGCCTGCGCCTCAGCCTATGGTACTACCGTATGTAACGCAACCCTGGTGAAGGTACTTAGGCCCTCCATATCCATATCCCCACCCTCAGTAACTGTGGAGACCGGCGCGTCGGTCAGCTTTACCGTAGCGGTATCCCCGGGGCAGACCTACCCGCTCAGGGTTTTAGTACTGCAGGACTCCACCGTAGTTAACTCCTACAGCGTCGAGACTGACGGCACCGGAGTAGCTGGGCTCACGGTTAGCGCCCCGCCGAGAGCCGGTAGGTACTCCGTCACAGTCGAGATACCGGGAACGGGTCTATCGGCGTCGGCGACCCTCAACGTCATAGAGGTGGTCAGGTCCATCAGCTTGGAGATCCTCAACAAGTCCGTACCCCCCTCAGCTACGGTAATTGCTAGGGTAACCCTACACCCACCACCGGCGAGCCCGGTGCAGGTAATCCTACTGATCCAGGCTAACGGTGGGTGGAGCCCGCTGGCCTACGGACTCATCCCATCGGGTGGGGAGGGTGTGGTTAGGTTCCAAGCCCCCGCCGATGCGGGTACATACAGCGTTAAAGCTAGGGTCGAGGCTATGCAGGTCGAGAGTAACGTGGTAACCCTACAGATCTCCCCGCAGACGGTCATCGCGCAGGAGTACCTCTACACACTGATAGCCGCCGCTGCCGCGGTAGGTGGGGTACTCCTACTCATCGGTAGGAGGAGGAGATGATAGCCCTCCAAGCCGCAGAACCCCCCGGCTCTACCCAACTCATCGGTCTACTGCAGGTGCTGATTGCGGTAGCCATCCTCATAGCTGTAGCTATAGTTGCTATCTCCCTCACTACACTATCGAGACCTACCGAGAGCTCCAGACCCACCTCTCTCGGTGGTGGGGGGCAAGACCTCGAGGAGGAGGCGGGCCCTAGGCGTGTGCCAGCACTAGTGGGGAAGTACGAGGCTGAAGTACTTAGGTACCTAAGTAGAGCTGAGGCAGTGGATATACAGGACCTGCTAAGCCAGCTACCAGACAGCAGGGAGTACATAGGTGAAGCTATTTCAAGGCTCGCTGAGTCCGGACTGGTGGAAGTATCGAGCGGGGTCGTGGCCCTCACAGAGAAAGGGAGGAAGATGCTCGAACTACTTAGGGAAAAGCAGTGGCTGAAGGACGTAGAGAAATCCGAGGAGTAGCCCATACGACCCCCTCAGGATCTCGACGTAGTCATAGCTTACTTAAAACAGCGTGTTTAACTATTGGGTCATCTATAGCGTACTCTCCATTTATCTTCTTGACATACCCGTACTTCACAAGCCGCTCTAGT
>JGI20130J15133_1003676_pt1 | contig 10454 bp, 11 predicted proteins | sample WasSprMetagenome_FD_15133 | JGI IMG/M metagenome (IMG submission 15133) | reverse complement strand
TCGCCCGCCGTGACGTTGACCTGGATCTGCTCGCCATCCGTGAATACCTCGACGTTGCGGACCCACCGCGGCCAGCCGGCCCCCGCCGCCATCGCGCGCAGCGCCGCCAGCGCTTCGTTGATCCGGGGCGAGGCGATCATGCATTGCTCGATGGGGCACAGTCTCTGGCTATCGGCCTCGAAGAAGCCAATGCGGCCTCCGGCCAGGTGGAACTGAACGCGGTTTCGATATTCCCAAGCCGGCCCGGAAACGACCGCCGGCTCGACAGGTGGTGTGAACCGCCCGATGCGTCGCAGCGTTTCCAGCAGAATGGCCCGTTTGATCTCCAATTGCAGGGAATATTGGGCGTGTTGGAGGCGGCAGCCGCCGCAGCGCCCGAAGTACGGGCAGGGGGGCGCCATGCGGCCTTCGCCTGCCGCCAGGATCTCCTCTGGCTCAGCCCACAGCAGACCGGCCCGCGTGCAGGTGATGCGCACACGGACGATCTCTTCGGGCAAGACATAGCCCACCAGGATGACCCGGCCTTCGTGGCGGGCCAGCCCCAGTCCGCCGTGAACCAGTTTTTCGATATGCACTTCGAGCCGGGTGCCGGGTCCTGGCTCCATCGGATTTGTCTCGGCGCTCGTCATCTCGTAGGATAAGTATTCACGCTGCCCTGCGGGTCAGCCCTACTCACTAGCATGAAACACGGAGTGGCATGAAACCACGAGTCTTTTCCGGAATGCAGCCCACCGGGAACCTGCACATCGGCAATTACCTGGGGGCGCTGAAGCAATGGGTCCAGATCCAGTACGACTACGAGGCTATCTTCTGCATCGTGGACATGCACGCCATCACGATCTACCAGCCGCCGGACGAGCTCCGGCGCAAGATCCGTGAAGTGGCTGCGCTGTACCTGGCGGCGGGAATAGATCCCCGGCAGTCCACCATCATGGTGCAGTCCATGGTCCCCGAGCACGCCGTCCTGGCCTGGATGCTCACCTGCGTGACCCCCTTCGGCTGGCTGGGCCGCATGACCCAGTTCAAAGCCAAGGCGGCCGAACAGGAATCCGTCAGCGACGGCCTCTTCCAGTATCCCGTGCTGATGGCCGCCGACATCTTGCTCTATCAGGCCGCGATCGTGCCCGTGGGCGAGGATCAGGCCCAGCATCTGGAATTGACCCGGGACATCGCGCAGCGCTTCAACTCCCTTTACGGTCCCACCTTCGTTGTGCCCCAGACCAAACTCCCTGTCGTGGGAGCCCGCATCATGGGGCTGGACGATCCCCAAAAGAAAATGAGCAAGTCCGCCCCGGGATCCGGGCACGCCATCGCCTTGCTCGATCCTCCCGACGTGATCCGGCGCAAGATCATGCGCGCCACTACGGACTCAGCACCGGGCGTGGACTTCAACGTACTCGGACCGGGCGTCGCCAATCTGCTCAATATCTTTCAGGCGTTCACCGAATGGACGGACGAGCAAATGCGGGCCCATTTCGCCGGCATGCGGTACAGCGAGCTGAAAAAACAGGTAGCCGAGGTCGTCATCGAGCATCTGCGCCCCATACAGGAGCGTTTCCAGCAGATCATGAGCGATCCGGGGTACGTGGACCGCGTGCTGTGCGAGGGAGCAGCCCGCGTCGCGCCCATCGCGCGCGCCACCGTCGAGCTGGTCAAGCAACGCATGGGCCTGTACACCGTCGAAGTCCCTGCCGCGGCGGAGACGCGCTGAGCGGCCCATGCCACAGAACCCTGTCTCCCTGGCTACCTACTGGCGCCTGGTTCGCGACAACCGCAATTTCCGCCTGCTTTGGCTGGCGCAAATCGTAAGCGAGCTGGGGGACTGGTTCTACGCCATTGCCATTTACAGCCTGCTGCTGGAGCTGACCGGCAGCGCCAAATCCATTGCCGTGGCCTACGTGTTGCAGGTCCTGCCACAGGTTTTCGTGGCGCCTGCTGCGGGCGTGGTCAACGACCGGATGAGCCGCAAGCGCGTGATGATCCTGACCGACCTGGCCCGGGCGGTCATCGTCTTCTGCATGATTTGGGTGCGCAGCCCCTCGCTGGTCTGGGTGGTCTACCTGCTGCTTTTGCTGGAAACCGTGATGTGGGCGTTCTTCGAGCCGGGACGGAGCGCGGTAGTGCCCGTGATCACCAGCGAAGACGAGCTGCTGGCGGCCAACGCGCTGGCCTCGATCACGTGGTCGGTGAATCTGGCCATTGGCGCCAGCCTCGGCGGCGTGGTGGCTGCGTTGCTGGGCCGGGAGGCGGTCTTCGTGATCAACGCGGTGAGCTTTTTGGGTTCGGCTACCCTGATCCGCGCCATGAGGTTTCCTGAAAGCCACCTCAGCAAGAGTGGACCGTTCCGGCTGCGCGACTTGACCGATTTTTCGCCCTTTTTCGAGGGCGCCCGCTACATGGTCCAGGACCGTCGCCGTCTGGCGACGCTGCTGGTGAAGGGCGGCCTGGGACTGATGGGCACCAACTGGGTCCTGCTGCCCATCTTCGGCGAGAAGGTCTTTCCGGTGCACAGCGAGCGGCTGGGCCCGAGGCAGGCCGGCATGCTGGGCATGAGCTTGCTGATGGGGTCGCGAGGCGTGGGCGCGCTCATCGGGCCGTTGGTGGCCGGCTACTGCCTGGGGCGCGAATCGAGCCGTTTGCGACTGGGAATCCTGTTGGGCTTCTTGGCCGGGGCCGCTGGCTATCTCGCCCTTTCCGCCGCGCCCGGTCTGGCCTGGGCCTGCGGGGCGGTCATCCTGGCTCATGCCGGCGGTTCCACTATCTGGGTCTTTTCCACCACGCTGCTTCAGGAGCAGACGGAAGATGAGTACCGCGGCCGCGTCTTCTCGGCCGACTATGCGTTGCAATCGCTGACCGTCTCCGCCGTCAGCTACCTAGCCGGGTTTTCGATTGATATGGGCGTGGGCGTCCGCACCATGGCAGCCTTAACCGGCGTGGTCACGTTGCTGCCCACGATTCTTTGGGCCATGGCCCAGCGGTTCTGGCGCGAGGACCCAGCAGGGCCGCGCCCGTGACCAGCCGCAGCGGTTATACTGAGGCCGTGCCCACGCCACCGCAGGATCTGTTGGACGAGGTGGTGCGCCGTATCGTCGAGGGTTACGGCCCGGTGGAGCGTATTCTGCTTTTTGGCTCCGCGGCCCGGGGCGAGCAGGACGCCTATAGCGATCTCGATCTGATCATCATCAAGCAGACTTCCGAACGGTTCCTCCGTCGCCTGCTGGCGGTGCCGGAGTTGCCGGTGGAGGCGGACGTGTTCGTTTATACACCCGAGGAGTTCCAGCGCATGCTGGAAAACGAGAACCCGTTCCTGATGAGCGCGCTCAAAGACGCGATCGTGATCTATCCCCGTCCCTCATGAAACGTGCCCGTGAGCAAGCCGAGCGTTGGTACCGGCAGGCGCGGTACGACTTCGAGCAAGCCCGGCGCATGCTGGAGGAGGGCGTCTTTTCCTACGCTGCGTTTTTCGCGGAGCAGGCTGCCCAGAAAGCTTTGAAGGCCTATCTGTTGGCGCGAGGGGAGCGCGCCGTGCTGCTGCACTCTGTGGCCGCTCTGGCCCGGCGTGCGGCCGAGTCAGATGAACGATTCGCGCCGCTTGTGGAGGCAGGCCGGCGCCTCGATCGGCATTATCTCACGAGCCGTTACCCGGACGCGCTGCCCGAGCCCGCAATTCCCGCAGAGTCCTACACGCGCGAGGATGCCGTGGCCGCAAGCGCCGCCGTGCTCCGTCTCGTCCACCAAGCCTTGGGATACCCGCCCGAGGAAGCGCCGTTCAGCTCGGGCGGCTGCTGAGGACTTCGGCCAGCAGCTCGCAATTCTCGCGGACCTGGTCCTTGTATTTGGGGAACATCCCGATGACCACGCAGTCGGTGGGCTTGGCGTAGCGGAAGACCAGCTCCAGTGCCTCTTTCATCTGCTGGCGCGAGCCGCACAGCCGGGAAGCGCCGTACACCTTGAAAATCAGGCAGGGTTTCGAGGTCTGCCGTACGCGCTGAAGCATCTTTTCGCGGTCCGGGTGGTGGAAATACTCGCCTTCCACCTTTCCTCCGGCGAGCTTCTCGATCTCGACTCGCGGGCGGCTCAGGTTGTACAGACAGGTCATGTAGAAATCCAGGTCCCAGCCCTTCGATTCCACGTAGTCCACCACTTCAGGGATGTGCGTGCCCAGGCCGACCAGCACGCCGGTATCGCGGATGACCTTGAGCAACTCGCGCGCCTGTTCGATCTTGCCCGCCGCCCAGAAACGGTCTGTGGCGGTGCCATGGTGGTAAATCCCGATGGGACGGTAAGCGGCGATCTCGCGAATGTTGCGCGCGATATCGGCGTACTCGGACGCCGTTTGTGCAATCCACTGGATGCGCCCGCCCTCCAGGCGGTACTCGTGCAGCAGGCGCATGATGTGGCGATCGCCGCGGGATTGCCAGGTGTTGATGCCCGCCCGCTCGCAGTCGGCCAGCAATCGCTTGACGTTGGCGGCGGTAAAGTAATCAATCATCTCCTGGCTGAGGGCGGCCGAGACGTGGGAGTGGCCGCTGATGGGGTTACCGCCCACGATGAGTCGCGAGACGGTATGGGGCCCCAGCTTGACGGTCGGTATGGCAGGTTTGCCGGGCATGGCAGCCGCGGCGGGCGCCAGGAGCACCTGTCGGCGTGTCCAGTCCATGGCGTTCAACATGATAGCAAGGCTGCGGTGGGTGCGCTCCCCAATGTGACCAAAGTCATAGTGGTTTCGCACGGGGTCGTTTAGCCNGAAGGTGTATGAGCGAGCTGATTGACAATCGCGCTCAGCGCATCCGNACCCTGAAAGAGATCATCAAAAGCCTGCACGCTGGCGAGTCGCCGGAGACCGTCAAGGCACGCCTGCGCGAGCTGATCCGGCAGACCGATCACTCGGAGATTGTGGCCATGGAGCAGGCGCTGATCGCCGAGGGCATGCCCGTGAGCGAGATCCAGGCCATGTGCGACCTGCATTCGCAGGTCACGCGGGAGATCCTCGTGCAGATCCGCCCGCCCGAGTTGCCGCCGGGTCACCCTGTGGACACGTTCCGGCGTGAGAACGCCGCCCTCCGAGAGGTGATCGCGCGCGCCCGCGAAGTTCTGCGGCGCATTGAGGCCCTGCCGGATGATGCCTGCGCCGAGAGCGAGCTGCTCGAGCTGCGCCGCGCCGTCAACGAACTCATGGACGTGGACAAACACTACCAGCGCAAAGAGCACGCCCTGTTTTCGCGGCTGGAGCGCTATGGCATCACCGGTCCCTCCAAGGTCATGTGGGCCAAGGACGACGAGGTTCGTGGCTTGCTGAAGAACCTGGACGAAGCCCTGCGCGCGCAGTCGGGGCGCGCGGGCGATCTGAAAGTGCTGGCCGCCGGGCTGGCGCAACGGGCGCTGGCCGCAGTGGAGGAAATGATTTACAAGGAGGAGAATATCCTGCTGCCGCTGGCCCTGAGCACGCTCAGCGAGGACGACTGGGCCGAAATCTGGGAGGCATCGCCGCGCTACGGATGGTGCCTGGTTGAACCCCGCTCCGGCTACCAGCCGCCCGCTCGCGTGCTGCGCAAGGGCGTTGAGCTGCCGCCCGGCGCTGACGTCGAGCTCCCCAATGGTGCTTTGAGTCTGAAGCAACTGGCCGCGATCTTCAACACGCTGCCGGTGGATCTGACCTTTGTGGACGCCGATGACCGCGTGGCCTTCTTTTCCGAGGGACGGGATCGCATCTTTGCCCGCAGCCGCGCCATCCTGGGCCGCAAGGTCCAGCACTGCCATCCGCCCAAGAGCGTGGACGTGGTCAATCGCATCCTGGATGATTTCCGCCAGGGCCGCCAGAACGTAGCCGAGTTCTGGATCCAGCACCACGGGCGTTTCGTCCACATCCGCTACTTCGCCGTGCGGGACGAGGACGGGACCTACCTGGGGACCCTCGAAGTCACCCAGGATCTGACCCGGCTGCGCACGCTGGAAGGCGAACGGCGCCTTCTCCAGTACGATGAACCGGTAGAGACCGCAGCCCGCGCCTGATCGCTACCGTTTCGCGCGTCGCCTTGCGCCACAATATTGGCATGGCCCTGCTGGATACCATCGAGCAACACATGCGCGAGGCGATGAAGGCCCGTGACGAGGCGCGCCTGAACGCCCTGCGAATGATCAAGAGCGCGCTCGTCAAACACCGCGCCGATACGGCGCGCCCACTGGATGAAAAGGCCGAGCTGCAAATTCTCAACATGCTGATCAAGCAGCGCCGGGAGGCGGCCGAGATGTTTCGCCAGGGCGGGCGCGAGGATCTGGCCGCCAAGGAAGAGGCCGAGCTGCGGCTCATCGAATCCTACATGCCGCCAACAGCCACCGAGGAAGAGATGGACGCGGCGGTCGAGGCCGCTCTGGCGGAAACCGGCGCCACTTCCCTCAAGCAGATGGGCGCCGTGATGAAAGCCGCCCAGGCCCGGCTGGCCGGCAAGCGGGTGGACAACAAGATTCTCAGCGACAAGGTCCGTGCGCGTCTCGGCGGCTAAGCGATCGCAGGCCGTTCTACAATAGGCTCGATGCCGGATGCTCCCGAGTCCAAGCCCTCCCCGCCCAGCTTCGAAGCCTGTCTTCAGGAGCTGGAAAAGACGGTCAAGGAGCTGGAAAGCGGGGATCTGCCGCTGGAACGCGCCCTCGAATTGTACGAAAAGGGCGTAGCCCTGGCGGAGACTTGCCGCAAGCAGCTCGAAGAGGCGGAAACGCGCGTCGAGATCCTGATGAAGCGCGAAGGCCGCATTCAACCGGAGCCTTTCCGGCCCGATCGCTCATGAGTTCCCATCGGCATCACAGCCGCCCGGCGCCCGATCCTCAGGCTGCGGCCGATTTCCGGAGCTGGCTCGAGGCGCAGCGTCAGCGAGTGGACGCGGCCCTGGACCGGTGGCTGCCATCGGAAAACGAGCCTCCCGAGATCATCCACCGGGCCATGCGCTACAGCGTCTTCGCGGGAGGCAAACGGATCCGTCCCATCCTCTGCCTGGCTGCCGCGGACGCTGTCCGCTCCCAGGCGCCCGGCGTCCTGGAGGCGGCCTGCGCCCTGGAAATGATCCACACGTATTCGCTCATTCACGACGATCTTCCCGCCTTGGATAACGATGACTTCCGACGCGGGCGTCCCACCTGCCACAAGCAGTTCGGCGAGGCCATGGCCATCCTGGCCGGAGACGCGCTGCTGACGCTGGCCTTTCACGTGCTCGCGCGGGCGGAATTGCCCGATTCCAATACGCGGATCCGGCTGGTGGAGGAGCTGTCAACCGCGGCAGGTACACCCGGCGGGATGATCGCCGGCCAGGTGGAAGATCTCCAGGGCGAAGGCAAGACGCCCACGCCGGAATTGCTGGAGTCCATCCATCGCGCCAAGACCGGAGCGCTGTTGACCGCAAGCGTGCGCATGGGCGCCATCTGCGCGGGCGCTTCCGACCAGGAACTTGCCGCCCTCACCCGCTACGGCCGCCACGTCGGTTTGGCGTTCCAGATCGTGGATGACATTCTCGACGTGGAGCAGTCCTCGGAGACGCTGGGCAAGACCGCAGGCAAGGACGCGCGGCAGAAGAAGATCACCTTCCCCGCTGTGTACGGACTGCCTGCGTCGCACCGGATGGCCGAGCGGGAGATTTCGGCGGCCTTGCAAGCGCTCGAGGGTTTCCAGGAGCGCGCCCGTCGCTTGCGTGAGCTCGCCGAATTGATCTTGCATCGCACCCAGTGACGCGTCGCCGGCTGGACCAGCTTCTGGTGGAGCGCGGGCTGGCGGAGAGTCGCGCCCAGGCCCGCGCGCTGATCCTGGCCGGGCAAGTGCTGGTCAACGGCCAGAAGGGCGAGAAGGCCGGGCAGCTCGTCCCTCTCGACGCCGAGCTGAAGCTTCTGAAGCCTTTGCCGTACGTGAGTCGCGGCGGCCTGAAGCTCGAGGCGGCGCTCGATCACTTCCGCATCCTTGTGGAGGATCGCGTTTGCCTGGATGTGGGCGCTTCCACCGGCGGCTTCACCGACTGCTTGCTGCAACGCGGCGCCCGCAAAGTTTACGCCGTGGACGTCGGTCGGGGCCAGTTGGACTGGAAGCTGCGCAACGATCCGCGCGTCGTCGTGCTGGAGGGCGTCAATGCGCGCTATCTGGGACGGGAACATGTCCCCGAACCGGTAGACCTGGCGGTGTGCGACGTGAGCTTCATCTCGGTGACCCTGATCCTGCCGCGGCTGCCCCCGCTGCTCGCCCCAGGCGGGGAAATGGTTATACTTGTCAAGCCGCAGTTCGAGGTGGGCCGCGGTCAGGTGGGCAAGGGCGGCATCGTCCGCGATCCGGAACTTCAGCAGGCCGCCTGCCGGAAGGTTGCCGCCGCGGCGGAGGCGCTGGGCTTTCGCGCCGAGTGGATCGAAAGCCCCGTGCGCGGGGCGGAAGGCAACCGGGAGTTTTTGCTCTATGCCCGACGTTAGCGTGGTGGGAATCATCACCAAGCCCAACGTGCCCCAGGCGGTGCGCGTGGTGCCTGAGCTGGTGGAGTGGTTGCGCGCCCGCGGCATCCAGGTCCGCTACGACGCTCCCACCGCAACGTATTTGGGCCGTTCCGACGGTCTGCCCCGCGAGGATGTGCCGGAGGGTTGCCAGCTCGTCATCGTGCTGGGCGGCGACGGCACGCTGCTGGCGGCTGCGCGCGCCTTGCGCGGGCGCAACGTGCCCCTGTTTCCGGTGAATCTCGGCGGCCTGGGCTTCCTGACGGCCATCACGATTGACGAGCTGTACCCNGAACTGGANCGNGTCCTGCGCGGCGAGCACCGGATCGGTCGCCGTCGCATGTTGCACTGCGAGGTCACGCGCGGGGACGCCGTGGTCTCGCAGTACGAAGCGCTCAACGACGTGGTGCTCACCAAGGCCTCCATCGCCCGCATGATTGACCTGGACGCTTACGTGGACGCGCACTTCGTCTGCGCTTACAAGGCCGACGGCTTGATCGTGGCCACGCCCACGGGATCCACCGCCTACTCGCTCTCCGCCGGCGGACCGATCATCTTCCCGCGAGTCGCTGCCCTCTGTCTGACCCCGATTTGTCCCCACATGCTGACCAACCGCCCGGTGATCGTGCCGGACAGCAGCGTCATTCGCATCGTCAACCGCGCCGCTGATGACGACACCTATCTGACCATTGACGGGCAGGTGGGCGAACCGCTACGCCACATGGATCANGTGATCTGCCGCTCNTCCTCGTACTGCTTGCAGTTGATCCGCCCGCCGCGCTCGCTGTTCTTCGATGTGCTGCGGCAGAAACTCAAGTGGGGGGAAAGGTGAAAAGGCTGTCGCTGACCGGGTGGATTTTTCTGGGCATGGCGGCGGGCATCGCGGTAGGCGGCCTGGCGCCGCACATCGGCACGAAGCTCGGCCTGATTGGCGCCATTTTCCTGCGCCTGATCAAGTCCATCATCGCGCCGCTGCTGTTCGCCACTTTGGTCTATGGCATCGCCGGCGCCGGCAGTCCGAAACAGATGGGCCGCATCGGACTGAAGGCTATCGTGTACTTCGAAATCGTCACGACCGTTGCCCTGTTCCTGGGCCTGGCGGTGGCGAGTCTGGTGCGCCCGGGCCAGGGCGTGGCCTTGCAGAAAACAGCCGAGGAAGCTGCCGTCCGACAGCCTCAGCCCACGCTGGCGGCTGTGCTGGAGCATGTTTTTCCCACCAGCATCATAGACGCCATGGCGCGCGGCGAGGTGCTGCAAATCGTCGTGTTCGCCCTTTTGTTTGGGGCCGCGTGTGCGGCGATCGGCGAGCGTGCCCAACCGGTGATTCGCTTCATGGAGTCGCTGGCTGAGGTCATGTTCCAGTACACGCGCTATGTGATGTACCTGGCGCCACTGGGCGTGGGGGCGGCGATGGCGGCCACCGTGGGCGGCAAGGGGCTGGGCGTGCTGGTCGGGCTGGGCAAGCTCGTGCTGACCATGTACGCCGCACAGATCATTTTCGTGGTGGGGGTATTGGGGCCGGTGATCGCGCTGGCGCGCATCTCGCTGAAGCGTTTCTACCAGGCCGTGCGCGAACCGTTCCTGATCGCCTTTTCTACGGCATCGAGCGAAGCCGCCCTGCCTCGTGCGCTTCAGAACATGGAGCAGTTCGGCGTGCCCAGGCACATCGTGGCGTTCGTCATTCCTACCGGCTATAGTTTCAACCTCGACGGCACCACCCTATACCTTTCGCTGGCCTCGCTGTTCGTGGCGCAGGCCGCGGGCGTCGAGCTTACGCTGGGGCAGCAACTGCTGATGATGCTGACGCTGATGCTGACCAGCAAGGGCGTGGCGGGCGTTCCGCGCGCCGCCCTGGTGATCCTAGCGGGCACGGTGGCCAGCTTCGGCCTCCCGATGGAAGGTGTGGCGGTGCTGCTGGGCATTGACGCGGTGCTGGATATGGTCCGCACCTCCGTGAATGTGCTGGGCAACTGCCTGGCGACGGCCGTGGTGGCGCG
>JGI20130J15133_1003671_pt1 | contig 10462 bp, 6 predicted proteins | sample WasSprMetagenome_FD_15133 | JGI IMG/M metagenome (IMG submission 15133) | reverse complement strand
CTCGATGAGCTCAAGATAGTCACGGTTGAGGATATTAAAGAGCTGTACAACAGGAAGAGGGAGTACAAGGCTGTGGAAAGCAGGCTGGGAATAAGCTAAGAGATATGAAGGTAAATCTCAAGGGATAATGCTGCTATGATTAATCCTAGGAGAGAATTAACACTTTTAACTATTCGTTTCTTACCTTCATATTTAGATATAACCCGCCTTATGCATTCAGTCTAGCTCTTAAGAGAAATCAAGCTTAAATGCTTGGTATCTTCCTCTTTTTTATCTATATGGCCTTTCATCTAGCCTTTTTGTTGGGTTTCCTATTACTTTCATTAGATCGAAAGTTAATCTATCCATCAGGAAAATAATGTAAGAATTTCGCCTAGCATAAATTAAAATACAGCAAACCATAAATAACTAAATCTATGTGAATCACGTTTAAAGGAGGTCCCGAGAAGGTTAGGGTAGAAGGCGGGGCGACATGATATGTCAGCTAATAAGAAGCGCTTGTTGATTTTAGGGCCTTCTTTTAGACGCAGGCAGGATGAGAGGCTATTACCAGCTCTAGAGCGTTTTGATGGTTTGTTTTTCAGGATTGCACGGAAATATCTAAGCAACGTTAGAGATGTGGGTGTGGTCATCATGCTTGATGATTTAACGCTTGTTGACAGCGATATGCTCCTAGCCTACCGTAAGCCTGTGGGAACCGAATGGGGCAAACAGAAATTTTCTAGGGAAGTTTTGGAAAGAGCTAGGGTGGTTAACGAGAGCTTTTTGGAAAAGAAACTTATAAATGGTCAATATTCAGAGGTTTATCTGGCTATGGGAAAACATTATGCCGAAGCTCTGCCGAATTTAGCGAAATTTGGGGTTAAAGTTATTTTCCCAACTAGTGGAGGTCTAGGTCCGAAAGCACGAGCATTAAAACGATGGATTTTGGGAGGGAATAAGCCATGAGTATTAACAAAAGATTCATAGAGACAAAGTTGCCTTTATCTACATTAAATAAACTTGGCGCTAGGGAATCTAGTTTCACCCGTATACCTAAAATTCATAATATTCATACATGGTTCGCTAGAAGACCAGCTGGTGTTGCACGTGCGCTGACATTGGCATCTCTGTTTCCTGAAACATTGGATGAGAACATTTTCAATCAAATTTCATCTGTAGCAGAAGCAGAAAAGTCAGGTAAAGTAGTTTACATGGTCACCCCGAATAGAGAAATTGTTCAAAGTAAAATAAAAGAAACTATAGAGAAAGATCTTGTTGATATTGCTGTTTTAGATCCTATGGCAGGTGGTGGCAGTATTCCTCTTGAGGCTGCTAGGCTTGGTTTTCGAACAGTTGCTGTTGAATATAACCCTGTTGCCTACTTGATCTTGAAGGCTACCGTTGAATTTCCAGCTAAATATGCTGATGCTGGGCTTTTTGAAGAGACCCTAAAGGCATCTAAAGAGTTCATTCGAAGAGCAAGAGATGAATTAGAACGCTATTATGGTGAAGATGCTAAAAGGTATATTTTTGCAAGAGGTATTGAGTGTCCCTTCTGCGGTGGGCTTATTCCCATACAAGGTGTTGAGCCTGTCATAACTAAAGCTCCAAGGTTTAAGAAAAGGTTTCTAAAGATAACATATGATAAAGCAAAGAAGTCATTCTCAGCTGAGATATCAGACAAAGCACCATCTTCTGGAACTGTTGCAAAGCGTGGAAACAACATTAAATGCCCTTATGAGGAGTGTGGAAAATGGTTCCAACTGCGAGGTAAAGCGAAAGATGGAACAACTGCTTTTGATCGGTGGTTTTCTGAACATGCAAAGTTAATGGAAGGAATAGTTGAAGGTTTCGCACCAATTACATCAGAAGTTGAGGAGAAGCTGATAAATTTGCATATTCCACTAGTTAAGCAGGTCGGAAGCGGTTTTCATGCTATTTGGGATGATGAATCCGAGAGAAAAAAATTCATTAGCTCAATACATGCCCTCAGCAATGAGCTTTTTGAGCTTCAGAGCTTTATTCCGTTAGACGAGATTTCCACAGATAATTTATGGGCAAGCACTGCAAGAAGCAAAGGATTATCGAAGTGGTATATGCTCTATAATCCAAGACAGCTTTTAGCTATAGCAAAACTCTCTAAAATAATTGCAGAAATGGCAGGAAATCTTGCATCCAAGAATGGAGAATTTGGTGCAGCAGTAGCGCTGTATTTGGCTTTAGCACTCGATAAAGTGGTAGATTATAACACTATTGCAACTAAGTGGCAAGGATCACGATTCAAGACTGGAATCGGAAACACTCTAAGGGGTGAGAGCACATTAGATTTCAGAAAAGAATACTGTGAAATGGGTTTCCTTCCTCCAGAGTTGAGTTTAGGGTGGGCCTTAGAGCCTGATGTTGCAGAATCCGGGAGTTTGGCAAAGACAACAGGTGGCATTCTGCCTGTCCTACGTTTTCTCTGTGATGAGTTTCGAGGTTCGGACGTCGGCAAATATGTGAGTGTTTATTTGGGTGATGCCACTCAGCTTTCCACAATTCTATCTCCAGGTAGTGTTGATGTTATAAATGTTGATCCGCCTTATTTCGAGCAGGTAATCTACAGCGATAGAAGCGAGTTCTTTTGGGTTGTACTTCGCAGAGCTCTAGCACCTGTGCTTGAACTTTTATTTAAGCCTGGCATGAAACTGTCTAACTGGTCTTGGACGAGTCCAACTGTTCCTAGAGAAAGAGAAGTTGTAACTTATGATAAAGAGGATAGTGAAGGGAGGTTCAACAAATTTTTCAACGAGTTCATCAGGGAGACCTCAAAGGTTCTTAAAAAAGATGGCGTCCTCACCTTATGGTTTACCCATCCCACAGCTCAAGCATGGCGTGTTGTAAGTGAATCCCTATATCAGCATGGTTATGTGGTTCCAAAAGTGTGGCCTCTCCAAACAGAGATGGCAACTCGCTACAAGAAACATGTTAATGTGGTGGCTCAAGAAATGAGCTTAGTCATAGTTGGACGCAAATATCCTCGCCAAAAACTCCTAGAGGTATCACCTCAAGATGTTAGAGGAAGTTTAATCGAAAACCCTCTGTTCACCAAAACTGTTGAAGAAACGGTGGAGAGCACAAGAAAAATAATTATTGAAAGTAATGCCTCTCCAGCCGACACAGCAGCAGCACTAATATTCGGAACAGCCTTAAGCGTGGCCTCACGCTTCGAATTACCAGTAGGTGCTAAATTCCAAGACCTTTACGACACAGCTATAACGGCTGTAGTTTCAAGATATACAGAGCCCCTCATCTACAAAATACTAATAGAAACAGGTCCTGTCAAATTCGATGATATTACAGCTAAAAAAATAGCCAAAAACATAGCTCAGGGCATGCTCTGGGATTCGGCAACCCGTTCATATTTAACCCTCTGGCTAATTTCAAGGGTGGATTTGGCAACAGCAAAAATACGCCAGGAACCACTGGGCTTGCACTTTGATCTGGTTCAAACAGTTGGCAAGCTATGTGGCTTNGGCATAGAGGATCTAAGACGCTACGGTCTCATTGCGGAAAGAACCATAGACAAAGCCGGAAAAGCCTACTANCCACAATTCCTAGAGATGCTAACCCTTCCAGGAGGGCAAACACATCTGGATAGGCTGAGGAAAGTAGCTCCTGGAAATGCCACAATACTTGCCCGCATGGCTATGACAGAAAGCGGAGATCCTGTAATTCGAGCCAAAACCATTAGGGAAAAGATGAGCATGTATAGTGATAGAGAGCTGTCCAGTAGTGCAGCTCTAGCTATAATTCTACTTGAGACTGCCAGAGATCAGGATCTGGGCTATAAAATACCAGATAAAACAAAAATAACAGGGTATCTTCCCGGGATGGATGAAAGCGATATAGCAAAACTCGTAAGAGAGTTAACTATAAAAACTCTAACACAATTAGTCATTTAATGGGGTCAGAGCCTTGAAGACGATAGGTCAAGTTTTTCAATTGAAGGAATCCTTTTTAGAAATAAAGTCCGAATTGACCCCAAGCTTCGACGAGGTCATAAGAAGCTATCTCGGGCAACATGTCAAAACTAAATTCAAAGATCCGGCCTATGTGACAGAAATAACATATCCGACATCTCCGTTGGAAACTTTTATAAAAAGAGTTATTGAGGGCCTAACAACTCCAACTGTTCGAGGCACATACCTCATAAGGGGATTCGGCTTCGGAAAAACTCATGCTATGATTCTTTTGTGGCATATGCTTAACTCAAAAGAAGGAGCAGATTCTTTACTGGCAGGTCAACTTGGCCTAGAAAAAGCTCTAGCCCAAGAAACTTTGGTTTTAGGAATAGATTTCAGCAAGGAGCAACCGTTCCCCCTCCTGTTCAACCAGCTAGAGGCGATAGCAAAAAGACAGCCAGAACAATGGCAAATAAAAGATCCAAAGCTTTCTCAGGTCATAATAGAGGTAATCAGAGAAATAGGCAGAAAAACTCCAAGCTTATCATCAGAAGAGCTTGCAAGCATAATAATTAAGATCCTAGAAAAATACAGAGAAGTAAAAGCAAACCCGAGACTTCTACTTCTGATAGATGAACTCGGAATAGGGATAATCAGCAGGCTGACAAGCTATATAGAAACTCAAAATGAGGAAAAGTACAGCGAAATTGAATATATAATAAACTTCATAGAGCATCTCTACACAAAACTAAGTGGGAGAGGGATCCCAGCATATATTATAATCGCTCTAGCGGAGCAGGACATCAGGGAGATAGATCATATATACCTCCAGCAAGCAGACAAACCAATAATCCAAACAAAAATAGATGGTCTAAGAAAACGCCTCAATATCCTAAAAGAACGCCTGGGCAGAGCAGCTGGGGGTCTAAGCGAAGAAGCTGCCTTATCTTACGATCCTGAGCATGCTATAAATATTGCAAAGCATAGAGTCCTCAGGAAAGTAGTGGAGGAAGAAGATGTAGAGAAAACTCTAATGGCTTATTTAGCATTACAAGCACAGCAATACAACCTTCAAGAAACCTTCGAAGCTTATAAAGAACAAATCAAAAGCTACTANCCGCTGTCCCCAAGCATAGTGTGGCTGTTCAAGAAGATCCTAAATNCTTATGACACTCCCAGAACAGAGTACGTTAGGACTACTTTAAGCATATTTGCAGAAGCTGCTGAAAACGCACTAAAGCTTGAGCCTAATAAAGCCCTTTCTATTGGAGCAAAACATATGCCCCTTGCAAGGGCAGGTGTTATTGATCTTATGGGTGATTTTGAAGCAGAATGGGCCAGTACAGTGTCGGACATTGAACATGCCATAAGATCAGCAAATCCAGAAATACAGAAAGCAGTAGATATTATTGCGAAACAGATGCTTGCAAAAGGCACAACAGCCAATGTTACAGCTCTTATAGAGGTAAGAGATATAAAAGAAGTCAAAAGATATGCTGTTTCGCTAGAAGAGATGCAAATAGATATTCTCACAACATTGCCTTCCGAAGAGGCAACTAAAGTCATCACACAACTTCAGGATGCAATAGAATACCTGAAAACACAAAGCGCGAGAATAGAAGAAAAAGAACATGAAGGACAAAAATTCTATATGCCCTCCTTAATGAGAACAATTTATGACAAACTAGCGGCCTTTGTTGCAGAGCACAGACGGATACTTGAAGAACCAGCCCAAATACCAACATATTTGCAGCAGGCAAACATATCAAGCCTATTCTACAGTCCTAAAGCAGCAATACCACGAAGAGAAAAAGAGGTCTCAATACTACTTAAGGAATACAACATGGTTACGAGCATAGAAGACCTCATCAATAGCGCAGACGTAAGAGATGCCCAAAATGAAGGTAACCTCTCCATAATAGTTGTCCCACCGTGGGATGCCTTCCTCTTCAATGAGCTCTATCAGAGAAAGACAGACTACCACACATTAACAAGCACAATAGCACAAAAACTCCAAGATGTAAATCTAGCCGGAAAAATATCTCATCCTCTGCACTTGATAGTCCTTCTACCAAACATAAACCAAGACAAAATAGCAAGACTAATGGATGATGTGATATCCTACGCTGCGGTGAAGGACTTCATCAAACATCTTGAAAACAAGGAGAAAATCCTGCAGGAGAAAATGTTTGATTACGAGAAGACTGTTCAAAAAAGACTCACATTAAGGCTGACAGAATTCTTTGAAGAACACCGTAAAAAACTTGAAATAGGTCTTAGGAACTCAATAGAACGCCAAATAAAAGATGCAAGATCATCAGCTCAGAAAGAACTGATAAAACTCACACGAAAGATAGCTACGAGCGTAGTAGAGCTCTACGAGGATGTGATCTTCTATAGTATACAATCTCAAAACTTCATGGCACAAAGTCTAGCAAAACTTTTTGGAGAACTCTCCGGAGAAGCCTCAAAATTAGAGGAAAGCGGAAAATCCTCCCTTGCAGATTATTCCCTCATTATGAATGCATTCTTCAAAAGAGTAGTAGAATCAGCAGGGTTTGTATGGGATCCTGCTGTGGTAGCAGAAGGAATTTACAAACAATATAAAACTGAAGTTGAAAATGGGGTAATACGGAAGCAGGACAGAATAAACGAAATAGTAGAAAACGCAATTTTAGGTACATATGACATAAAGCCATTGAGCTCAAAGGTAGCTAAAGAAGCCATAGTAGAGCTGGATGGAAGAACTATAGAAGTAGAAAACAAAATAATCACAATTAATGTGGATGAAAAAGCCGGTCACATAGTGTTTGAGGTAAAAGAAATTAAACCGCCAGAAACAATTAAGGAAGAAATAACTACTGTAGAAAAACCACCCGAAATACCTTCAGAAGTCATTATTCCACCAAAAGAAGAAAAACCCACAGTCGCTGTCGAAAAAACACTAAGTGAGGTTATAATAGGAATAGACCAGAACTTCAACTATGAAGAATTCAAACAAAGACTAGACTCTCTCTATGGGACATACGGTTCTCTAATAAGCTCTATAAAACTTGAAGCCAGTGGAAACCTCCTCAAAGCTTCCTTCAACTTTCTAGGTTCAGGCCACTCGGCTAACACAATAATCACAGTGGGCCGGTTCCTCAGGCAGGTTTCAAACATATACAAGGCAACTCCAAGCATAGAAATAAAATTCACAAATCCATTGCCGGAGGAAAAAATCCAAGAAATACTTGGNGCGTTCTTCACAAAGAAAGTGAGAAGAAGCTGGGATAGGCTTCTTCCAAGTTAAAGAGGGGAGATCTTGACGCAACTGGATGAAAAAATCATGGAAACATTNGGAGAAGTAGCCGTTAACAAAGGACTAGCCCTACGTCATGAAGTTGCGAGACTTCCCCGCTTTATATCCGAATATCTCATATCCAAATACTGTGCAGAATATCCAGATCATGAAACAGCCTTCAGCAAGCTTATTGAAGTGGTAGCAGAAAACTTTCCAGAGTCTAAAGACAAAGACTTGGTATTCTACAAACTAAAACGCTTTGGCATGGTTCACCTAGTGGACGAGTTCAAAGTAAACATAGATCTGAAAAGAAATCTATACCTGCTGCATATACCATGCCTGCAAATCTATGACGCACTGGTGGAGGAAGGAATCATTAGAAAATTTGAAAGAATACTTTCTGGAATGTGGGGTCTCGGAACACTGGAATATCGTCCAGATCTGCTTAAAAATGTGAATAGGACCGTATCACCGATACTTCTAACAGATGTAGAGCCTTTTCAAGTTCATAATGTAGATTTAAGAGATTTTACCGAAAACCGGAGAAAGTTCTCCCTCAGTGAGTGGATGGATCTAATAATAACGACAATGGGGCTAAATCCAAATGTCTATTCGCAAAGACAAAAATTTCTACTGCTTGTAAGGCTAACCCCTTTTGTCGAAGAAAACGTTAACTTAATGGAGTTAGGTCCAAGAGCAACCGGAAAGACATACCTTTACAAATACCTATCCCACTACACACGCATGTATGCTGGAGGTGCCATAAGTCCGGCACGGCTCTTTTTTGATGCAAGATTACGATTGGTGGGCGATATAGCAACGCATGATCTAATTGCATTCGATGAAGTAAGCAGAATCAAATTTACAAACCCTGACGAGATGGCCGGAAAATTGAAGGATTTCATGGTAGATGGCTTCTTTGAACGGGGATCCTAAAAAGAGCTCATAGTGGATGCTCACTTGTATTTCTTGGGAATATTGAAAGAGAAGGGAGTATGCTAACTAAAGAGATAAGATACGCACTGCCAGACATAATGCAGGATTCAGCGTTTCTTGACAGAATACATGGTCTTATACCTGGCTGGGAACTGCCGAAGATAATGAAAAGCGAGGAACACTTGGCTCAAGGAATAGGATTGGCTGCAGACTATTTCGCTGAGATAATGCACAAATTAAGAAAGGAGAGTTTTGAAGATGTTATAAATAGCCACGTGGAGTTCGGTGACAATTTTACGATAAGGGATGAAAATGCTGTCCGCAAACTCGCCTCAGGTTTAGTCAAACTGCTATTTCCAAACAAAGAGTTTGATAATACTGAACTAAAGCAAGTGCTCGATTTTGCTGTGGAAATGAGGCAACTCATTGTAAATGAGCTCAGTGAAATGTCACCAAAAGAATTTCCACCTAAACGCCTGGAGGCAGAGGTAAAGGGATGATAGCTAATCTCACAAGCGAGCTTGAGCTTATGATAAAAGATGTATCTATGTTAGGAAATTTGCCTATAGAAACACTTCATAAAATGACATTCTGCTCTTTTGTTAAAGCAGGTTTAAATATATATGGAGCATCCGATAAACATAAAAATGAAGTAGAAAATTTAATCAAAACAATAGCAGTACCTTACAGAGGATTAGTGAATGGAAAACTTTACCGAAATGCTCTGCGTTTTATAAGAAATCTTGATGAGCTTCTGCATAGCTATAGGCAGGCGGTAATCTTGGAGGAGGCAAACCTTCACTATATTCTAGATTTTTTAGAGGATAAAGTTGGTAGGGTTGATGTGGTATTTGTTCTCGACTGTGCATCAATTCCAGAAGTTGTTTCGATAGCAGGTAAATTCTTATCTTTAAATCGAAAAGTAACAATATTTGAAAAATTATTTATAAACCCCGTAGGTATCACGCGTTTCCTTACTGGACAACTTGAATCATTCAACCGTGAGATTTATCTGAAACAATACGCTCAACTATTAAAAGATAGGCTTAAGGCAAACTTTTCTGTCAAAATCTCGACCATAGATCTTGTAACACATCAATATGGCTTTACATTAGACAGTTTTTTAGAATTTATTGGGATGCAAAAGCTGTTTAACCAGATAAATCATTTTGCGAGGCAAAACTCAGTTCTTATAACATCAGATCATGGTTATGATGTTGTGGCAGATGAACATGGACTTTATATAACGCATGGTTATAAGAAAGAGTGTCCGTTAAACTTTAGTAAAATAGCCCCGTTTCTCGTAGTTGACTGAGGGGATGAAAATGGAATACAGCTATTATCTAGTCTTTAAGGCCAGAAAGAAGGGAGAGCTTTCCTTCAACGTTGGAACAAAAGAAAAAACCACAACATTACTTAGGCTCGGTGGGCGCAATACAGAAAAAATATTCAGGAAAATCCTTGAAACCCTGAGCAGAGCTGGGTGCATAACGCCGATTCAAACAGGTAATACCAGTATCTATTCGATAAGAGATGATGTGGGTCCGGTATTAGGTGCTTATCTCATCCTCATCAGGCGTGCACAGAGGATAGAATACTGGCTATCCTTTTTAGATGAATTGCTAACAGGCAGATACGCAAAACTTGGCGAAACATTTTCAACATTCCTCCAACTTGCAATAGACCTCTCAAAGGGAGAAACTGTAAAAAGCAGGAAAAGTGAATATACCCTCTCCTCTGTTGTTCTCTCCTCTCTTTCATCAGCGCTCAAAGTACTAGTCAGAGAGATGAAAAAGCATGAGGTCTAGCTTTGCCCTTCAAAAGTTACTAGGAAATAATTTTCAGCTTTTAGTTGCACGCACAGAATTTTCGTTTCCTCTAACCTTATAATATTCACATATACCAGAAAGTGGACATTTTACACAAATGGGGTGATTTTTACATATTTCTCTACCAAGCTATCAGATGAAGTCATCGACAAGTCCTGGATTTTTCTGGGTATATTATTCTGGCCAGATTTTGAAAGTCCTGCTATTGATCATATCTATAAAATCCTAATCTCTTAAAAACCCTTCTTACATGCACATCGATAGGCATCTCTGTGAAACCAATGAAGTTGAAACGAGGTATCTTCGCTTCAAGGCTTATCAACCAAAGCTTGAGATGCACTCCTGCCTGAACTCGCATTTCCTGCACTTCCAGCTTACAGGCATTTTCGGAGCTTTATTCTCCCTTACAGCTTCCCTGAATTTCTCAAGCGTGGTTCTTGCATCTTCCTCATCCGCAGCCTCTGTCCAAGTGAGCATCTCACCCGTTT
>JGI20130J15133_1003666_pt1 | contig 10472 bp, 10 predicted proteins | sample WasSprMetagenome_FD_15133 | JGI IMG/M metagenome (IMG submission 15133) | reverse complement strand
GGGGTTTATATGTTTAACGTTTAATTTTTTGAAGAAGTCTGCAAAACTGTGCTAGCACTCAAAATTACACACTAGAAACTTCTGAAACTTCCCTACTGGGAAGCTTCCCGGAAAAGCCCGTTTTAGGTCGGGAAGTTTTCCCGTAATCTCTTTTTAAAATAACCTTCCCAACGAGAAACTTCATAAATAACTTTTAGTTTATACATGGGGAAAGATTTGATAAAAAGTTACTATGAATATACATTGGGGTACATGTGGCACCCTTGTTTTCGTATAAGTGGATTTGCTAGACAAAAGGCTGCTTGAGATTGATATCCGGGATGAAAATAGTTATTCCTATTCGGCTTGCAGGAGTAAGGATGGTGGCTTCACGGCAACTAATTGTCCCCTTTTTCGGTGAGGCGCGCGTTGGCTTCTTGGCCGAGCGATGGTGGTCATGGGTGTGTTATTCCCATGGGTTTTCCTTTTCGACGACGATTACTACTAGGTCGTTTATATTTGTGCCAGTATAGCCTGTCTTTATGTGTCCTCCGGCTTTCTGGAAGAAGGTGTAGCTGTCATTGTTTTCTAGGTATGCTTCTGGCGAGAGGCCGAGTTTTTGTGCTTTTTCATAGGTGTAGCCGTCTACTACTGCTCCTGCGACGTCTGTGGGCCCGTCCCGGCCATCGCTGCCGGCCGAGGCTATTGCTATCCTTTGTTCTCCCTTCAGGGCTATCGCGGCTGAGAGGGCTAGCTCTTGGTTTCTCCCGCCTGNGCCCCGGCCCCTGACGGTTACGGTGGTTTCTCCCCCGGCGAGTATGACTGCTGGTGGGGGGACTGGGTTCCCGGTTTTGAGGACTTCTTTTGCTATGGCNGCGAGTATTTTTCCGGCTTCTCTGGCTTCTCCCTCGAGCATCGAGGTGAGGATGAGTGTGTTGTAGCCCATTTCCCGTGCCTTGCTGGCCATCGCGTTGAGTGAAATTATGTTGCTTGCGATTATCCTGTTATGTACTTTTTCGAATACTGGGTCTCCCGGCTTGGGCGTTTCTGGAATTTTGCCTGCTATGCCGTCTTCCAGGATCTTCTTGATTGATTGGGGGGCCTCTTCCCATAGGCCGTACTTTTTCACTATGTTGGCTGCGTCGTGGTAGGTCGTGGGGTCTGGGACTGTTGGGCCAGAGGCAATTATGTCCATCCTGTCGCCGACGACGTCGCTTATCATGAGGGCTACAAGTGTGGCTGGGTAGGCGTGCTTGGCGAGCCAGCCGCCCTTAAGCCTTGAAAGGTGTTTCCTGACCGTGTTGAGCTCGACTATGTTTGCTCCTGCCTTCATTAGCTTGATGCTGAGTTCCCCTATCTCGTCTATGCCTACACCCTCTACTGGCAACTCTGCTAGGGCGCTTCCTCCCCCCGAGAAAAGCGCGATAACTACGTCCTCGCCGCTTAGGCCCCTAACGCTTTCAACTATCCTTTGGCCAGCTTCGACACTTTTCTGGGATGCCCTTGGATGCGTAGCGCCAACTACTTTTACCCTTGAAAGCGAGCCAGAATACTTTTCTACGAGCTCCTCTGGTATAGAGACTACTCCCCCAGTAATCCTGTTTCCCAGCATCTCTTCTACCGCCAGGGCCATGCCGCCAGACGCTTTCCCACTTCCAACGACGATTACCTTGCCCTTGAGAGGTATCCTTGTCCCGTCCCCGAGAACGAGNGTGTCNCCGTCNAGTTTGAGGAAATTCTTTACCGCCTTTACNGGGTCAGCCGCAGAAATCCCCTCGAGAATCAGTGTGACAGCTATCATCCGGGCGTGCTCAGACGCTTCACTCATATGTATTATAGACAGAAAACATGTTTAAAAACTAAATCTTAGGCCTGCCAAACTGCGCGGTCTAGGGAAGACCATCGTAGATGGGTATGTTTGCGATTACTGGCGTGACGAAGGCTTCTATTATGGCTGCTACAAATAGGAGCGCGGCCGTCAAGGCGAGTTGCTTCAATAGGGCTATAACCTCGCCGCTGATGTCGATGTCTGCTTTATTCATTATTTTTCTCCAGAGGTTTAGCCAGAAAATCGTCGAGGCGGCCGCGATGTTTATTATTGCCGGTATCTCTACGACGCCATGCGGGAAAATAGCGAGGAAGGCAGTTATTGGGGATGTTTTGCTGGAAGCATATAGATATGCCGCTGAGACGACTGCCCCATTGATGAATAGTATGATGAGGGGCCCCGCTATGAGGATTCCAGAGAAAATGATTAGGAGGGACACGCGTAGATTGTTGGTAAAGATCAGCATCATTAGTAGCAAGGGGGACAAGGAAATGTTGAGCCCGCTACGCCTTAAAACGTCCCGCATATAGTCAAGTATTAACTGGGTGAGGGATGGGGGTATAAGTAGTCCTGCTATGAGCCCGAGCAGGAAGCCGAGGGCCATGATGGAGAATGCCTTCCAGTACCTCATATACGCTACCTGTTTCTATTTAGACAGGGGACACAAATATCTATTTTGTTTTTGCGAGTTTAAGCTCTGTAATCGTGACTTTGCCAGCTGAAACCCTGATGGTGGCAGAGTCGCTGGAGACGTAGACAGGTATCCTGGACGAAGCGTTTGGGGCAACAGAGACGTGGATCTGGCTTGAGTATCCCTCTGCCTGTACTGCCACGCTGAGAGTAGCTGTTGCCTGGTTCCTGTTTGTCAGCTCTAGGAAAACGTGGCTGTTTGTCCGCTCAGAGATCTTTACCTCGACTGTTTCCAGGATGCTTTTTGCTATTTTTCTAGCCTCCGCGAGCCAGGCCTTTATGAATTCTTGTTCCCGCTTGTCGTCTCCGTACCAGTAAAAGTCGCTGTCGAGGCCTATTGCAAGGGCCTTGAAGAGGCTGTATAGCGGTGAAGACGGGTCTTTCAGCATTTTTTCTGAGTCTTTTCCGAGTAGCTGGTAGGCCGCCTCGGCCAAGAGCATCGTTTCCATTGCTTCTTTCCATAGCTCGTCCTTCACGCCCCCAGTCCACTGCCTGTCTGTTAGCTCTATCCAGGAGCCAGTGGGAAGATAGTTCAGTGTCCTTTTCGGGGGGTTTTTCGCTAGGTAGCCTGACAGGGTCGTGGGGACGAGGATGTTGCTCTGGCCCATGTATTCAACGATTCTCTCTAGGAAGAATGGTGCATATTTCCTGTAGTTCGGCATTATCATCCAGTTTTCGCCGTCGAGCGCGATGACTACTATGCCGCCTGGGTGCTGTTCGCGTCTCTTCGCGAGCTCGATTACGAAGCGCCTAGCAGCGTTGTCGGCGTCCTCGGGGTCCCTAAAGTCTACGTGGAAGCTTACCCAGTTGCTTAGCGCCAGGTCCCTGAAGAACACTACTATCTGGCTTCCAGTGTAGGAGTCCCGGACAAGGTATGGCTGGTAGATGTCCTCCTTGTCTCCGCCCGACTTTATGAAGTGTTGCTCACAGAGAACAGTGTAGTCTATGCCTAGCGAGCTGTAGAGGCCGACAAGCTCCATGTGCCAGAACATTTCGGGTGTCCACATGCCACGGGGCCGAGTGCCGAGAACCTCCTCAACTATGCCGAGTCCGACTGTTATCTCCCAGGACAATAGCTTCCTCAGGAAGTCCTCTAGGCCGTACTGTTTGGCCTTCCTGAACAAGAGGCCCTGCACAGTGTGGGCATATACGCTGCCTAGGGGCTCGATTTTTCCCTGGGAGACACCCTCCCTTATAGAGTCGAGAAGTGCCTTGATATCCTCCCTGGAGGCGGCCTTTGAATCCAGCTTGCCCTCGAGGAATAGTTGCCACTGTTCAAGCAGTGATGGGGAGAAGTGGTCTACGTCTATGAATCCAGGCTGTTTCTTGTGGAGAAGCATGTGGACCTTGTATGGGCCGCCCTCGTAGGAGTAGAAGTCCCCCTTAGCTACATGTATGAAGGCCCATTCGTCTTTGAGCTTGCCGTCTGGATAGAACTGTGGCGCCTGGTGGTGGTGCCATACAAACGAAACGTAGATTGGTGGGCCCTCGCTAGCGATGTAGATTGGCTTCTCGAGACAGCTAGTTGACTCTTCCTCGAAGCAGAAAGACGCGGTGGCCTCCCCCACCGGTAGGTCGAGTTTGACCTCGAACTCGAATGTCCTTTTTTCGTGGGGCGCCAGGGTGACGGGGTCGTAGACGACGTAGACTTGTTGCTTTGTGTGTGTCTTTATGTGGAAGAAGGGCGTCCCCTTGGCGGGCTGGTCTTTGTCGTTTTCCACTGTAAAGCTGAATTTGTGTTTTGAGCCTTTTATATAGACAGCGCTGAGACTGCCGGGCTGTATTTTTGTCATTTAAAACTCCCAGAAAAAGAGAAAGAAACGGTTAGGTTAATTGCTTTATGCCGTGTCGCTTATTCTGTCTTGACGAGTTCGATTTCGATTGTTGAGACTGTCCTTTCCTTGCCTGGCTCGCCTACCTTCTCACTGCCGATCTTTATGCTACCATAGTTGACTTTTCCGCCGAGGAACCTCCTAATGAGTTCGGCGGTGTCAACGGCTCTGCTGATGGCTCTGCCTCTTGCCTTTAGTACGACTTTTTTGCTTCCGCTTGTGAACTGTGTTACTGCTGCTAAGACGTAGCTACTTACAGGTTTGTTCCCTACGAATACTGTTCCAGCTTCTGCCATGTTTTCCACCTTTTTGTTGTTTGGTTTAGTGCGGTATTGTTATGAGGCATCTTTTAATAAATCTTTCGCATAGTAGTGCTTTGACAAAGTACTATTCTTGGCTGGACTCTTTTTCCTCCATGACGACGTAGTAGTACTCTTTGAGCACTTCTTTTTGGTACCTGTCGAGCCACGAGCCTGGCTTGTTTATCCTCGGCCTCTTCGTGTCCGGGTCCCTCCTAAAGGTTATGCCGACGTTTCTGAGGAAGAGGTTCATCCCGTCACGCATGTTCATGGGCCTGGTCGCTGTGCCGTGCCTCCCCGGCTCACCCTCGAAGACCATTATCGTGTTTGCTAGGAAGTCTATTGCCACAACGTCGTGCTCAACGACGAAGGTTGCTACCCCCTTCTCGGCTGTGAGCCTCTTGACCACCCGGGCGACGGCGTATCTCTGCTCCACGTCTAGGTAGGCCATCGGCTCGTCGAGCAGGTAGAGGTCTGCCTCTTTGCCTAGAGCGGCGACAATCATTACCCTCTGGAGCTCGCCTCCGCTCAGCTCCTCGACGTAGCTGTCGAAGAGGGAGTGTACCCGTAGCGGCTTTATGAGCTCAGACTGTACGAGCGACGACGAAGTGTCTACGCCCTGCTCCCTGAGGAACTCCCTAACTGTCCCGTATGCCTTGACTTCGCCCAGGAACTGTGGCTTGTAGCTGAGGGTGAGAGTCCCTATTCTCTGTATCCACCCGTTGTCTGGCTCGAGCTCTCCTGCAAGCATCCTCACGAAGGTGGTTTTGCCTATGCCGTTCGGCCCAAGGATTCCTACTACCTCGCCCCTGTGTATTTCTCCCTCTTCCACTTCTAGCTTGAAGTCTCCCAGCGCCTTTGATAGCCGGCTCCACTTAAGGAGGACTGTCTCTGGCAGGTATGAGGCCTCGGGGGGCTTCTCGTAGAACTCTAGCCTGTAGTCTCTGAACCTTATGTTTTCTTCCCGCAGGTATCCATCGATATAAGTGTTTATGCCGGCCCTTACACCCTTAACGGTGCCAACTATGCCGTAGACGCCTGGCTCGCCGTAGATAATCGCTACAAGGTCAGAAGTATAGTCTAGGACTGCTAGGTCGTGCTCTACGACTATTAGGTATGTCCCAGGCCTGGCGAGCTCCCTAATCACGCCTGACACTCTAAGCCTCTCCCTGACGTCGAGGTAGCTTGCAGGCTCGTCTATCAGGTATACCTGCGCTTCCTTGACTATGGTGGCGGCTATGGCGACTTTCTGCATTTCTCCCCCGCTGAGGGCCTTTACGGGCCTGTCCCATAGGTGTAGCAGTCCAAGCCTCTCTGCAACTTCTCTAGCCGTCCCCTTCTCGTCCACCTTTTTGAGGGCCTCGCCGACGGTCAGGGTTACCTTTGACAGCACGTCGACTGCCTGGGGCTTGTAGGCCACGCGTAGCTGGCCGTTCGACAGCTTCTGGAAGTATGTCTGTAGCTCCGACCCCTTGAAGAAGTCTATTATGTCGTCCCATTCGGGGGGCTCATCTATCATGCCGAGGTTGGGCTTCAGGACTCCCCCGAGGATCTTTAGCGAGGTAGACTTGCCCACACCGTTGCTCCCGAGGATTCCGAGGGCCCTGCCCTCCTTTGGCACGGGGAGCCGGAAAAGCTCGAAACCGTTTGCCCCATACCTGTGTACGAGGTTTCTCTGGAGCTTCTCTGGAAGGTTAACGATGGTTATCGCCTGGTAGGGGCACTTCTTGACGCAGATGCCGCACCCCACGCAGAGCTCTTCTGCTATCCTAGCCTTGTTCTCGGCCTCGTCTATCCATACACACTTGGCGCCAGACCTGTTTATGGGGCAGAACCTGACGCATTCCTGGTTGCACTTTGACGGCCTGCAGAGTGCCTTGTCTATTACGGCTACCCTCATCTATGCTCCCGCGCTACTCTTCTTCTCCCGTCTCCTCTGCCTCGGAATAGGTCTCGAGAAAAACCCCGTAGTATTCTTCCTTTGCCTGTTGCCTCTCCTCCTGTGCCTGGCTTACNCTCCTCACGTCGAATACAGANACCCTTGTCTTCTTTTCCTCTGTCACGGTTTCACGTGTAGAGTAGCCCTCGGTCTTCTTGACCTTGACCTTNTAGCCGCAAGACGAGCATACAAGGTAGAGGTTTTTCCCCTCTTTTTTGGGNACCATGAGNCCGCCGCACTTTGGGCAAAACTCCATCGGGATATCACCAGCGTAGGACTCTTAATTAGCTTGAACAACTATTAAAATCTATTTCGCAAGGAAAAATCTGGGAAAAATGGGCTTGGGGCGTGAGCATTATATAGTTGCATTGTTTTTCGGAGCGTGGTGTAAAACTTGCTGGACGAGTTCAACCTGGTCGTCGCCACGTATAGGCAACGGGAAAACGACTGCATCTCGGAGCTATGGTACTTTGCCCGCGAAATAGGAGACACAAGGTTCGACGCGAGCAAGACGGGGCTTCCCTCCCTTGTCGTTGCTAGGACAAGCCTAGACCCAGAGTTCTTCGCTTCTAAGGCATACGAAAAGATACTCGACAACCCCTGGTACTTCAGATACATACTGAAGCTCACGCCTATACATGTAACAGTAGAGGCGAGCCTAGAAGCAATAACCCAGGCCGCCCTCGAGCTGGCATCGAAGAAGCTAGGCCCAAACGAGACCTACAAGGTGGAGACACACATCAGGCTCTCCGACCTGACGCGGGACGAAGTGATCACAGCGATAGCGGGGAAGATACAGAACAGAGTCAACCTCGACTATCCAGCCAAAGTGATACTAGTAGAAGTGATAGGCGACAGGGCAGGAATAGCAGTCATCCCTCCAAAAATGGTCGTCTCAGTCGAGAAGACAAGGAGGGAGGCTAGACAGAGACAAAAACAGCAGGAAAACGTCGAGGAAACGGGAGACCTAGACCTCGAGGGCTTCTAGAGCCATCCTGGCCCTCAAATGGTCTATCGCTTTTTCCCCGGGGACACCGGCGATTTCGGCATAGAAGTCTAATGACCCGTTCTCGCCTTGTCCCTCTGCCTGGAGGCCTAGACTGCCCAAGACACCTTCAACTGCTTGCCGCAGNTCCTCGGGCTCAACCCCCAGGGCGANNAACACTGCGCCAATCCTACTGCCACAGCCCGAAGAGAAGCGCTGCACGGCCACATGTATGTTCCTGTTGCCCTGCAGGTAGAGAAGCAGGTCGAGGCCCGGCTTCCGGGAAATCGTCCTGCCTTCCAATAGGCCCCTGCACGTGTAGGCAAGCGCGGACAAGAGGAGGCCGCGTGGGGGAAGCTTCCTGCAATCGTCGAAGAGAGACACATATATGTTTTTGGGGAGCAGTGCCTCTACCCTTGGCAGTACATCTTTGACGCATAGCTCTCCACCGCTGGACAAGCAGAGCTGGACCGCTACGACTGGTGTAGACTTGAGCCTGAAACTTAACGACGACGCGTCCACGTGTCTTGCTGGCATATTCTTTAAATATTGTTTTCGCATCTAGCCAGTGAGCACAATGCCTAGGCGGATAATAGGTTTTCTAAGCGACTTCGGGACCCGCGACTACTACGTGGCGGCAGTCAAGGCAGTAATATACGGGATGTGTCCAGACGCAGAGGTAGTAGACATAAGCCACGAGGTCACCCCGTGGAGCATACAGGAGGCCTGCTACGTCCTTTCCTGTTGCTACGAAGACTTCCCCCCGGGGACAGTTTTCCTCGCAGTCGTGGACCCTGGAGTCGGGACATCTAGGAAGCCAATCATAGTCCAGACCGAGAAGTTCTTATTCGTGGGACCAGACAACGGCCTCCTGACNTGCGTAGCGCCAAAGCCGTACAGGGCCTGGGAGATAACCCGTGTACCGGGTGAAAGGAAAAAATTCTCATATACTTTCCACGGGAGAGACGTATTTGCCCCGGTAGCTGCTTTCCTCGCATGCGGCGGCAGAGTAGAGGAGGTCGCAAGAGAGTATGGATCCCCCGTAGACAAGGGGTTCCTAGAGCCACGCATAGAGGACGGCATGATACACGCAGAGGTCCTCCACGTGGACAGGTTCGGCAACGTGGCCCTGAATATAAGTGAAAAACACCTTGAAGAGCTGGGTAGGCCGAGGGGGCTAGTCTTAAAGATTGGGGGCGTTGAGCTAGCCATGCCATTCGGGAAGACCTTTGGAGACGTCCAGCCCGGGGAGCTAGTAGCCTATATCGACAGCTGTGGGTACCTAGAGATAGCCGTGAACCAGGGCGACGCCTCTAGGAGGCTGGGCGTGAAGCCTGGGAGCAGGCTAGAAATAGTATTCAAGTAAATGCTACTGTGGGGCCAGCCCTACACCCTTTACCCTTATGAGCACACCGTTTGGCGTCTCCTGCCTCGTATAGTTTATGCCCAGTATCTGTCTACAAAGCTCGAGCGCTGTCTCAGTGTGGGAAGTCATCTCCGAGACCAGGATAGAGGACTCGCCCTGTGCAAGAGACATGTATATCACGAGGTTGTCCCCGGCGTGTGGGTCTACTGGCGAGCCCTTCTCTACCACCTTTAGGAGCTTCTCTGCGGCCTCCCTCCCAACCTCTTCTGCGGGCTTTCCCTTCTCCCCCAGAGAGTCCGAGCCAATTATGCCGTCCCCCATCCTTGTCCACAGGACTATGCCCGTGCCTTTCCCGATCGCCGGCTGGTTGCAGACCACGTCTATCTTGCCTACCTTGACTCCCGCAGACTCCAAGACACGCCTCGCAGAGTCCTGCTGTCTCTCTGCGATGTGGCATGGGAGATTCCCAACGTAGGACACGCCATTGACCGCCTCGGGCCTAGACGGCTTCGAGACGTTTATCGGGTGGAGAGGATAGCTTGGCAATGTCTCCACGTTGACTATGCCGCCGCCCTCCGGGTAGAACCCCTCCCTGACAAGCCTGGCGCTGACCTGTGCACCAAACCTCGAAATCAAGGCGAGTAGAACCCTCTCAAAGTACCTGTAGGGCGGGCTCCACCTAACCGAGGTGCCGCCAGTTATCCTCAACGAGGCCTTCCCACGCGAATACAGCAGGACAGGCAAAGCGGCCTGCAACACGAGCGTCACGCTGCCAGCCGTGCCAATATCCACACTGTACTCACCTGGCCTCGGCGCCCTCTCCCTAGGCCTAAAAACTATCTCAGTAGAGCCCACCCTCAAGCCCTCGACCTCCCCAGACACGAGCTCCGCGATGAACCTCAAAGCCGTCAAGTGCTGGGGCCTCAGGCCCGGCGGGTCCCTCTTAGCCCTAATATTGTAGACCCTCAACGGGCTACCCATTAGGGCGGCCAAAGCAATGCTATACCTGAGTAGCTGCCCGCCACCCTCCCCAAACGACCCATCAACCTCGATCATACCCAAACCAACAATACACACAACAAGGGGGGCCTAATAGCGTTTTGCCCACAAACAGCATCAACCAACACATTTGCAGGAACACTTTCAAGGACACACAGGAATACACTAAATCGACCTGCAACTAGAAAAGTTCACAGCGATACTTCCAAGATTGCACCATAAGAACTATACACATCAGTGCCACCTTGAGCCCGCCAACAACTTTCAATTCTTTCTTAGTTGCATCTGTAGCAGGTGTGGAGCCATGATGCGGATAAGACTGATATTTCCTGAGTTTCAATTCTTACTTAGTCGCATCATAGCACAGACCGTATTCAGGTTTGGTGGCAGATACGCAATAGCCTTTCAATTCTTTCTGAGTTGCATCACTTAAATACGCATCAAATACTCCAACATCTTACACAGTCTTTCAATTCTTTCTGAGTTGCATCCCCCTGAACACCGCCCCCTCATTATCCTTGGAGATTATCTTTCAATTCTTTCTTAGTTGCATCC
>JGI20130J15133_1003657_pt1 | contig 10485 bp, 9 predicted proteins | sample WasSprMetagenome_FD_15133 | JGI IMG/M metagenome (IMG submission 15133) | reverse complement strand
CTGGCCGAGCCGCCACAAGCGGAAGCGGGAGATAGGCAGCGAGTTCCTTGAGCCCAAAATAGGACCGACGAAAAGCATAACCCTGCGAACCTTTGGCGGCGGCACAAAGAAAAAATTACTTTACTCCGACGTTGCCAACGTCATTGATCCTAAAACCGGGCGAGCCCAGAAGGTCAAAATCATCACCGTGGTTCAGAACCCGGCCGACATGCACTTTGTCCGCAGAAACATTTTGACGCGGGGGGCAATCATCGAGACCGAGTTGGGCAAGGCAAGGGTCACCAGCCGCCCGGGACAAGTGGGCACTGTTGAAGCGGTGTTGATTGAACCAAAAGCCGAGGAAAATTAAAAGGCCATTTTTCACACGGGCAACAGTCATTTCAGCCAGCCAAGAAGGCGGCCCATGCCGAGATCCTGTATCCTCTGCTTTATCAGTCGTTTCAGCTCGGGAATCCCTTCCCCTGTCTTCGCTGAAACCGGGACCAAGGTGTCGATCCACTGACGCCAAGGCGGCGGCAGGCCCAACTTGTCGCAGATGTCATCCAGAACAACATCGCGATATCCTCGCTGAATTAGATCTATCTTGTTGGCGACAACCAGCGGATTAAGGTTAAGTTCATTCAAAAAGGAAAACATTTCCACATCGACGGGGATCTGGCCCCTCCGTTGCCACCTTTCCACGATCTCCGAAAAAGCGCGGGCATCAATGACCTCCATCGCGAACATTATCCTGTCGCGGTTTTTTTCGAGGTAGTGAACTATCTCTGTTTTTATCTTTTCTTGAAGAGGCTGGGGAACCCCGCTCATAAAGCCAAACCCCGGCATGTCCACAATTTCCATTCTCCCCACCTTATAGCGGGTTATCCTGCGGGTGACTCCGGGCCTTTTCCCAATGGGGATTTTCTTACCCGTGAGCTGCCTGATGACGCTGGACTTGCCGACATTGGATCTGCCCACCAGCACGATCTCCATCAACACCACCATAGAGAAACAGGGAAAAGACGGGCTGTTTAATTTTGTGGAAAGACTAAAGAAGAAAAAACAACAGAAAAAATTGAGTTAAATGGCCGACTTGATGTTAAAAAACGCGACGATCATCACCATGAATCAACGTCGCGAGATAATCCAGGATGGGGCTGTGGTCATTGAGGAAAACGGGATAGTTGATGTTGGCAAGACGAAGAAAATAAAATCATCCCATCGGGTGGAGAGGGAGATCGATTGCCGGGGGAAACTTGTGCTCCCCGGGCTAGTTGATTGCCACGTTCATTTGGCCCAAGCGCTGATCCGCGGCTGTGCCGACGACATGGCGCTGATCCCTTGGCTGCGCCAGCGGGTGCTACCTTTGCAGGGGACCTACACGGAAAAGGAAGGGGAGCTGAGCGCCAAGCTCTGCTGTATCGAGATGATAAAATCAGGGACGACAACTTTTGTGGAATGCCTGCTGCACTGGCGGTATGGATTTGACCGGATAGCCCGGGTCGTTAAAAAAATAGGCATCAGGGGGGTTTTATCCAAGTCACTGATGAACGTCCCTGGTTATGCCGACCAAAAAGACGCCATCCCCAGCGGAATGGTCGAAGATGGCGAAAAAACCATGAAGCAGACGATCCAGATGATCCAACGCTGGCACGGAAAAGCCAACAACAGGATCCATGTCTGGTTTGGGGCCCGCACCCCGGGAGCCTGCACGGTTGATTTTTATCGGGAAATCTCGGAAAAAGCCCGGAAGTACAAAACCGGCATCACCATACATCTCGCCGAGGTGAAACAGGACATCGAATATCTGCGACGGGAGTTCGGGATGACTCCAATGGAATTCATGAACCACTGCGGCATAGTGGGCCCCCATGTAATCTACGCCCACGGTGTCTGGATACCGCCCGAGGATTTCAAAATTTTACAAAGAACCGGGGGGACGGTGTGCCACTGCCCGGCGAGCAACTTAAAGCTGGCCTCGGGATTTGCCCCCGTTCCTGAGATGCTGAAATCCGGCGTCAATGTGGCCCTGGGATGCGACGGTGGGCCGAGCAACAATTGCTATGACATGATACGGGAGATGAAGCTGGCCGCGCTGGTGCACAAGGCGAGGCTTTTGGATCCTGAAGTTTTTCCAGCAGAAACCGTGCTGGAGATGGCTACCCTGAACGGGGCCAGGGCGACGCTCTGGAGGGGTCAAATAGGATCCATCGAAAGGGGGAAACTGGCAGATCTGATAGTGATCGACTTACGCCGCCCCCATCTTGTGCCGGTCAGAAATCCCGTGTCCAACTTGGTCTACGCGGCCAACGGTGGAGACGTCGACACCGTAATCATCGATGGAAAAATAATCATGGAAAACCGGCAAATGACAACCATAGAGGAAGAAGAAGTGGTGCAGGAGGCAATTGAAGCGGGGCCCCTTGTCGACCAACGCTTGGGACTTAAAATTGGACCCAAATGGCCGCTGAAGTGACCACGAGCCCTAGGAGGATTCCGTTTCACTTTGGGCTATCAAAACTTCATCCTTGTGCTTGAGCTTGGTGTAAATGCCGCGGAGGTGCCTGATGCGCCTGCCGTTGATGAGGATTTCATAGTTCCCCTTTGCCTCACCAGTGGTCGGATCCAGCACCAGCTCGACCAACTTGGGGTGCCTGCGGCTGAGCTTCATCAGCAGGGTATCTACTGTTTCATCCTCGTCGATGGGAATTTTTATCGTGTCGGTGCCTGCTTGTTTGCGCAGTTCATCACTCAATTTAACTACAACTTCCATTGCATCACGGTTCTCTTAATTTGATGGTCGCCCACATTTTACTCGAAACCCAGCTTTTTAACAATAATAACACTATGGAACACCTCTAAAAGGCTTTTTGGTGAGTCGGGACGGGCATAACAATTTAAATTTGGGAAAAATAATAGGGTGGTTGATTAACATGGCTGAAAAGGTTGTCCTCGCGTTCTCCGGGGGGCTGGACACCAGCTTCTGCGTCGTCTACCTGCGGGAGGAGAAAAATCTCGATGTCATCACCGCGACGATAGACACCGGCGGGTTGAGCAACGAAGAGCTGGAATATATAGAAAATCGTTCCAGGGAGCTTGGAGCGATAAAGCACTACTTTGTCGATGCCAGGAGGGAAATTTTCGATGAAATAATTTCTTACATCATCAAGGCCAATGCCCTCTACCAGGGGGTCTACCCCCTCATGTGCTCGGATCGCTACATCATCGGAAAACACATCATCGAGATCGCCAAGAGGGAAAACGCGAAGGCAGTTGCACACGGCTGCACGGGTGCCGGCAACGATCAGGTCAGGATTGATGTAACGGTTAACAGCCTAGCGCCGGAGCTCAAGATCTTTGCTCCCACGAGAGAACTCGGCATGCGGAGGGAGCAGGAAATAGAATACCTGGAGAGAAGGGGCTTCAAGGTAAAAAGTGAGACCAAGCGGTACACCATAAATGAGAACATCTTTGGGAGAACGATTTCAGGCTCCGAAATAGATGAAAATAGGGCGCCGAGCGATGATGCCTGGGTTTTAACAAGGATTACCAAGAGGGAGCCAGAATCGATAAGGATATCCTTTGAGAAAGGCGTGCCGACCGCGGTAAACGGGAAGGAAATGTATGGGGTGGAGCTGCTGCAGAGGCTCAACCTGCTGGCGGGGGCACATGGATACGGGAGGGGGCTGTACATCGAGGATGAAACCTTTGGGATAAAGGGCTACCAGGCATTCGAGGCCCCGGGATTACTCCTGCTGATAGAGGCCCACCGGGCGCTTGAAAATTTGGTTTTGACCCATCACCAGCTCAACGTGAAAAATCTGCTGGGTAACATTTACGCCGACCTGTCCTTCAGAGGGCTCTTTTACGAGCCACTCATGAGAGACATTGAGAAATTCATTGACTCCACGCAGGAGGTCGTCACCGGGGAGGTCACGATGAGGCTGCAGAACATGGCCGTCATGCAGGAAAGCGTGACCTCGCCTTACTCCCTGATAAATGAAAGGATCGCGCGCTATGCTCAGGCTGCAGGATGGACGGGCTCCGACGCTGAAGCCTTTATCAAGATTTACGGCTTGCAACAGAGAATCGCTTGGTCCAGGAAAAAGGGAGAGGGTTGAAAACCAAGCCGGCGGCAACTCACTTATAACAGGCTGGATTAAATAGGAATGGGTGTTGGGTTGTTACGTCGGGGCCGCTTTACACGACCTATGGAACCGACCGCGAGCGAATATATTTCATCGCTGAAGGATGATGTTGCCATTTTCTATCCCGTCGTCCAGATCAACATCGCCCACGCCATAATGCTTGCCGAGCGGGGCATCATCTCAGCTGATGAGGCCTCGGCGATCCTGCGGGCGTTGCTCGGCCTTTACCGCGGCGGCCTTTCCAAACTGGATCTGAGGCCGGAACTGGAGGACATTCACATGGCGGTGGAGGAGTTCGTGATAAGGGAGATCGGGGAGGACATTGGCGGAAAGCTGCACACGGCAAAGAGCAGAAACGATCAGGTCTCCACGGCCATCAAGCTCGCCCTGCGCCAGAAGCTGCTGGATCTGGAGGAACAGCTGCTAAAACTGGTGAAAGCTTTGCTGGCGCAGGCGGAAAGAAACGTTGACACCATCATGCCGGGGTACACGCACCTCCAGATAGCGGAACCTACCACCTTTGGCCATCATCTCCTGGCATACTGCTCGGCTTTTCTCCGTGACATTGAAAGGGTTGAACAGGCCTATGAGCTGACCAACTCCTGTCCCATGGGGTCCTGCGCCTTTGCGGGCACCAGCTTCCCCATCGACAGGGTGAGGGTGGCCCGCCTGCTGGGTTTCGGGCGCGTTGACGAAAACACGATGGATGCCGTCAGCTCCCGGGATTTCGCTGTTCAGTCAATGGGCGCCGCCGCCATCATCATGGTCAACCTCAGCAGGCTGGCGGAGGAGATATCGATCTGGTCCTCAGCGGAGTTTTCCCTGGTAGAGATTCCAGATGAGTTTGCCTCGACCAGCAGCATAATGCCGCAGAAGAAAAATCCAGTCATCGCTGAGATGGCCCGCGCCAAGGCGGCACGGGCAATTGGAAACTTGGCGGGAGGGCTGAGCCTGCTGAAGGCCCTGCCCCAGGCTTACAACCTGGACCTTCAGGAACTAACGCCGATGCTGTGGAACTCGATTGAAGAAACGATGAACAGCCTAAAGGTGATGGAAAAGTTGATCATGGGCATGAAGCCCAAAAAAGACCTGATGCTGGCGCGCGCCGAGCGGGGCTTTTCGATCGCCACGGAACTCGCGGCCAGCTTGGTGAAGCATGCCGGACTTCCTTTCCGGAAAGCACATTCAATCGTGGGGCGGATGATCTCCCTTGCCATTGAAGGCAACAGGACGGCGAAGGAGCTCACCCTGGAGGATCTAAAAAAAGCATCGAGGGAGGTCATCGGCAGGGAAATAACCATGGAGCAGAGCGAGTTTGAGAAAGCGCTGGATGTCGAAAACTGCATCGCCTCAAGGAATGTAATCGGGGCGCCGGGACCAAAGGCGATCAAACGGCAGCTAACTGCTTTAAAACAAAAAATCAAAACACATCAGAAACTGTTGCGGGCCTGGAGGCGGGCCGTGGTGGGATCGGAGGAAAAATTGCTTAAAGAAGCGGAGGGGAGGGTTCAATGACCACTGATGTCGCTGTCGTCGGTGCGGCGGGATACACGGGTGCAGAACTATTCAGGCTTCTGGTAAACCATTCCAGAGTTAACATCATCGGGGCTTATGGTATGAAAAACGTGGGGAAGCCGGTAAGCGAGATACACCCGCATCTCCGCGGCATAGTCGACATGATAATCGAAGAGCCCGATTACAGAAAAATTGGCCGGGAGGCGGAAGTCGTCTTTATCGCCACGCCCCACGGGGTGGCCATGAAGTTTGTCCCGGAGCTTTTGAGCGGTGGCGCCAGAGTCGTTGACCTAAGCGCCGATTACCGTTTTGACGACGTGAAGGTTTATGAAAAATACTACGTGAAGCACGAAAGCCCAAACGTGAAANGGGTCTACGGTCTCCCGGAGCTTTACCGTGCCCAGATAGAACATGCCAGCCTGGTGGCCAACCCGGGCTGTTTTCCCACCGCGGCGATCCTCAGCCTTGCCCCGCTGGTGAAAAAAAAGCTGATAGACCTTGACCACATCATAGTGGATGCCAAGACGGGGACATCTGGAGCCGGTGCCACCCTCACCGAGTCCACCCATCACCCCATCGCCGGCGCCAACGTGGTTGCCTATGCTGCGACCACGCACCGCCATGTTCCCGAAATGAACCAAGAACTGAGCAAGCTTGCAGGCGAGAATGTCGGCGTCCATTTCACCCCGCATCTCCTGCCGATGATCAGGGGCATCCTTTCCACGGCCCACGTTTTCCTTAAAAAACAGATGGAGAAATCTGCCTGCTAGAAATCTATCGGGAGTTCTACGCGGGAGAGCCCTTCGTGCGCGTGAGGGAGGAGCTGCCCCAGATAAACTACGTGGTCGGGTCCAATTACTGCGATATCGGCCTGGAGCCGGAGGCTCAGGGCAAGCGCGTTGTTGTCGTGGCCGCAATTGACAACTTGGTGAAGGGAGCCTCAGGTCAAGCGGTGCAAAACATGAACATCATGATCGGCTGCGAGGAAACCGAAGGTCTCCGTGGCCCGGCCTTGCGGCCCTGAAAATACCTTTAAACCCTTGGCCGTGCTCCTTTTTTACGACAAAACAAGTGGTGAAAGCGATGGAGAGGGAAGTGGCTAAAAGATCTCAAACGATCACCCCCTTTTTCAACCCCCGATCAGTCGCGGTGATCGGCGCCAGCGGTAAACAGAAAAAGATCGGCTATGTAATCGCGAAAAATTTCATCGAAAGCTTTGCTGGAAAGATTTTTCTGATAAATCCCAACGCTCGGGAAATCCTGTCCCACCAGTGTTATCCCAGTCTCAGCTCCGTGCCCGAGGAAGTGGAGCTGGCCGTGATCGCCGTCCCGGCAAAAATCGTGGGGGAGGTGTTGGAGGAATGTGGGGAGAAGGGGGTCAAGGCCGCGGTGATCATCTCCAGCGGTTTCAAGGAGAGCGGAAGCGATGGTGCCAAGATGGAGGAAGAACTGGTGATGATCTCACGGAAGTACAACATCAGGCTGATGGGGCCCAACTGCATGGGAGTCTTCGATTCCTCCACCATGGTCGACACTCTCTTTATACCCCGCTACCGGCTGAAAAGGCCACCCAGGGGTAAAATTGCTTTCATCTCCCAGAGCGGGGCCTCGGGGATCGCTTTTCTGGACTGGGCGGCGGGGGAGAAAATAGGGATCAGCAAGTTTGCCAGCTATGGTAATGCCGCTGACGTCGACGAGGCGGATCTTCTGGAGTTTCTGGCAGGGGACAGCGAAACCAAGGTCATCGCCATGTATCTCGAGGGCATCAAGGAGGGCAGGAAGTTCGCCTCGGTGGCCCGGGAGGTGACCAAAAACAAGCCGGTCATTGTGCTGAAATCGGGGGCAACTGGCTCCGGAGCAAGAGCGGCCCTGTCGCACACCGGCTCACTATCGGGCTCCGATGAAATATTCAATGCTGTGGTGAAGCAAACGGGCATGATCAGGGTTTATGACTGGGAGGAAATGTTCGACATTGCCAGGGCGCTGGCCTACCAACCCGAGGCAAGGGGAAACAGGGTGGCGGTGATAACCAACGGTGGCGGCGCAGGTGTCATGATCGCGGATGAAATCGAAAAACAGGGAATGAAGCTTGCTGACCTGAGGGAAAAAACATTAAGCGGGCTTGCGGCGAAGTTCCCGCCCCACGTCACCCTTCGCAATCCCATGGACCTGGGCGGTGACGCCGACAACGAAAGATTTCAGGATGCCCTCGGCGCCGTGATCGAGGACGAGTCTGTGGACTCGATAATCTTGGTGTGCATCCCGCACACACCTTCTATTGACCTGGAGTCATTTGTGGATATGGTCCTTGACACCAAAGGCAAGAACGACAAGCCCCTGATCGTCTGTCTTCCCGGTGGCCGGGTCTCCCTTGAGATCAGGGAACTGTTCGAGGAAAATGAGATACCGACCTATCCAACCCCTGCGAGGGCTGCCCTTTCTCTTTCTGCCCTGGTGAGATACGGGAGGCTGAAAAACGGCGCCTGAGCCACAAAAAAGTTAAGGGTGAAATGTTTCCTTTTCATTGGTGTTGTCATGACCACCGTCCTCGAAGGAGGCATCACTGAAGTTCCCGGTTTTTTGGCAGCCGGGGTCCGGGCTGGGATCAAGCGCCGCGGACTGGATGTCATGCTAATCGCCAGCGAGGATGGACCGGTAACCGCCGCCGGGGCCTTCACCACCAACTTGGTCAAGGGGGCTCCGGTAATTGTAACCTCCAAAAACATCAAAAGGGGAAAGCTCGGGGCCATCGTGGCCAACTCGGGGATTTCCAACGTTTTTACTGGGGCCCGCGGCCTCCGCGATGCCCGCCGGATGGCCCAGCTGACAGCAAGGCTGCTCAAGCTGCGCCCCTATCAAGTTGGTGTGGCCTCGACGGGGTTGATCGGGGCCTACCTGCCCATGCGCAAAGTGGAGGCCGGCATCCGCGCGGCTGTAAAGGAACTTTCCAACTCCAGGGAGGCCAGTCTCAACGCGGCGAAGGCCATCATGACTACCGACACCACTCCGAAGGAAATTGCGGTCCAGATAGAGCTTGAAGATGGCACACCGGTGAACATCGGGGGCATCGCCAAAGGCGCCGGAATGATCGCCCCAAAGATGAAGACAGCCACCATGCTGGCTTTCATCGCCACCGACGTCGCGATAACCCCGGAGGCGCTGAGAGCGGCACTCCAGCCAGCCGTTGATGAAAGCTTCAACATGGTCAACATTGACGGAGACATGAGCACCAGCGACATGGTCATCGTGATGGCGAACGGGCGGGCGAAAAACCGCAAGATCACCCTGGCGAGAAAGGATGAAGAATTCTGGGAGGGGCTCAAATTTGTGCTGACGGAACTGGCCTGGATGATCGCCAAGGATGGGGAAGGGGCCACCCATCTGATTGAGGTCCTGATCAAAAACGCGAGAAATCTAGAAGATGCCCGCCTGGCCGCCAGGGCTGTGGCCGGGTCCAATCTGGTGAAAGCCGCCGTCTTTGGCAGGGACCCGAACTGGGGCCGCATCGCCTCGGCCCTGGGCTACTCCGGTGCTGTTTTCGATCCGGCAAAGATCAGCATTGAACTCGTCAGTGAAAGGGGCAGGGTGGACCTGGTGGTAAAGGGAAAACCTGCCTCGAAGCGGGCACAGGAGAGAGCGAGAGACATCCTGCGGAGCCGGGAGATTGAAATTCACGTCAACCTGGCGATGGGCAAGGCCTGCGCCACTGCCTGGGGCTGCGATCTGACCTACGACTACGTGAAAATAAATTCCCGTTACACCACGTAGTTGCTCCGCCTTTGAGCCCCCATCGCATGGGGGGTCGGAGACAAAAACCCGGGGCTGTCTTCATCACGATGCACTGGCTTTGATCGGATTCGAGCTTGGTGGAGTGGCTTGTTCTTCGCCCTTAGCCTGCTTCCCAGCCATCCGCGGAGAGGGAAAGGAACATGCCAGATTGGATGAACTGGTTTCCGAAGGGATCTCATGACGCGGAGTTCTTATCCCAAGCTTCAGAACTGGGGCGGGAGAACTCGGGCAAATCTTTGATAAATCGCGCTGGAGGCATCTCCCTCCGGCGGCCGCTTGTGAGCCGATCGGGCAGCCTAGCTCAATCTATGCAGAATCAGCTGGCTCCACGGGGCTCGGATAACCAGCACCCCATCGCGCCGCCAATTATATTTGCGAAAATCAAAATTGACTTGAAATCTCAACCAATTAAAAACATCACCACCTTAACATCCTAACCGAGTGGTGGGCGGGAATGAACCGAGTATATTTAACCGTCCACGGCTGCAGCTCAAACGTTGCCGACTATGAAGCCGCTGCAGGTCTGCTGGTCCAAGCGGGCTTTGAGCTGGTGGACAGCTGGGAAAATTCTGACCTGAATGTAATTTTCACCTGCGTGGTCAAATCTCCAACTTTCAACAAGATGCTTCACAAGATCAAAATGATGACGAGACTCAACAAGCCCTTGATCGTTGCCGGATGTATGTCGAAAACCGAGAGGAAGTTAATTGAGCTGTTCAACCCCAACGCCTCCCTTTTAGCCCCCGGCTCCGTTGGAAAGATAGTTGAAGCCGCAAAAATTGCCCTCGAGGGGGAGAAAGCGGTTTTCTTGGAGGATCAGTGGTGGCCCGGGCCCAACTTACCGCGGTGCAGGAGGAACCCGGTGATCGGCATTGTGCCCATCGCCCGCGGCTGTCTGCAGCAATGCAGTTACTGCCATGAGCCATATCGGGGCAAGCTCTCCAGCTATCCACTGGGAGTAATAATCGAAGAGGTCAAGAGGGCTTTGGCCGATGGTTGCCGGGAAATCTGGCTCACCAGCCTGGACAACGGCTGCTATGGCTTGGATGCCGGG
>JGI20130J15133_1003652_pt1 | contig 10489 bp, 7 predicted proteins | sample WasSprMetagenome_FD_15133 | JGI IMG/M metagenome (IMG submission 15133) | reverse complement strand
AATAAGCCTTGCATCTTCAATGTAAAGGCACTCAGCTCGAGCAGTACACATATCCTCTTTCTCCTTCACCTCCTCACCATCAACCTTTATACTCAGCTGCACACCCAGGTCTCCTAGGTTGGGTCTTCCCCCGGCAAGGCTTCTAGCGACCATGGACTTTAGTGTAGAGTTCATCCCGAGTAAGACAGCAGGCCTCCAAGAATCAATAACAATTTCAGATATCTCAACACCATTTCCCTTAGCACTCAATGTTATGCGCATACCATCACCTGAAGCATGGAAAGTGCTTATGATAAAGCAGCATTAAAGTTTATCTGCACTTCATAACATAATATGTGTGGTGAAACTTTGAGTTTAAGCTCAAAACCTCAACTTAAAAGGCCTGGTGAGCTGGAGTTCAACTCGCAAGTACTTCGCGATGAGAAGCTTCTTGTTAATGAAGTTGAGAAGATTTTGAGCCTACCTCCACACACTATTAGAACCATTATTGGTAGAACCAGTGGCACAGCTTATCGAAGAGTCCATGAGATTGTCACATCAGCTTTAGATCGCCTTACTGCATCTGCTAAATACGATCCATCGCTTCTTATTGACCTAAGTAAAGCTTTGATTATGGTTAGGTATCAGGCTGCAAGAGGACAGCTATCAGATGCCATAGCAAATTATATTGACAGTATGCTTAGAAGCATTATCGACACAGCAAAAACTAGCTGGAACGAGGCTAAGGGATTTGCTGAAAAAGCTAGGACAATTCTAGACGCATTTGCAGTTCTCATTTACGAGTATACGTAACCCCCTATGCTCGGTGATTGTCCATGTCTACTCCTAAATACTTCCAACGACAGTTAAAGGGCTTTGTAATTTTCGATATCGAGTTTGAGAATAGGACAGGGCTATTGATTAGAATGCCTATTCAGGCTCAGGCTTATAGAATTGGTGGCGGCGATACATATCCAATGGTTACGAGAAGACACTATAGTGGCATAGGGTTATTAGATGTTCCGTATGTGCCTGGCTCAAGTTTTAAGGGTAGAATGAGGAGTTTGCTAGAGCTTGCATTAAATAAAAAGTTTTACACAACTGACTATAGAATCTGGCAGCATGTGAGAAGCTTAAGTGCTATGAATTTAGACGACTTTATAAATGACGTTCTAAATAGGTGTATTATTGATGAGCTATTTGGTTATGTGGCTCTTCAACATATTCAGCTTAGTGAGAGGGCACAGCGTGAAGGTAAAGCTGTAGACATTGATAAGGTGTTCAGCATGTTGAGTGTAACAAGGCTTATAATTGACGACTTCTTCCCAGCAGAAGATTATGTAAAGCAGATTGGTGCTAAGTCTGTTGCAGATTTTCTTGAAGAGAAATCTGAGAATAGAATTGATAGAATTACATCTGCTGCCGACCCCAGGGATATTGTTCGTGTCAAGCCTGGTGTAAGGTTTGGAGGAAGAATAACACTACTACTCTTCGACAACGATGCTGACGTGATTGAAAAGTACTTGACCACGCTAGCCACTGGGCTCAGGCTCATTGAAGAGACGTATCTTGGGGCATCTGGTAGTAGAGGCTATGGCAGGGTGAAGTTCAGTAAGATAGCTATAGCTGTTGAAAAGGTGCAGAACGTGGATGGCGCTCCAAAGCTTGTCGAAGTGCCTAATATTAGAAAAACATATAGCAATGTCGGCGAGTTTGAGTCAGATGTTAAGAGTCTTGCTAATGCAATTAAGAGCGCCGTCTTTAGCTAATGCAAGGCTGCAAAGTCATGCCGTCTGTAAGAGTAGCTGTATTGGTATTTGACAAAGGTTACCATGTTGGGTGGAGAGAGCCTAAAAGAATAGTTGATCACACAACAATTCTCAGAGCCCTTATCTACACAGCCTACCTCACAGGCTCAGAAAGATGTGTAGAGCTGGTGATTCGCGGAGAGCTAGAGGCGTCAGCACTACTGCCAATGACTACTGTGGGTAAGGAGCTAAGGTTGTTGGCTCCTTTCCCTAAGATACCGTGTCTAGGTAAGGCGGCGAGAATTAGAAGCACATTCATAACTCTTTCAACACTAAAGCAAGTAATGGACTTTGTCACTAAATGCACATCTGCAAAAGGAGTTCCAATAGTGCAAGAAGTGCAGACAGATAGAATTGCCATTAATTGTACTAGNAGTGCNGTGAAGCCCTTAGAGCTTAAGAGGGTCAAGGGAGTGGCGTGTGTAGATGGGGAGTGCAGTGAAATAGCTCCTCATATACCAGAAGAGCTCTTTACATTTGTTACTGAGTATAGGAATAGGATTGACAGGTTGAGCGGTAGTGCAGATGTTTACGAGGTCTACGGGGTAAAGCCATTTACTCCCCTATGGCTAGCCCTTAGGGGTAGTGAGGAAGCTATTAAGTGTAGCCTTAACTTGCTTGAGGCTCTTCAAAAGTTTGGTATTGGCGGCTTGAGGAGCAGGGGCTGGGGAAGATTTAGATTAGAATTGGGCTTGGCTATAAGAAGTGAGGACCTAGAGGTTTTAACAAAGTTTAGTGGTTGGGTGCAGGGATACAACTACACCCTCGGATTTATGACACCGGGGAAATGGATGGACTTCGCAAGTTCTTACGCAACTAGAGAGGTTGTTATGGGTAGGTCAGGTCCTTCAATAAATGAGTATAAACTGCCCCTAGTCTACGTAATGGATATTGGAAGCGTTGTATATGCTAAAGACATTCCTAAGCCACACGCTCTTCACATTGATGATGGAAGAGCTGTGCTATTATTCAACCCGGTGGTGATACATGCATAGCTCAGCAATATCTGTAAAGACCTTTGCTCTCACCCTACACCCACTAACACCTATACACGTGTGGAGTGGTAGGAAGCTGTTTTCAGGTCTTGACGTAGTTAGGAAAAGCCCAGACACTTTATGCATTGTCGATATGGATAGGCTTCCACCTAATGTTGTAAATGAGCTCCTAGCTGTAAGGGCTGAAGACATGCCTAAGGTGCTTGAAAAACACTCTGCAGAGGTTTTGTGTAAGCAGGAAGTTAAGGCGGCTATAAGTATTCCCCCAGCTGTGCAAATACTTGAGCTAAATCCTTACGTTGTACCCGGGTCAACGCTTAAGGGCTACATCAGAACCTCAGTTCTCTTCCACTTACTGAAGAGTGTAGGTGATAAGAGCAGGCTTAGCAATGTCTTAAGGAGTGGCGTAGATCTTGAGAAAGAACCCAAGTTTGTTTCTGAAGGTCTTGAAGCGCAGTTCTTCAGAGCTCCTAAGCCTCCTAAGCAGGGAGGTTTTGTTGATTCCTTCCAATCACTTCTAGTCTCAGACCCCGAGGTTTTTGTTGAGCTTAAGTGCTATAGTGTTTCAGAACTTCAGGTAGTTGAGCTTAGAGCTGGCGTGTTGAAGCCTATTGCCAATCAGTATGCAGTTGTTGTTACTTGTGGTGAGCTTAGGTACCACATTAGCATTAGGACTCCTAAAGAGGGTGTACTAAGGCTAGTAGCGTTGTCTGTTCCAGAGCATAAGGGTGATGTTGAGAAGCTTTACCTCCTTGAGAAACTAAATCTTATAGAGGTTCTCAGAGAGTTTGGATGCCACATACTGTCAAAGGAAATTGAGAAGGCTAAGCTGTATAAAGAGCTCAGCAACTATGTCAAGCTGTTAGAGAGCTTTCACGCCAGGTACTGTGAAAAAGAGTCTAACTGTGTAATAGCTAGAATAGGGTATATGACTGGGCACACAGCTAAAACAGTCCTCAGCATTGTAAAAGAGGCTGAACCACAACTCTATCAACAGATCAAATCCTTTATGGAGTCCCACCTTCACCACACATGGGATGAGCTCACAATCAAGCTCGCCAAGACTCCTCAAGGACTTGTCGGGCCCGGGTGGTGTGAGCTGTGCTTCGCGTAGCCCCCAGTCTATATAACTTGTCTATTTACGCGCTTCTTCACGATATTGGAAAGCCCATTCTGCGGTTTGCTCGTAGGTATAGCCTTGAGAAGACTAAGCTAAGTGTAGTTGCTGATAGAGCTAAGGAGGCTATTGAGAGTCTATTTGCTGAGGGTATAGAGGCTATTGCTAGCAAGAGGCATGATGAGATATCTGAACGCGTTGTCCACTACATGCTCGGTGCGTCTCTAGATGAGAAAGATAAGAAGTACTTCAACTTCATCATTAGCGTTACAGATGCTTTAGCAGCTTCAGAGCGCGGTCTTGAGCCCGTAAGGCACGACTTCATGGTTGAGGTGCAGAGAGCTGTCGCTGAAGAGGTTAAGGCTAGGGCTGGGCTACCATACAGCTACACTCATGAGCATGTACCAATGCTGTCTACAACCTGGCTACTGCTCAAGATGGGGTACATTAATAGCGTTGGTTTGCAAAACATTAGCACTGGGGCCTCTGGCAGGTGGAGTGGTGTAAATGCTAGACGTGAAGTCGCTGAAAAAATTTTCTACCCCCTTCAGGACGCTATTGAGCGTGGAGACCGTGGAGCTGTGACCAAGGCCCTTGTAGACATGCTTACTGAGCTTGCTCAAGAGCCTCTGTGGATACCTGTAAGACCTCTTCTACCAAGAGAAGTTGTTGAGTTGAGGGCTTATAGCCTCAGAGAAGCAATGGAGAACACATCGTATTCTGAAATCGTCTTACTCTTGCTGCACATGCTCAAAAAGGCTAGGAGCATCTACAGCTCTTCACCCTCAACTACCAGAGGCTTTGTAGACACTATAGAGAGCATTCTGAAGGCTACAACAACTCTAGTGCCATCAGCTATTTACTGGTCTCTAGTTCCAGACATAAGTCTCTATAGCCACAGCAAGCTTGTAACTGCTTTAGCAACAGCTTCTCAGCTCGGTAGAGAAGGTAGGCTCAGGCTCCTCGTCATAGACGCAAACAACATACAGGGATTCATAGCAGCCCCAGTAAAGGCTGCTGCGGCGTCAAGAGTTATGAGGGGGAGAAGCCTATTGCTAGAGCTACTCCTCGATGCACTCTCTGACTATGCATTAACGCTGTTCGGAGGCATGCCGCAAGCCAATGTGCTTGTCTCTGAGGGTGGCACTATAGATATTCTAGTCCCTGACCTAGAGGACTTTGGTGAGAGGGTGAAGAAGCTGAGGGAGACAGGATTTGAGCTCAGCAAGTACTTAGGAGGCTTAGTAGGGTTTACAGTTGCATACTCAGAGCCTTTTAGAGTTGAGGATGCATCATTTCAAAGGGCGGTTAAGGCTTTGAAGCAAGGCCCCTCCTCAGCGAGCTTTATAGATGTGATAAACTCGCTCTCCCAGAGCCTAGCCGTTGAGAAGGCGAGGAGTGGGTCAAGAGCTGAACTAGCTGAGGTCGGGGGAGTCATAGCGAGAGACACTGAAATTGAGGACTTTGACACTCTCACAGGCGAGCCAGTGTTTAGAGACTCTGACAAAGACCCTTTCAAGCTCGCTATACCTCGTGAGCTAAGCGAAGATCTGAAGAACTATGTAAGTACAATATCTGGTGAAAAGCTTGAGCCAGGAAACACCATAACTACCTCAACACACTTAAGCCTAGCTATAGGTACTGCCTCTAGAGAGCTAATAGCCATTCTATCAATACATGTGTATAGGCATGAACAGGGAATTGCAGTACCTGATGGCGAAGCCCTTGAAGCAATTTACAGAGGCTTGCATGAAAAGCTCAAGGTAGGCGCAGATGTCGCGGGTCCTCTACTAGTATTGAGAAAATCTACGCAAGAAATGTATAGTGAGTATATAGCCTTTGCACCTCTAAAACCGGTAGGGGCTCTGCACATCCTCGTGTCACTGCCCTTGAGAAGGGCCGGCATTCATGATGTTGAGGACCCGGAGTTTGTTGATCCTCTCTACGAAGCTACGTACAGAATTGTTGGAAGCGTGCTTAGTCATCTTGACTCTGTGCTGAACTCAATTGATTTAAGTAGTAGGAGTGTTAGGATTAAGATAAGGTTTGTCAACGCACCACATCTATTCATCTTTACAGAGGCTATTGCTAGCCTCTACACAGGGTTCAGTAGTAACATTGTTCAGAGGCTAAGTGAAGGCTTTGATGAGCTTAGCAAAGCTGTGTCAAAGCTATTAAGGAGAGGTGCTGACGTGGTCTTCAGCTTCACTCTCCTAGGGCTTTACCACCCAGCAAAGTACGTGGTTGGAGGGGGTGGTGGGATAAGTGATGTTAAGCTTGTTGACCTAGACGAGTTTGGCATAATAGCCGTCGCTAAGATTGATGCTGACATGTTTGGCGAAGTCAGAGCGCTTTACTCAATGTCTCCAAGTAGGCTTGTGACACTATCAGACCTTGTAAACACTGTTATTGCTGGTAAGGCGTACCTCAAAGCCGTTAAGATCGCGAAGAATCTCATTGTTGATGGTGAGAAGTGCAACTTAGATGTAATACCTCTCTACGCTGGTGGTGATGACATAACACTGTATGGTAAGTGGAGTCACGTAGTGTACTATGTAAACGAGCTGAGCAGAGACATCAGGCGCACCCTACCACCCCTATCACTATCAATAGGCATTTCAATAGGGGATGCAAAGGAGCCCCTCCTGCTACTCTACCGCTATGCAGTCCACCTGTTAGAGGAGTACGCAAAGAGTGTGAGAGCATCTTGCACCATTGGAGCACCTCACACAGTACTTTACCCAAGCAAACCACAGCCCAGTAGCCAAGAGGCTCTGTGCTATGTTATGCCTCTCGAAAAGCCATCAAAGTACTACAGGTGGGTTGAGGATCCAATAGCTTTCTGGAATCTCAATGTGTTGGCAGGGGTGTTAGGCGTGCTGATAGGTGTTGAGAAGAGAGAGGGTTTGAAGGAGGGTCTTGAGAAGTTCAAGAGAGAGCTATACATACTTGCATCAATAGCTCACGAGTATGAAGAGGCTCTGGATCTCTATGAGCTTGTTAAAGCTGGTAGGGCGAGGATTGAGGAGTTCAGAGCAAGGGTTCTGCCAATAGAGATACTCTACGCCTATACATGGAGTCGAAGAAGTGACAGTCTCAGGGAGGTTAAGGAACTGTTTGAAAAGATAGCAGAGAGCAAGTCCATGTTGCTTCAGTACCCAGAAGAGGTTGTTGAGGGTAGAAGTGTTGAGGAAGCACTAAGGCTACTGCTAGCAGCTAAACCAGTCCTAGACCTCATTATACTCGCTCTTAGAAGGTATGAGGATAGCGTTAAACCCTCTAAGCTTATTGAGGTTGAGAGGAGAGGATGAGCTCTGGTAGCAAGACACCAAAAGCACTGGTTATCGGTGTTTGGGGAGACCCATCTAGGTGGGAGGGAGTAGAGTACAGGATTAGCATACCAAGCATAAGCAATAAAAGCGTTACGCATCTCGCACAGAAGCGTTATGGAGTTAGTGAGTGGGGTATTAAGACACGAAGCTCAACACTTGCCTTAACATGCTTCTTCAGCGGGTTTGTAGAGACAAGAACTATTATCATTGGCTTGGACAGCCTAGCTGATCTGGGTAGCCCTAGCTGTAGGGATGTGGGTATTCGTAGCTGTGCAGAGAGTAGGTACAGGGAGTTTATAAGGAAGTTTATAGCTGAGATGGATAAGAGCACATGTGATCTTAGCAGCTATGAGAACTTCATTAACTTGATTATGGTTCCAGCTCGAGGAACATTCCGGGGATACACATTTAGGGGAAGCCCAATACACATATTCAACAAGGTATTCATCAAGGTTATGAAGGTTGTTGAGGAGCTTAAGCCTAGCTTCATAGTTCTTGACGTTACCCACGGCATAAACTACCAGACAATAGCATCTCACTACGCTGTTCTAGGAGTTGTAAAGCTTGTTAATGCTTTGAGAAGGGTTAGGAGAGAGAAAGAGGCTAGCCTAATCATTTTGAACTCAGAGCCTATACCTCCACCAAAACAGAAAGAGATTAAGCAAGAAGAAGCTACAAAGACTGTGGATACTCCTCAGCTAAGCATTCTTGATGTGAGTGAGATTGAGAACGCATTGAACTTCATAAATGATTTAAGTAGCATCATAAGCTTTAGGCTACCAGTATCAGGATCCTTACCCGAGGGAGAAGGTGGTGAGGGTAACGCATTACAGAAACTAGCAAAATTCGTTTTTCTTGTTGAGAGCGGTGCTGCAGGACTTACATTCCCTGGAGCAGTTGATGAGGGTGGTGCTCCACTAGCAATGGATATCTGCTCACTACAGGTAAGTGATCCAGAGCCTAATGTTAAGTACCCACCACAGCTCATAGACAACGCTATTACCTATCCAGAGGCATCCACGCAACCAGTAGTGCTATACTCACTACACAAAGCTGTTATAGGGCTTCAGCAAAAGCTGTGTAGTGCTAAGCTCAGGGCTGACCTAGTTAAGTACATGAATAGCGTTGGTGATGTGCTTAGAGGTGCTAGGCTACCACACCTACACCACATAGTAACTAAGGAAAGCGCCAAGTTTAGCATTATTCAAACAGCTTTGAAGAGGTTAACTACTGAGTGCTGGCAAGTGCTTGAGGAGATTGCTAAGGAGAAGAAAGATATAAACGTTTTGAAGCTTGTTAGTGTAGAGAGAAACGAGATCGAGGTTTCAGGAGAGCTACTCAAGGCCTTGAGGATGCTCGAGAGCGATGTGGTTACTAAGTGTAACTGTAGAGATCTAGTGATGGAGGTAATAAACATAATTAGTAGTGAGAAGGAGAAAAAGAAGAGGATGAGCTGCACAACGCAAACCCCAAGTGATACTCATCAGCAGGTTGATGAAGAGCAGAAGAAGAGGTGTAGTGCTAGTGATGAGATGATCAGGAACATGATTGCTCACGCAGGCCTCTCATACAACTTCATTGAGAAGGTGGTGTTTAGCGGGGATAGCTACAGAATTACTAAAGTTGTTTATAGGCGTTGCCTAGTAGAGGACTTTATGGAGAGCCTTCAGAAGATGCTAAAAGAATGATAAGGGCGGTNCTAGTCTTTAGANGTGGGTGTGGACAGCACCTAGTAGAGAGATGNGCNCTCGTAACCCATGTNCAGANANGAAGCTTATGCGAGGCCTGGGTCAAGTGCGGCTCAGCCGAGGACGTGCTTCTCGATATTGAGTCAGNGCTAAACAGAGGCNACCTGCTGGAGGAAGNAGCATTCTTAACNGGACTAAAGATAAAGGGGTACAAAATAAGCAAAGAAATCATAGAAGCTAACAACANGCTCAACCAGAGCGTAGATGGNGAGATAGAGTTCGAGTTCCGCAAACCAGTAAGCGAATGGATAGCAAAACTAGACGTAAAGAAGATGAGCATAGACATAAAGAATAGGAGAGCAGTAGCGCAATTAACAAAACCAATACACATAGAGACCCTCTTCGACCTAGGAATAAGGCTATTAAAACCTAGAAGAGTGCCACCGTAAAACATCTCCACCTAGTACCTCACACATTCACCTCCTAGACAAACCCTAACACCTAAAGACACAAAACAAAAAGTATTCAACTTCATATTTGTGTATACCTCGAGTAACGTGCCCTCTAAACATCTACAGGCCATTGCATATCTCCTACTCTCAAAAGGAAATATTCTTGTGATAACTTATAAACTGATATTCTTGCTACAATCAATTTCTTACTCATAAAAATTGCAATGTAATCGCATTGCATGACATATAAGGAATTTATAAGTCTGACTCATTAAGTAAAGAAGGGCTTGTGTGAAGCATTCTGCTGCAATAGAATTAGTATCGCCATCAATGTAGGTATAAGGCTTAATGCGTGCAGTAAGTGGTAGTAAAGTTAGTGGCAGAGAATGTACATTCTTCATTAGAGTCTCATTCAGAGTCTCTCACTGTGTAGGCAGTAAGTATATGTATTCTCCTCTCTTAATTCTTGCATAGCTCTATATAACTTCTAGCCATTTTGTAACGGCCTTGATCTTCTCAGTAATTGTGTGGCTGACGATATGCTGCCTACATTGCGTAGCTACATTAAGACCTAGGACTATGTTCACGTCTCTAACCTCAACATGTTTACAGGCTTTACACCTGGGTTCCTAAACATAGCATAAGTAGAGATGCTAGTGCAAATTCTCTTGCGGGCCACGATTCTTCGCCACGAATTCCAATAAATCTCGCTCAGCACTATTTGTTGAAGAGGTGCCAGTACATACTCAGGCTCTTCAATAACTACGAGTTTAGGTATTGGTATGCTCATGGCTAGGGCCAGAGTCTTAAACAAAAGCATTGATGAGACGCTAGATGAGACTGCAACCTCACTAATCTGCTCGCGAGTAGAGTTACAGGCATCGATACCACTCTTCTCTCCACACTCCTCGCCCTCTACCTCTACATCTAACTTTCTACTCCATTATGGGAGTTTCCTCTATTTTCTCAGAAAGTTTATAAGCTCTTATGAAAATTAAAATCTTTCTACTCCCTTTTGGGAGTTTCTTGAGCAAATAAGAAAGCTATCGGCATCAAACTACTTTGTAGACCCCACCTTTCTACTCCCTTTTGGGAGTTTCATAATTATGGATAAATAC
>JGI20130J15133_1003639_pt1 | contig 10510 bp, 9 predicted proteins | sample WasSprMetagenome_FD_15133 | JGI IMG/M metagenome (IMG submission 15133) | reverse complement strand
ATGTTAACATCTAGGGACTTCGTTTGCTCTAAGCGTTGAAAATTCGGGGGGGAGAGGCGGACCATTGTCTCCCCAAACGTCACAAGATCGTAAACCATCTACCCCTCCTTTCTATTCTTTGCCTAGTGTTTTTCCAAAGTTCTCACCGTTCTCACAACACTCCGTATTGTGTTTAATTGGCTCAAAGTGATTGGCAGCCGAGGAAATGATGTTATATTTATGTGCCTTACTCAACGGAAGCCTGTGTACAAATGCTAATTATGGCGCGCAAATAAAATCTTGCCGCTATCCATAGCTCCTCTAAGTCCACAAATTCATTCAAAGTATGGGCCTGAGCAATATCTCCTGGCCCCCAAACCACGGTGGGAATTCTTTGCGCTGCAAAGAGTGACCCATCGGTCCCATAGGGAACACCATAGAGGTCGGCAGGTAATCTTTCTTCTTTTGCAACTTGTTGCAACACTCTCACAAATGGGTGATCTGAACAGGTTTCCATTGGCTGAGAATGCATGGTTTCTTTCATGCGTTTGATATCGACTCGCACTCCAAGCGTGTCTTTTATTACATGACTCACTGCCGAATGGATTTCGGCGTAGATCGCTTTGATATCCTCGCCAGGAAGCCATCTTCTATCAATACGAATTAAACACTTATCAGGTACAATATTGGGGGCTGTCCCCCCTTGAATCACGCCCACATTCAAAGTCGGTGCCCCTAAAAGAGGATGATTTCGTTCACGCGCCAATTGCGCTCCCAGGTTTTCTAAAGCTTGAACAATACCTGCAGCCCAGACAATGCTATTCACTCCAGCTTGTGGGCAGCTAGCGTGAGCAGACCGCCCATGGACAATAATCTCAATCCATTCCACACCCTTATGAGCAACGACCAGGCGAAGTTTGGTTGGTTCGCCAATAATACAAGCGTGCGGCTTTACTTCGCGAAGAAGAACTTTAGTCCCCAACCCACCGATTTCCTCGCCCGCCACAGCAGCAAGCATTACAGGTTTGCTTAAAGGAAAACGGCTTCTTTGTAAGGCAACAAAGGCCATCACCATTGCCGCTACAGCTCCTTTCATATCCGCTGCACCCCGACCAAACAAGAATCTCCCACAAACCTTTGGAATATGGTTGTCCTGTGCAGGCGGAACGGTGTCAAGATGACCGTTCAACATAAGCCAAGGTCGGACATCTAATTTCGGGTAGCCTATAAGCAGATTGACATGTAGATCGTCAGCCACAGGCTGAACAGAAACCGGCAACCCTTGACAAGAAGCAAATTCTTTGAGCCACATTACTATTTTTTGTGTTCCAACTTCAGGATAACTAGGTATAGCTACTAATTCTTCAGCTAGTTTATATAATTCAGAAGGCGTAATAGACTGTACTAAAGTATCAAAAGTTGTGTTGTTCATTTCTGACTAGCATTTTGCTTGGCAAAAAACGAATCCGCATCAGCGAATTGATTAATCAAAGTCTGTGATCCCAAATTATAGGTAGAACACAATGCTTTTCCGGATTCGATATCTTTAAGACCGTGGCCGGTCACGTAACATACCACCCAGTCATTATGCCGAACTAAACCTCGGTCTATAGCCTCAAGCAATCCCGCCAAACTTGCTGCACCTGCTGGTTCAGCGAACACCCCTTCTGTTGCAGAGAGCAAGGCCTGAGCTTCTTGGACTCTAGCGCTTACTTTACCAACATATGCCCCACCAGACTCAGCGATGCTTTTAAGGGCCCATTTTCCATCTAGCGGCACATAATATTTACTTAATTCAGCGCTAGAGACTTTATCAATTTGATCAATAGAAAGATATTGATCATTCCCATATTGAGCACCAAATAATTGAGGTACAGTATCAGTGAGTCCGACGTCCTTCAGCTCTTTAAAACCTTTCCACGTGCTTCCGCAAAGACCGCCGCCTCCAATAGGTACAAATACTTTGTCTGGGACTCTGCCTAATTGCAGAACAATTTCAAATGCGATTGTCTTTCCTCCCTCCACTACAAGAGGATTTACTCGCCGAGCGGTCACCATTGGCACAAGTCCATGCTTAGCACAAAATTCCCCGATTTTCGTATAAGCTGCATAATAGGAAGACATGTCACCGCTCTCTTTAGGATCAGGGAGTAAAAACAAGTGTGCACCGTAGACTTGCATCTGACAGAGTTTGGAAAAGGGTGTTCCACGAGATGCCCAAATGTAGGCTGTACAACCAGCACGAGCACAAAAAGCGGCTAGCGATATACCTGCATTGCCCGACGAAGCAATGGCAAACGCCTTGTGTCCCCACTCTATAGCTTTGCAAAACGCCAGAGCAATTTGCCGATCTTTAAATGATCCGGTTGGATTACAGCATTCCAGTTTGAGGTACAAATGTTTGAGACCAAAGTGTTGTGCTAACCGCCGTGCTGGAATAAGGGGGGTTCCGCCTTCCCCAATTGTTACTATTGCCGACTTATTCACTGGAGGTAATAAAGGTGCAAACTTCTCCCAAAGCGAGTTTCCCTTCCCCCAAACACGGCGCCAGCGGCGATTTTTGCGAAGCTTTTTATAATCAAATTCTAATGTCAACTCTCCACTACAACGTGGACAAGCATAAATTTCTTGAAACGGTTCTTCATGGCCACAAATTACACATTTCCAAAAAGGCATTTCCATATTTATATATCCTCCTTAGGCACCCAACCGGAAAGTTGCTTCACAAGCAAATCAGCTTTATTAGGTCTTCTACTGTGGTGTTTTTCCTGAAGGCGCTTTTTTTCCACTGGAGAGAGAGCCAAAAGACGACGAATGGCAGTGATCACGACATCCACTTGATCTTCCTCTACTACAGACGGATCCAAGAGGAAGTAGCCTTCGTCAATGGCATGATGATCACGCACCATGATTGGTGGATGGCCATTTGCGAGCTCAGTACTGAGGATATGAGCGGTTAAACCGGTGATCTTGGGGTCTACCCAAACTTTCACACGATCAATAGGATTTCCTGTGGGATCTGGTTCCAGTGTCACAGTGAGGCCGGCTAAGTCTTGAAGACCTTGCATAAACCGCTCTATGATGCGTTGCTGGCGTCGCTGTTCATTTTGATGATCCAAATTTAGCCAGCGTAACAGAGCTGCCATAGCCCCAACAATCCCCTCCTTACCAACTTTCATTGCTCTACCAATACCGTGATATTGGTGGTAAAGACACGCTTCAACCAGATCACGTCGGCCGGCAATAATTCCTGAAGTGGGGCCTCTCAAAAATTTGTGGCCACTGAAACATACAAGATCTGCTCCTTGTTCGATAAAGCTCCGCATATTGCTTTCCGATGCCGCATCGACAATTACTGGTATGCCGTGAGCATGAGCTACTCGACAAAATTCTTTAAGAGCTATCTGCCCATATTGCACTGTATGGTGAGACACAACGTACAAGGCTGCAGCAGTATTTTCATTAATCGCTGCTTCAAGCTGATAAACCCCAGCTCGATTTGTATCTCCAATTTCTACCACCTTAGCTCCGGCTAATCGTACCATCTGAGTAACAGATGCCCCAAACCAAACCACATGTCCTCGTTGAATTACGACTTCGTTTTTTAAACCTGTGGTATCAGGCAGTTGCTCAACTTTTGCCAAATCTGACCCTGTCATACAAGCTGCTACTCCAATCGCTATCCCCGCTGCAGCACAGGAAGTAACGCATCCGGCTTCCGCTCCGGTAACCAGCCGAATTACTTTGCTTGCCTCTCGTTGAAGTTCTAGCATATCTACAAACTTAGGAAGCACTTCTACCATTGCCTCTATTACCTCAGGAGCTACTGAACAAGATCCAAAAGCTGTCATTGTGCCTGCTACATTGATTACCTCAGGTATAGAATAAATTCGCTTCATTTAAAGATCCCCCTTTCTTTTATCAAAAACAACCTTTCCTTCACGCATTACCCACACTATATTGGCAAGAGCATATATATTCTGCAACGGATTTTCTGCACATGCAATAATATCTGCATCTGCACCGGGTTGGATCACACCCTTACGTCCACCTAAGCCAAGTGCTCGGGCTGCATAATGCGTAGCAGCTAGCAAAGCTTTTTCAATGGACAGTCCATTCCGGGTCATAAGGATTAGTTCAAGAAATGTTTCATTAAAAGGGGTTAACGTGACTCCAGCATCTGTACCCACTAACATTGGAACCCCCATATCTACTAACTTAGCAAAATGTTCGAACATTAACTTTTCTTGGTCTAGGCGAAAAAGATCTTCAGGAGATCGTTGGGTTTCGCTGCGGATTGAGTCAAGCCGGTGGTAGCCAGCACTAAGACATGGCACCACATAAACACCAAAACTGGCTAACGTCTCAGCGGCTTCAGGGTCCCACTTCCTTATTAAACGTCCAGCTTCATCCCGAACAAAAAACGCAGCGTGATCGACAAAGTCCACACCGGCTTTGACCGCACTTATTATCCCAGCAGCGCACAAGCAATGAGCAGAAACAGACATCCCCAAGCGATGAGCCTCCTCTACCGCGGCATATAGTTCAGTGAACGTATATGCAGGTAACTCAGGACAAGTCCCCGGGGTCAGCTGTCCTCCAGTTACTATTAATTTGATAAAATCCACGCCCTTTTTCTTTCGCGTTCTTATGGCTCGCCGAATGCTGCCCGCGCCGTCAGCGGATCCGCCCATCCAGTAAAGATGCCCCCCTGAACGTGTCACCGGCGGCCCACTGACCAAGATATGAGGCAGTGCTAAGTGTTGAGCATCAACATTTTTCATAATACAAAGAAAATAACCTCTAGAACCACAATCTCTGACCGTTGTTACTCCAGAGAAAAGCATTATTCTAGCATTAATAATTGCACGAAGGAGAAGTTCATGATCGTTTCGAGCTATATAGTCAGAAAACGGATCAGATCCCGCATTCATTGTAAGGTGAACGTGAACATTAATAAGCCCTGGAAGCAAATAAAGCTCATTCAGATTTATGATCTGGGCAGGTGAACTTATCTGCCCTATAATTTCTGTTGGAGAGCCCACGCCCACTATTTGTGAACCTTTTACAGCCACAGCCCCTGGGGTAATTAGCTTTGACTGCTGCTCTGGCATTCCTGTCCATATGCCGCGTGCTTTTATTATCAATGTTTCAGTATTCATATTCGGGCATATCTCCTTTTAGGGTCAACAATTTCACGAAGTCCGTCTCCCAAAAGATTAAGAAAAAGCACATAAGCCATAATTACTCCGCCCGCAAAAAATACTATCCATGGCGCGTTCTGCATAAAAGGTTGTGCATCTCCGATAATGTTTCCCAATGTAGGTGTAGGAGGTTGTATCCCTACACCAGCGAAGCTTAGCGTGGCTTCTCCTAACACAGCGTACGCGAAGATAAACGTTTGTTGAACAACAAGTACTGGAACTGCTGCCGGCAACATATGCCTAAACAAGATTCGCGGTGTGGAAGCTCCCAAAGCCTTAGCAGCTTCTATAAAGTTTTGCTGCCGAGTAGCTAACGCTACACTTCGCACGACTCGGACAGTTCGTGGCATGTAGGCTAAAGAGAGCGCGATCACAACATTAAACGCGCTAAAACCTAGCGCTGCCATCATTGCAAGACCTAGTAGCAAAGATGGGAATGCCATTAAAACATCCATTAGCCGCATTAAAACAAAGTCTATTTTTGAGAAATAACCACAGATAAGTCCTATCGCTGCTCCTATAATTCCTGTCAAAACTGCTACTGCTGCACCTATTGCCAAACTAATCCGCCCTCCGTAAAGCACACGAGAAAATACATCACGGCCAAGCTCATCTGTACCCATCAAATGTGCTCGACTGGGCGGCTCAAGGATCGCCATGTAATTTATCGTTAAAGGATCGACATGCACTAGAGATGGTGCAAGCAATACAGCCAAACATAATAACCCAAACCATAATCCCCCTATGGTCAATGAAGGATTTTGTTTAATTTTTTTTATTATTTTAATAAACTTTTTTTCAATCATATTGAATTCTAGGATCGAAGTAAGCATAAGCAAGATCAACTAAAAGATTCATTAATAAAACAAAAGAAGCCAAGATTAAAAGTGCCCCTTGTACTACTGGATAATCCCTGCGTTTTACCGCAGAAATGGTTAAAAGTCCCATACCCGGTATGCGGAATACAACTTCCGTAATAAATGCTCCACCTAGAAGCAATGTAAAAGCAAGACCAATCACAGTAATAATCGGTAACATTGCATTGCGAAAAGCATGCCTCCATATCACTGTTGCCTCCGGCAAACCCTTAGCTCTGGCTGTGTGGATAAAATCAGCGTTTAGCACCTCAAGCATTGCTGCACGTGTCATGCGAGCGATAAGTGCAGCTTGGATAAATCCTAAAGAAGACGCTGGCATGGCGATATGTAGCAAGGCTCGCGGAAAATTCTCCGTAAAGGATACATAGCCTCCGGCAGGGAACCAGCGCAAAAGAACAGCAAAAACATATATTAAGGCCAAACCCATCACAAATTCGGGAACAGAAAGTCCTAACAGAGATATGCCCATTGCGATGGTATCTTGCAATTTATTGGGATGCAGCGCGGCGATAACCCCAAGCGGAACGCCAATAAAAACAGCAACCAGCATTGCACATACAGCAAGAGTGAATGTCACAGGTAACCGCTCCCAGAGTGCAGCTGCAACGGAACGACCGAGAAAAAATGAGTACCCTAAATCACCATGCAATATCCCTAAATACCAATCACGGAGCTGAATGAGAAAGGGTTTGTTTAAGCCTAACCGCTCGCGAAGGACTTCTATCCCGGTATGCGTAGCTTCTGGCCCTAACATGACCGCGGCGGGATCCCCTGGAGTAAGGTGAATAATCAAAAAAGCCACCAACCCTACTAAAAGCCATGTAGGTATCGCGCCCAAAAGTCGCCTAATAATGTAATTTATCATTTTAGCATTAACAAAAAGAGGGGGATGATTCACTCATCCCCCTCTTTTCCCTTTTATTCTTTCCAGCAATCCCAAAATAGCGGGATAACGGTCCACGACCTATATCCTTTTACTTTGGCACTCAACCCTTCGAGACTGAAGAAGTCCCCTATCTTGATTACCCCTACATCTTCCCATACAAGCTGCTGCAGTTCACGACTTAATCGCTGTTTTTCTTCAAGAGGAAGAGGCTTAGATAGCTCATCTAATAATTTGTCCACCTCTGGATTGCAATAGTTGTAGGCTGAAGGTGAACCGCACCTCAGACTGGGTCCCAATGCGGTGGGATCCAAACGTGGCGACCAACCAGTTTGATTGATATGCCATCCTTTCAAAGTTAAAGCACGCGCAATTTGAGAAGGCCAATCAGAAAATTCTACAACAACGTTTATACCAGCTTGTTGAAGTTGAGAAGCCACAGCTAAGGTACATTTGTACATCCAGTCGTAGTCACGATTTGACAGAAAGATAATGGGTTCAAAATTATACCCCGCCTCCTTTAAAAGACGCCGTACTTCATTAAGATTAGGTTTGTTATAAAACTCTGCACCTGCGTCGTTATACCATGCCACTTGTTCAGGGAAGAAAAAGCTAGGATTAAGACGATAAAACTCAGGGTTCCCGAATGTCACAGCACGCAAGACTGCTTCCATGTCTAGCGCGGCTACTAAAGCTCTACGGAATAGGACATTATCCATTGGTGGCTCACCTTGGTTGAGTTCAAGAACAATGCTCCAACGCGGTTTCAATACACGAGCAATTACGCCAGGACTATTAAGAAGTTGTTGATAACTGGTAATCGGCAGCTCTTCTGCGTAATCAAACTCTCCCGTTAGCAAGCCAGCTAATCGTGCGGCAGGGGATGTTACCGGAATAAATTGAATCTCGTCAAAATAGGCAGTGCGGCGGCCACCTAATCCGGTAGGACCTTCAAACCTGGTATCTGGCACGTATTCATCAAACCTAACAAGTCGCACGTAAACATCTGGCTTCCATTCAGCAAACCGATATGGCCCTGTGCCGATAAGCTCTTCCCCACGTACATCGGTCGCACGGTCTTTGATAATTTCTGCCGGTAAAATTGCAGCAAATATGCCAGGATTGGCTAATTCCAATATGAGATCTTGTGGCTGTTTAAGTGTGAACTTCACTGTTAGCTCATCAACTGCACTAATGTCCACGACATTTGCAAGGCGTTTCCCGGGAGCGTAAGCTTGATATCTCTTAAGGGAAGCAACTACATCGTCTGCAGTGAGTATTTTTCCATTATGGAATTTGACACCCTGCCTGAGGTGGAATATATATTCCAATCCATCGGAACTTACTTCCCAGCTGAGAGCTAATTGAGGAATTATATTGTAGTTGGCATCATAAGTGACGAGTGTTTCAAAAATGTAGACAGCGATTTGGCGGGTTGCTGTGGTAGTACTTAAATGCGGGTCCAATGTTGGAGGATTTGTTTGCATTGCAGCCTTGAGGATTCCTCCAAACCGTGGCTGTTCAGCAATCGCTAACATCCCAGCCACTACTATCAACCAAAGAATTACCAATTTGCTCAACCACCGCATAACACCACCTCCTAAGTTCAAAGATGTCCCTATTTAGTTCCTAAAAGCACCTTCAGCACCTTGGTACCTTTAATTTTATGATCTCCCTATCACCTCCTTCCCCTACATCATTAAGTAGGAAGTCTTTTATGACTTCGAGGTCAGCCGGTAAAGTCGGTACTTGAAGCTGTGTAGCCATCTGTCCTAAATCTTTCAAACCTGTTTCAGTGATCACCACTACTACTGTGTCCTTCTCACGAATAAAATCTTGTTCTCTTGCTTTTATAGCACCGACAAGGGCGGAAACACCTGTAGGCGATGCGAGGATACCTTCCGTTTTAGCCAAAATTTTCTGCGTCTTAAGAATCTCTTCATCTGTCACACTTATTGCCACCCCATCCGTCTCTTGTAAGACCTGCAGAACTTCCTCTCCTTCCAAGGGCAACGGAACAGCAATGGGCACCGCTACAGTGGGTTTTGGATCCTCCCACTTTTGAATGTTGGTCTTTTCCGTAAAAGCCTTGACTATGGGTGCGCAACTAACTGATTGGACACAGCAAAATTTAGGAACGTGGTTAATAAGGCCCATCTGGGCAAGCTCGTTAAAACCTTTGAATAAGCCAACAATAAGTCCCCCACCCCCTGCCGGAGCAACAATCCAGTCAGGCATAACTCCATCCAGATCTATTGCTATTTCATATGCAATAGTTTTAGGCGCTTCTAGTTGATAGGGATTAACTGGTCCTGCGGTTGTTAAATGATGCCAATTAAAATAGGGTTTCAGATTCTCTACAAGATCAATACAATCGCTCACTAAGCCCTTAGCTTCTATTCTTATTATGTTGGCTCCAAAAAGACTAGCTTGGGCTATTCGAGTTACTACAGTAGATGTTGGCATAAACACATAACACGGCAAGCCTGCCTTTGCTGCATATGCGGCTACAGAAGGCCCCGCATTAGCATCAGAAGCAATAGCTACTCTCTGAGCCCCGAGTTCTTTTGCTTTTGTAACGCTGACACAAGCATTGCGGTCTTTAAATGACCCTGTCGGATTAGTTCCTTCATCTTTTAACCATAATTTCCAAAAACCATACATTCGAGCGATGGCTTCACAATAATGCAAAAAAGTATCCCCTTCTCCTAAGGACAATCCGTTTCCGACGTTATCAATCGGCAACAACCTCCAATATTTCCAAAGACCCCGCTTAGAAGGATCAGCGATATCGAATACATGTTTGGCCTGAGGCAAACTNACATATTTGATTTCNAACTTCCCACCACATTGAGGACATTGATAATATCCTGAATTGCCAGCAAACTCCTTTTTACAAACTTTGCACTGTAAGTAATAATGCATCTATGCCCTCCTAGAAACCCGCACTAACATTTCTATCTCAACAGGTATATTTCCTGGCAGGTTTGAAGTGCCTAAAGCAGCGCGAGCGTGTCGCCCTCGGTCTCCAAACAGCTTGACTAGAAGGTCAGAAGCACCATTGACCACTCGAGGCTGGTCATGAAAATCCGGCGCGCTATTTACAAAACCACGTACCTGAACAATCTCCTCCACCGCATCCAAAGAACCGACCACAGACTTCACCGCAGCAAGGCAATTCAAAGCACAAAGTTGGGCAGCTTTGTAAGCTTCTTCAAGAGATACTTCAGCCCCAACACGTCCTACATAAACTGGTTTGCCATCGCGAATCGGTCCCTGCCCAGATACGTACACAAGGTCACCGACACGTTTTGCTGGCACATACTCCGCAACTGGTACAGGAACCGAGGGCAACTCCAACCCTAATTCTCGTAGGCGAGCTTCAATTGTACTCATAGTTTTGTTTATATCAAAATTGATTTGTCATTATTTTATAGGGTACCCTTTTTCGTGTCAAGCGTCCGCCCTCGGGTAACTCTTGGCTCATGCGGCCAGACACACTTCAAGTGCTTCAAGGAGGTCATGGATTGCAGCCAGCGTTGCTCCAGGCCCCATGTGACCTACAC